>JACCDN010054784.1_pt1 | contig 13943 bp, 11 predicted proteins | sample 7441691 | NCBI WGS metagenome assembly JACCDN01 (sample SAMN15323439, study PRJNA562643) | freshwater metagenome | isolation source: river surface water | place: USA:Blue River Watershed | collected 2017-08-16
ATCTTTATCTGTAATATTCACAGTTAATATTTTACCATCTTTCTTTTTGTCTTTGTCTTTGCCTTGGCCTTTTGAACCAGAAACCACTACTACTAATCCTAATACTAGTGTTGCTGAAATAATGATGTACTTTTTCATATGTTTTTATTTTTGATTAATTTTCTACAACAAAAGTATAGGGAGAAGAAGGCCCTATTTGTTAAAAGGGGGTTAAGGAATGTTAAAAACTGTTAAAGAAATAGGAATACTAATGCTTTGCTTTACTTTTGTATTGTTATGACGAAGAAAAAGTTTAGAATTATAGTATTGTTGATGAGTATAGCACTTATAGGTATTATTACCTTACAATATGCTATGCTACGCGATTCTTATATTCAAAAAGAATTATTATTTGATCAAAATGTAAATGCAGCCTTAGTAGATGTTGTAAAAAGAGTTGAGAAAGCAGAGGCCGTGCAATTCATTCAAAAAAAATCTAATCGTAAAAATAAATTCATTGTTAAAACAACTCGTATAGACGACATACAACACCGTAATACAAGAACAGACAAAAGAAGAAGCACTACAGATTTTAATAAAAGTCAAAAAGATTTACTTAAATCTATCGCATCTTTCGAGAGGAAATTAAGCAAGTTAGAACGCACAAAACAAATTAGTGCTCAAAAAGAATATGCTGATCAATTAAAAGCGGTAAATGATAGCTTACAAGAACTTCGAGAAAGTTTCGAGTTTAGTTTTACAGATAAGAGTTTTAAATTTGATCTTCCAAATTTCAAATTTTCAGGCGATTCAATTAATGGTATAATTTTCGAAAACGGAAAAGATAACTTCAGAATAACTTCAGATAGTATAATTAATTATTCACGTAAAAGGCCTAGAGCACCTCGATCTGAACGCGTGGAGGTATATGATTATCCTGAAGTAAGAAGTTTCCCACCCGCTCCACCAGCACCGCCATTAACAATAAACATTAGACCTTATGAACATCCTGAAGTTAGAGATTATTTCGATAATACTAAGAAAGAAAAAATAGAAGTAATTCAGGATTTGGCAGCAGAGCTTGATGCAATAGATATTCCCTTAGAAAACAGAATTAATCATATACTAATCGATACTTTATTAAAAATTGAATTACAAAAAAGAGGCATCTCAATTCCTTATACGATCAATATTTCAGATAATTATAACAAAGTATTTTTTGCATCGCAACCATTAGATAGTAATTTCAATTCGCAAGATTTATATACAGTTAGTTTATTCGAAAACAGTAAAAATACGAATTCAGCAAAAATCAATATCGAGTTCCCAACTAAAAACGAAATGCTAAATTCTGCTATGGGATCTTCGTTAGGCTCATCATTTTTGTTATTAGTAATTATCATAGGTTGTTTTGTATATACTATATATGCCATTTTAAAACAGAAAAAATTGTCTGATCTGAAAAATGATTTCATCAATAACATGACGCATGAATTTAAGACACCAGTATCTACCATAATGCTTGCATCGGAAGCTCTGAAAGACCCTGCTGTTCTTAATGATGAACCACGTGTTAAAAGATTAGCAGGTATTATTTATGATGAAAATTTACGTTTAGGCGAACATGTTGAACGAGTTTTAAACATGGCACGTATGGATAAAGGAGAAATTAAACTTGCTATGAATAGTGTTTCTCTTCATCAAACATTACAAGAAGCTATTCAACATTTCGATTTAAACCTTCAACATAAAAACCAAAACATTTTTACAAATTTAAAAGCAAGTGATGATTTGATTTATGCTGATCAATTTCATTTAAAAAATATACTCCAAAATTTAATAGATAATGCTAGTAAATACAGTATGATAGGTTCTAGTATATTTATTGAAACATCAGAAACCAAAACCGATGTATTTTTAAAGGTGCGCGACCAAGGAGTTGGAATGAAAAGAGAGCAAATAAAGAAAATATTTGAACCGTTTTATAGAGTACCTACAGGCAATTTACACGATGTAAAAGGATTTGGTATAGGCTTACATTATGTTCATAGTATTTTAAAAATTATGGGCGGAAAAATTTCAGTAAAATCTGAAGTAGGTTTAGGTTCTGAGTTCACCATACAATTTCCTAAAAAAGCATTATGAGCATTTCAATACTATTAGTAGAAGATGATCCAAATTTAGGATTAGTATTGCAAGAATACCTGCAAATAAAAGCAGGGTACAATGTTCGCTTGTGTAAGGATGGTGAAGAAGGATTGAAAGCTTTTTTTCAACAACAATTCGACTTGTGTATTTTTGATGTAATGATGCCTAAAAAAGATGGATTTACATTAGGGAGAGAAGTGCGTGCAGTAAATCAGCAAATACCAATAATATACGCCACCGCTAAAAGCATGATGGAAGATAAAGTGGAAGGATTTCAACTCGGTGCTGATGATTATATTACCAAACCATTTCGTATTGAAGAACTATTACTTCGCATACAAGCAATATTAAAAAGAATTAGTCCTAGTAATAATGAAGAAGAAATTCGCGAGTTTACACTTGGTAAATTTAAATTCGATTATATTTCTCAAACGCTAAGTGAAGGTACTACTAGCATAAAAATTTCGGGTAAGGAAGCTGAATTATTGCGTTTGTTATGTATCAGAAGAAATCAAATTCTTACTCGAGAAGAAGCATTACTTAAAATTTGGAACGACGATAGTTACTTCAACGGTAGAAGTATGGATGTGTATCTGAGCAAAATTCGCAAGTACCTTAAATCCGACGAAAGTATTGAAATTATTAACGTTCACGGAAAAGGATTTAAGTTAATATGTTAATATGTTAATGGGATAATATGTTAATGGGATGAGCACATGAGCACACGCCCTTCGGCTACGCTCAGGGACCGATGAGTACATGAACTAGTATCCAATACCAGGTTTATCATTTAATATAATCTTACCTTCATTTAGAGTTGGAGTTGCAAATGGATTATTACTAACCATCCAAGTACTATCTAAATCGGCATAATCACATTGCGGTGCTAGGGCGGCGGCAGCCAATATTCCACAAGAAGTTTCACTCATACAACCAATCATAACTTTTAGAGAAAGAGACCGAGCGAAATCAATCATCTTACTTGCTTCTAACAGACCGGTTGATTTCATCAATTTTATATTGATACCGTGAAATCCATCTTTAATCTTTTCAATATCGGATAAACGCTTACAAGATTCGTCGGCAAACAATGGTAATGCAGATCGAGATTTCAACCAAATCATATCCTCGTAAGAATCAATGGGCATGGGCTGTTCCACAAGTATGCAGTTTTTACTCGAAAGCCAATCTATCATTTCAAGGGCTTCTTCTTTGGTTTTCCAACCACGATTGGCATCCACAAGAATTTCTTTGTTAGTAAGACTACGAATGTTATCTACAATTTCTTTATCGTTGGCAGAGCCTAATTTTATTTTAATTCTTTGAAACTGTTCTGTATCTTTTATTTTCTCCCGTAATACTTCAATAGAATCTATACCTAAGGTAAAAGAAGTTGCAGGCATTTTATTTGCTTGACTATTAAAGAATTGATAAAGGGGTAAATTATTCTTTTTCCCATACCAATCATGTAATGCAATGTCTACTGCAGCTTTTGCTGCGTTATTACCAGGTTCAATCTCATCTACATAAGCGAGCATTTCTGGGATAGAACTAAACTTTTCAAATTTAATTTTTGACAAAAAAGAGCTAGCACTCTCAATGGTTTCACCTAAATAAGGAGGCATTGAAGCTTCTCCAATTCCTTCGATTCCGTCTTGGGAGATGCGTACAAATACCAAAGGGGTACTTGTCCGACTATAGTCGGATATTTTAAAAGGGTAATTTAGAGCAAGTTGAAAGGCTTCGAATTGTATTTTCATTAAATAAAGATATAAACAAATCAGATTGATAGAAATGATTAATATTTTTGTGGGGATGAACGAAGTTAAATTATACGATCCATTTAAGAGTTTCGATTTAGTAGGAGCAAGGTGCTTTCTAACGGGGGAACCTATTTCCAAAGGAATAGATAAAATTTCAGTATTCCCGAATTGGTTAATGGAGGCTGAGGACTTATATGAAAAAGCATTTAAGTTACTTGATGAATCGTTTTGTACTTATCAAGATTTATTCTTAGGTGTAACTAATGAAGTTGCAGAAAAAATAAAAACATTAAATGAAAAATCTAAACTAGCATTCGAAACTGGTCAACATACAATATTAAGTGATGAAGAATGGTTTCAGTGGGCAGGGGTAATGGTATTTGGTTTAGTTTCGGCAGAAATTAGAAACGGATTGAAGAGTGATGAATATAAAGAAGATGGATTTAAAGTATCGCCAGTCTTGGTAAACAAATTCAGAAAGTTGCACCATTTATTACAATCGTTGATAAAGAATTTTGAATGGGATAGTCCAAAACCATTTTCACTTATAAAATTCAATTTAAAAGAAGAAGAAAATATTTCAAGCTTCGAACATAGAAATGAAATCAACACACTTACGTTTTCATTTCGATATAAAAAATTAGGTGTGATAGTTTGTTTATTAGATACAGAGTTGAATAAAGATTATCACGAAGAAATTTTAACTAATAACGCAGGTAAAGAAATTTCATTAATTCAATTTGAAGAAATTGCTGCACGAGTATATTATTCAAATTATTTATTATCTGTACTTCCAGATTTTTCGTTCACAGAACATCAGGGTACAATATATGTAACTAATATAGAGAACATCGGGAATCGAAATACTTTTGAGCCATGGGTAGAAAAAACGTATGCTCAAGTATTAGAAGCCTTCTGGAAACCTTGGAATTACTCACGAGTAGAAATTCTAAAGAATCCAGAGAAGGCTATGACATTCTTATAGAGTATCTTTCTTACACTCCATACCATCTTTACCCATTACCCAATGTACACGGTCGAACTCGTCGCGCACACATTCTCCTGAATATATGTTATGTATAATTCTATCTACTCTTTCTTGAATAATTAATTCAGTATTGTATGGTACATATAATACCATTTCGATTTTCTGATTTCTCCAAATGTTATTGTCTTTAAGTTTGAAGTATCGTGGGAAGGTTAATATAGAATCGTTTTGTTCAAAGAAATATTGAATATTTTCTGCATTACTTATCGCAGTGTTTTCAGTTGTGCCTCTACCTAAATAAGTAGTCACTAATTTCATTTGGTTATCAAAACTTTTTTCAATTCTTAAATCAACATTATCAAATCCGAAATTATGACGATTAGATTTTAATACCATTTTATCTCTTAATCCATAACGTTGAGTTTTTAAGGTATCGAAGTAATTATATTTTTCATCAAAATCGCTTACTAAATAAAAACGATTTACACTAGATGGCATTATCACTTTAGATTCTTGTAATCGACCTTCTTCTTTAAAATTCCCAAGCGTATCTACTGCGTAAAATCCACCTACAAATAAACTCAAAATCCAAATACTTAACATAGACCATGCAGATATTTTAGTAAATGGATTTGTATTGAATAATAATCTTATCCCTACTAAAAATATAGATACAACTGGAATGATAAATACCATGTACCATGCAAAATACATTATGCCTTGATGATCTTCACGCAACATAAACAAAGGGATGTCTGCATCTATTTGTTTATCTATTACACCAAGCATCGCAAGCATTGTTATACTCAGTGCAACAATTATTGCACCCGTTCCAAGTATTATGATAAATCCTACCAACTTGACAATTATCTTTCCAATAATATTGATAAGATGATTTGCGAATTCAACAAGTTGTGTAATAAAACTTCTCACCGTGGAGTTGTTTCTTACACTTTTAAATTCACGTTTCATGCCAGCCATTTCTTCTTCAATAGATTTACGTATACTTTCTATTGTAGGAGCTTCTCCACGCATAGCTAATTTCTCTGTACGAGTAATTGCCTCAGGCATAATCACCCATAAAATCAAGTACAAAAACAAACCTGTACCGAAAAATAATATAGAAACTGCAACTGCTAATCGAATCCAAATAGGGTCTATATTAAAATATGCTGCAATACCAGAACATACGCCACCAACAATTTTGTCGTCGGTATTTCTATATAATCTTTTTTTAATGTTAGGTGCATTTGCAGCTATTTCTTCTTCCTCTTGCAATACATTTTCGAAGTCCTTCGCTTGCCCCATAGTGCGGATTATTCTCTCCACATCGTGCATTACAATTACCTGTTTTTCTTCAGCATTAATTATTTCTGAAAATAATTCAGCGATTCTATTTTCGATATCGCTAATAATTTCAAAAGCATCTTCCGACTTGGTGAAGTAAGATTTCACTTCTGTCATGTATATTTTGAGCGATTCGTATGCATCCTCTTCAATATGGAAGATGGTGCCACTTATATTTATAATGATGGTCTTATTCATAATATTATTGATTAGGTGTTTCGGTTGATTTATTAATTTTTTGAACGGCTTCTACTGCGAATACTAATTCTTGCCATGTTTTTTGTAATTCATCGAGTACATGTTTACCCTCTGGCGTTAGTTGATAGTATTTTCTAGGAGGGCCGCTTGTCGATTCTAGCCATTGGTAACTTAAAAGGCCATTATTCTTCAAACGGGTTAATAAAGGATACAAAGTACCTTCTACTACCAAAAGACGAGCGTTGCGTAATTCTTCGATAATGTCAGAGGCATAGGATTCGCCATGCGATATAATAGAGAGGATGCAATACTCTAAAATCCCCTTTCTCATCTGAACTTGTGTGTTTTCGATAATCATAAGGCAAAGATATATATAATCCAATGTACTATGCAATACATAGTACTAAAATAATGCAAATGTTACATAAATATTACATTGATAGCACCTTTGGCATTGGATTTGGGGCTTTTTGTCGTAATTTAGAGCCACGAATAATATATAACTGATATAAAATGAAAAGAAAACTTTTACTTATGACAGCATTAATTGCTGGAACGATTGCGGCTAATGCACAACAAGCATGGCATACACAAAATTCGATGTTCACTACGGCATCAAGAGGAATCAACGATTTCTCAGTAGTAGATTCGAACGTTGTATTTGCGACAGCATATGATGGATCAGGAGGAGGAGCAACTCTTCGTGATTTCACTAAAACTACTGATGGTGGTGCTACTTGGAAAGCGACAAAAATTACAGCAACAGGTTTAGCAGCTACACATGGTTTAGCTAACCTATCAGCAATCGATAAAGATACTTTATATGCAGCTGTTTATCCTGCAGGTTCATCTGTAGCTCCACAAGGAGTTTACAAATCTACTGATGCTGGAACTACATGGAAAAAAGTATCGACAGGTGCATTTACAAATGCTTCTTCATCGTTCATCAACGTTGTTCATTTCTTTGATGCACAAAATGGTGTAGCAATGGGTGACCCAGCAGGAGGTTATTTCGAAATTTACACTACAAACAATTTCGGTAACACTTGGACTCGCGTTCCACAAGCTAATATTCCATTAACTCCATTAGCTGGTGAATACGGAACAGTAGGTTACTATGGAGAATTTGATAGCACAATTATTTACCCAACTAACTTTGGTAACATTTTAGTAAGTAAAGATTTGGGTTATACTTGGACAGCAGCAACTACATCTTTATCAGGTGTTGCAAACACAGGAATTCCAAGTATCACTGCTTCAAGCAAAAATGATTTTTGGGCAGTAATGAACAATACTGACTCTGCATCTAGTACTTTAATTTTTTCTATTGATGGTGGTTTAACTTGGAACGGAACTGGTTTAGATACTGTTGGTGGTTTATTATACTTAAGCAATATCGAACACGTACCAGGTACAGCATCAACTTATTTCTTAACTGCTGCAAATGCAACTAGTGGTTTAGTAGGTTCTGCTTATACTGAAGATGGAGTAACTTGGGTTAACATTGATGCTGTTCAACATACTGCTTGTCAGTTTGCTGATATCAACAATGGTTGGTCAGGTGGTTTCAATTCTGCAACTACTGCATCTGGTGGTATTTTCAAATGGGGTTCAGTTCGTGTAGCTAATGGTGTTTCTTCTAATAAAGTGGAGAACTTCGTAGTTTATCCTAACCCTTCTAACGGTACATTCTATGTTAAAGCAAACGTAACTGGTGCATCTAGCATTAAAGTTATGGATGTAACTGGTCGTGTAGTATTCGCTAAAGAATATCCTACTCAATCATTATTATACACTTCATTCGATTTATCAAACCAAGCACAAGGTGTTTATATGGTAGAAGTTCGTGAAGGAAATAATGTAAGCGTTCAAAAAATTGTAAAACAATAATTTATTGAAGTTAATTTCAATTCATTATTTATTATAATACTAGAAAAGTCCCGATGAAAATCGGGACTTTTTTTTATACATTTATTCAATGCAAAAATACCTTGTCATCGGTTTAATGTCGGGCACCTCTTTAGATGGTGTAGACTTGGCTTATACTGAATTTATATTCGACGGAACTAATTGGTCTTTCAATTTATTGAAAGCAAATAGTTATTCATACACTAATGAATGGCGTTCGAAATTAAACAACGCAATGCAGTTAGATGCATTAGGTATTCAACTTCTCGATATTGAACTTGCGGAATATTTTTCGGAATTAATTAATTCTTTTCGAAAAGAATATTCTATAAATCAAGTTGATTTTATTTCATCACACGGGCATACTATTTTTCATCAACCTGAAAAAAAATTAAGTTTACAAATTGGTGCCGGACAAATACTTTCCGCAAACTGTGGAGTAACTGTAGTTTGCGATTTTCGTAAACAAGATGTCGCTATAGGCGGTCAAGGTGCACCATTAGTACCTATTGGCGATAAACATTTATTTGCATCATACAACTATTGTTTAAATATTGGCGGTATAGCAAATGTATCTTTTGATGTAAATGAAAAAAGAATTGCATACGATATCTGTCCTGCAAACATGGTGTTAAATCATTATGCTGAAATAATGAAAATTAATTTTGATGAAGATGGAAAAATTGCAGCGAGTGGCAAATGTGATGTTGGACTTTTACATCAATTAAATAATTTGAATTATTATAGTTTACCTACACCAAAATCTTTAGGGAAAGAATGGGTGTACGCAGAAGTAATTCCATTAATCGATTCGTATACAATTTCTATTGAAGATAAACTCAATACCTTTTGCGAACACATCGCTATGCAAATTGCATCAAATATTATTATCTCGAAACCCGAAATTAAATACTCACTACTCATCACAGGAGGCGGAGCTTATCACCAACACTTAATCTCCAGAATTAAGCAACATACATCAGCCGAAATTATCATCCCTTCAACCGAAATTATTGAATTTAAAGAAGCAATCATTTTTGCATTTCTTGGAGTACTACGCATGCGCAACGAAGTTAATTGCCTCAGCAGTGTTACTGGTGCAAAGAGAGATCATAGCTCGGGGGTTGTATTTAATATGTAATGTGTTCGTCGGAGTGTCCTCACTCCGACCATTATTTTATTGTTTTAACAGGACTCAATGGATTTGCACTACTAAACCAATACTTCCAAGATTCATCAACCCATCCTGCTCTAACAGGATTTTCATTTATGTAATTCGTTTTCTGTTCAATAAATTTATTAGAATATAACAATACAGGATAACTACCATTCTGCCAAACTTGAATTGTCGAATTTTTTATATTTTCATTTCCGTTGTGTGTAAAAATTGGAATCATAATATCTTTTCTAGATTCTTTAGGATTGGAAGTAATTGAATTATAGAGTTTTTTAGATGTATAGCTTTTAAATTCTCTAATAAATTTACTCAATGTTGAATCTTCAGATGAACGTGCAATCATGTGAATATGATTACTCATAATCACGTAAGAATGTATTTCAATTTTATTTTTATCAACATAATAATTCAATGTATCTACTATTATATTTTTATATTCTAATCGAGTAAAAATATCTAACCAGTTTACAGTTGTAAATGTTATGAAATATAATTGATTTGTATTTGATGAGTTCATACTTGTAAATTTCACCATATCGATAGTGATCTACAACTGCTTTTATGCAGGATTATTTATCAGTATTAAGTCGGAGTGAGGACACTCCGACGAACGAATTTTATTTAAGTCGGAGTGAGGACACTCCGACGAACGGATTTTATTTAAGTCGGAGTGAGGACACTCCGACGAACGGATTTTATTTAAGTCGGAGTGAGGACACTCCGACGAACGGGTTTTATTTAAGTCGGAGTGAGGACACTCCGACGAACGGATTATTTTATTGCACAAAAGTTAACGTATTACCTTCTACAATTATCTCCGCATTCATACCAAGTTTCACTGCATAGTTATGTGCTATATGTCCGCATGGGAAATCGAAAAATATTGGGTAGCCATATTTGCGGGTGTAGTACAAAATGATTTCTTCCGTTTGCATTCCGAAGGGAATAGAATTGTCTTTCATATCATTCATTCCTCCGACAAGAAGTGCTTTCAGATTTTTTAATTTTTCGGAACGATCTAAACTGCACATCATTCTATCGATATGATAATAATATTCATCTAAATCTTCAATAAATAAAATTTTACCATCTGTTTGGATATCAGATGCGCTGCCTTGAAGCGCATAGATTAATGATAAGTTACCGCCAACCAGTTCACCTGAGCAATTTTTGGGAAATATACTTGGTATGTTCGGTGTCCACTGATAGTCTAGTGTTTCGCCTTTTAGGGCTTTTTCTATTGAATGTAAAGTAGGATGATCGGCTACGGTTGGAAATAAAGAGGGCATAGCTGTATGTAAGCTAGCGATACCGAGCGTATTCAAATGTTCGTGTAACACCGTAACATCCGAAAAACCACAGATCCATTTCGGATTTTCGATAAATTTTGAAAAATCGATTTCGTCAATAATTCGCATTGTTCCATACCCACCACGAGCACATAAAATGGCATTAATTGAGGGGTCGTCCATAAAATTTTGGAGATTTTTACGACGAATTTCATCCGTTCCGGCAAACTGATGCTCCTCAGCACCAATGCTTTCGCCAAGCTTTACCTTAAAGCCCCAGCCTTGTATTACATCTATCGCGAAGCGCAATTGCTCTTCGGTCATTTTACGGGCAGTACTCAAAATACCGATGGTATCGCCTTTTTTCAAGTAAGTAGGAATGCGCATTGTTTAGAAACCATTATCTTTGGCAAATTATCATTATTTATAAAGTTTTGGAAAAGAGTTTTAAAAGATTTACAGTTACTGCCGCTTTACCTTATGCAAATGGCCCAGTTCATATTGGTCATTTAGCGGGTTGCTATATACCTTCAGATATTTATGTGAGATATTTACGTGCTCAGGGAAAGGATGTTAAATTCATCTGTGGTTCTGATGAACATGGGGTAGCGATTACGATAAAAGCGAAAAAAGAAGGAATTACTCCTCAACAAGTGATCGATAAATATCACAAAATGATGGGCGATTCTTTTAAAGAGTTCGGAATATCATTTGATATCTACTCTAGAACTTCATCAGCGACTCATCATGAAACGGCTTCGGAATTCTTTACAAATTTATATGATAAAGGAATGTTTCAGGAAGAAACTACCGAGCAATATTATGATGCCGAAGCGAATCAGTTCTTAGCAGATCGATATATAACAGGTACTTGTCCGAATTGTGGTAACGAAAGCGCATACGGTGATCAGTGTGAAAAATGCGGATCTACTTTAAATCCTACAGATCTTATCAATCCGAAATCTACCTTATCAGGCTCTGTTCCTGTAATGAAAACAACGAAGAATTGGTTTCTTCCTTTAGATAGATTTCAGAATGATATTGAAGGATATATAAATAAGCATGATGAATGGAAATCGAATGTTTTAGGTCAGTGTAAATCGTGGATTAATCAAGGCTTACAACCAAGAGCAATGACACGCGATTTAGATTGGGGAGTGAAAGTTCCGTTGAAGGATGCAGAAGGAAAAGTATTATACGTGTGGTTTGATGCACCTATTGGATATATTTCGGCAACGAAGGAATTGACACCTGATTGGGAAAAATATTGGAAGTCGGAAGACACTCGTTTAATTCATTTCATTGGTAAAGATAATATTGTATTTCATTGTATAATTTTCCCTGCGATATTAATGGCGCACGGCGATTATATTTTACCAGACAATGTTCCTGCGAATGAGTTTTTAAATTTAGAAGGCGATAAAATTTCTACTTCTAGAAATTGGGCAGTATGGTTACACGAGTATTTACAAGACTTCCCAGAGAAGCAAGATGTACTAAGATATGTTTTGTGTGCGAATGCTCCTGAAACAAAAGACAACGATTTTACTTGGAAAGATTTTCAAGCAAGAAATAATAATGAACTAGTAGCGATACTCGGAAATTTCATCAATAGAGTTTTGGTATTAAGCGATAAATATTTTGCAGGTAAAGTAATGCCAAGATTAGCATTAACGGATTACGATAAAGAAGTGATTGAAGAGTTGAAAAAATATCCAACTACTATATCGAACTCTTTAGAGCAGTTTAGATTTAGAGAAGGCATGCAAGAATTTATGAACCTAGCTCGATTAGGAAATAAATATTTAGCAGATACAGAACCTTGGAAAGTAATTAAAGAAGACGAGCAACGTGTTCAAACCATACTAAACATTGGATTACAAATTGCAGCAAACCTTGCCATATTAGCAGAGCCATTCTTACCTCATTCATCATCTAAATTAAAAACGATGTTGAATTTAGATAAGAATAATTGGAACGATGCAGGCAATGAAAACATTTTAGCTGATGCACATCAACTTGGAACAGCAAGTTTGCTGTTCGATAAAATTGAAGATGATGTGATTGAAAAACAATTACAAAAATTGGAAGCCTCTAAAAAAGAAAATGAATTGCAAAATTCTGTAGCAGAACCTGCAAAAGAAAATATTAGTTTCGACGATTTCAGTAAAATGGATATCAGAGTAGGTACCATTTTGGAAGCGGAGAAAGTTGCAAAAACTAAGAAATTATTGAAACTAAAAATCGATACAGGTATCGATGTACGCACTGTAGTATCAGGCATTGCGGAATATTACGAACCAGAGAATATTATCGGACAACAGGTGAGTATTCTTGTAAATTTAGCACCAAGAGATATCAAAGGAATAACATCGCAGGGTATGATATTAATGGCTGAAAATGCTGACGGCAGTTTAGCTTTTGTTAGTCCAACGAAAGCGATTATGAATGGTGGATCGGTAAAGTAAATGTACAATGTACATTGTAAAATGTATTAAGTACAGATTACATAATACATTTTACTTATTACATAATACATTTTACATAATACAACAACAATGGAAATAGGTATAGATAGTTTTGCTTCGGCGATGGGGAATGATGGCAAAATAATGCCAAGTGATATTTCCTTACAACGATTAATAGATAGAATAGAACACGCAGATAAATCGGGTTTAGATTTTTTCGGAATAGGAGAACATCACCGACAAGAATTTTTAGATTCGGCTACGGTTGTCATATTAGCGGCGGCAGCTGCAAGAACATCTAGAATAAAATTAGGAAGTGCAGTAACGGTATTAAGTGCTGCAGATCCGGTAAGAGTATTTCAAGAGTTTGCCACCTTAGATTTAATTTCAAAAGGCAGAGCAGAGATAGTAGTGGGTAGAGGATCATTCACCGATGCGTTTCCATTGTTCGGTTACGACTTACACGATTACGATGCATTATTTTCGGAGAAGTTAGAGTTGTTATTACGCATTCGCGATGAAGAGCAGATCACATGGTCTGGAAGATTCAGAGCACCTTTACACGATATATCCATTTACCCACGACCGTTACAAGATCGTATTCCGATTTGGTTAGGCGTTGGAGGAACACCAGCATCATTTATACGAGCAGGTAAATTGGGCTTACCATTGATGGTA
>JACCDN010124198.1_pt1 | contig 13942 bp, 17 predicted proteins | sample 7441691 | NCBI WGS metagenome assembly JACCDN01 (sample SAMN15323439, study PRJNA562643) | freshwater metagenome | isolation source: river surface water | place: USA:Blue River Watershed | collected 2017-08-16
CTTTGTTTCTTCTGTTGTTGTTGACGACACACTTTTTTCTCCAAAATCTGCATCCATCTTTTGTGAAGTTAATGTGTAAATAATATATTTTTTTTATTAAACGCATTTTTGTGTCAATTAACAAATCGACTCGCAAAAAAACATGGAGACTTATGAATTTACATTTAAAAAAAAATTGGAAGTTTATTACAAATTGTTGCGAGTTGTTTCAGACGGAGGATCAATTGAATTTAATCATACATCTGTTGAATTTAGAACACTTATTGACGCTTTTATTGCAATATTTGCTAATTGTACATTTGAAAAAGATGAATGGTACAGTGAAGAAAACTATACATTACATCATGGTCCTGACCTGGTTTTGGTTGAAAACATTCAATACACAGTACGTGATATTTTTATTGGTCGTCACAAATTTCTTATATTTTTTGAGGAAAATTCAAATTTATTAACTTGTTTGTATGATGATATTGTTAATAAGCGTATATATACACATCCCAACAATTCATCGTGGTTTCTAATCAATTACGAAAAATGTATTTTGGTGTGGCTTCCTAAAAGACATCAAGTGAGAACAATGTTTGAAATATTGGATTTGTTTGATGAAGAAAATTTAATTGATATAGTTTTGGATTATTTAAAATTCAAACATTTGTAATTTACTAAAACAACGCTTTCAATTATAACACCATATTTGTTTTTTTAATAAATCCAATTAACAAATCGACTCTCAAAAAAATAAAAAAACATGGAGTCACTGATTGGTATTAAGAATTTATTTTTTAAAAAGAGACTCGAGGTTATTTCTAAAGTATTGCAAGTTATTGATCAAAGTGGAGAAATTGAACTTGATGTTACTACCCCTGAATGCAAATGGATCATCGAAGCAATTATTTTTATATTTCGGGATTTTGATAATAATAGTAGAGAAATTTTTGCACCTGACATTGTTATAATTGAAAATAAAGAAATAAGATGTTGGAGATTGTATCATTTTCAAGAAATGTCTTTTTCAATTAGAATTGATGATGAAAACTATGACAACATAATTACATGTGGATTTTTTTCTAAAAGCAAAAATTCATCATATATAAACCCTTATAACACGACGAAGACACAATATAAATGTACTTTGGTGTGGCTTCCAAACAGATGCCGCGTGCGCGAAGTGTTTGAAATATTGGATTTGTTTGATGAAGAAAATTTAATTGATATAGTTTTGTATTATTTAAAATTCAAACATTTGTAATTTATTAAAACAACGCTTTAAATTACACTATATTTGTTTTTTTTAATAAATCAATTAACAAATTGACTCGCAAAAAAAATAAAAAAAACATGGAGTCTAAAATTGATGATTCATTGTTTAAACCGAGACTGGATGCTATTTTTAAAGTATTGCAAGTTATTGATCAGAGTGGAGAAATTGAACTCGATATTACTACACCTGAATGCCAATGGATTATTGGAGCAATTATTTATATATTTGAGAATTTTCAAACAAGTGGAGAAATTTTTGGACCTGACATTGTTATAATTGATGATAAAGAAATTAGATGTTTGAAATTATTTCGTTTTCATATGCAGCTTTTTTCAATATTAGCAATTGACGAAAAAGGAAACAATAACATAATTGTATGTGGATATTTTGCTAACGGACGTTCATATATAAACAATGCTTCTGAAATTCGTATGTTGACAAAATGTACTTTGGTGTGGCTTCCAAACAGATGCCGCGTTCACAAGGTGTTTGAACAATTGGATTTGTTTGACGAAGAAAATTTAATTGATATAGTTTTGGATTATTTAAAATTCAAACAATTGTAAATTAAAAAATTAATGCGTTAAAAAAATTTGCTTTATTGTATTTTCTTTATATTTAACTAACAAAAAAATAAAAAAAATGCCTCAAATTGAAGAAGTTTCAACAACAACAACTACGAGCTCAACTTCTAGTAGTAGTTCAAGTTCTGTATCAGAACGAGAACGCGAAGTTACAGAATTGATGAAGAAAGATCAACAAGAAAAGGAAGAAGCTAGAAAGTGGATGTTAGGAGAATCTCAATTTGTTGGTAGAGATATGGCATTTAGAACATTAGTTGATAACACTGACGAATGTCGTGCAATTTTCAGAGGAAAAATGGCATATACTATTCAACGAGAAGCAACAAAAGGCTTTGGATCAGAAGTCATTGTAGTTGATCCATACAATGCTGAATATTTTAGAACTTTTTTACCTTCAAAGGGTTACACTATTCTTAGTGATAAATATAGTGATGAAGATGGACTTGTTCGACTTGTGTTTTCATGGGCCAAAGAGCCATCAACTACTACAACGTCAACTTAATTATTTTTTTGTTTACATTGAATTATTTAAATTTAATGCATTTTCTAAATACAAATATTCAATAAAACTATGTAAAAAATCAAGAAATGTTTGTTCGTCTTTTTTTTGCACAATAACAGTTGTCGGAGAATTAGAAACAATCATATTTGGAGTTTGAGGATTTTCAATGGTAGATGTTGAATTGACTGTTTTAGAATAAAAAATTAGATTGTTCATGTCGTCCATAGTATCATAAAAAGTGTCTGATAAATTACTTAAAGCGTATGATGTCTCGTTTTTAAGTTCGCAAACAACAAATGAAACAATATCAATTGTTTTGTTCATTAACGTAGACAACATAAATATCAACTAAATAAAATTAAAAAATAAAAATTATATTTTTACAATTTTATATTATTTAATTAATTTTAAACAAATTAAAAAAACAAAAAAAATGGTACTTACTAAAGAAGCTCAAGGAAGACAAGCATGGAAATTATTACACATTGGAGCATTATCATATAGTGAAAATCCTGACGAAAAAGAACAACAATTAATGAACAATTATTTATTAAATTTTGCTAACGGAACTATGTTATGCGAAGAATGTCGAGCTCATTGGAAAGAAATGTTAGAACAATCTCCGCCGGGTGAAGCGTTAAAAAATCGTGAAAAGCTGTTTAAATGGACAGTTGATCGTCACAACGAAGTTAATGTGCGTTTAAAAAAACCTTTACTTACATATGGCCAAGCAATGGAAGCCACAAAAGAATCAGCAACTGCAACAAGTGAATCAATTCAAAAACAAAGTGCTATTTCAATTGCTTTGGGTTTTTTAATTGGCGTGCTTGTTTTTGGTAAATAATAATAATTTAAAAAAAATCGTAAAATGAATTTAGTAACAAAATAATACACACAGCCATTAATCCAATGCAAAAAAATGTATAGCACAGAATTTTTTTTCGTTTAACAGATGTAGATTTTTTAACACATTCACTATGATATCGCGGTCCCGGAAAATCAGCAATTAAATGTATTTCATTTCCTATTTTTTTATCACACATTGCACATTTCACATAATCAAAATAATTGGACTCCATTTTTTATATTTTGTTAAATAAAAAAATATTTTGTTTATTTTAAATCCAATTTTTGTAATCAATTAGAAATGAGTTGTGGTTGTGGTGCACAAGTTGAAATCAATTCAAGTTTTAAAGCAAGTAAAATACGAATTAAAAGTGCTAAAAGGTTGGCACGAGCTGCTGCTATGAAAGCAAAACATAGAGGAAAAGTAAAAAAATATAAAAAGAGTAGTATTAGTAAAAAATCTAAAAAAAGAAAATCAAAAAAGGCTATGAAAACTAAAAAAAGAAAAATGAAAAAGAAATCACATTGATTGTGTAAAAATTTTTATTTATTTTTTTCATAAATAAAATGCCCAACTTATAAATTGTTTATCTGCATGACCTCTTTCAGGATCTCCATACTGAATTTTGGTTTGTATTTGTTCTTTTGACAATTTATCATTATAAATATCTAGCAATAGTTGTTTTTTATCGTATTTAAAATCATAAAAAATTGTATCTTTACTGTTTTCCACTTTTAATCCAGTTGCAGTTTTAAAATTATTAATTAAATTTTTGTAATAGTTTACTAACGCGTATCTGTGATCCATACTTCCAAAATAAGATAACCCTAAAGCAAATTTTGATTTGTAATCTCCTTTGTTTTTAGAATCAACGTCGTGCAAATCCCTTCTTGCTGTTTCGACTAATTCATCTACTTTAAATAAATCCGCAAATTTTTTTAAATATCCTGTTGAATCAAAATTTTCATCAAAAAAATTAACAAATAATTCAGGTATAGGGTTTCCTGCGGCTCCAAATCCTCCACTTGACATATTAATGTGTTCGGCTGTTTTTTGAATCACTGCATAATCTTTTAATACTGGAACAGTTGCAATATAATTTATTGCTTTTTTAATATTAGATAAAGTTGCTTTGGTGTCTTTTAAAGTTGTAACAGTTCCTTTGAGAATTTCTTTAGTTTCCATAGCAATTTTTGGACTTTGTGTTAATAATAAAGTTGCTCCAGCAGCAGTATACTGAAATAAAGAGTTGTCTAAAAAATAAGTAACACTAGTGACAACTTGATCGATATAATCTTGCATTCTTATTCCAGCTGTTAATTCAGAGTATCTCAATTTGTAATCTCCTGTTTTGTCAGTCATCATTTTTATAATTTCATATCTGTCATTTGGAACAACACTTTTATCGCCTTTTTTTTGAAGTATTTCTATAAATTTGTTCAATTTTTTAGTGTAATGTGTTTCTCTTGCATTAGTAAATATTTCCAATTTCAAATTTAATTGTTCAATTATACGTTCTTGTTTTACTTTTTCTTCTAATTCGTTTTTTAACGCATAACGCAATTCAGATTCAGCTGTGTTTTCAACATATCCTGATTGTTGTAAATTATCTGGCAACAAAGATTTTTCTTCTGATGTTTTTACCATTTTAGGTTTGTCAAATGTTGTTTTTGGGACAAATAAATTATTAACATTAAATTTATGTCCATATTTTGTGGCAAATTCTTTTCTTGTTTGCTCAATTTTTTGTAAATTGTTTGTTAACTTTTCTTTTTCTGTATTTAATGCATTTTTAATTTCGTTTTCTTCTTTTTCATCGTAAACTGACAAATTTTCAACTGTTGACTTTAAAACATTTTCTAGTTTTGTAATTTTTTCGTGTATATATTCATCATTGTTATAATCAGCAACATTTGCAATATATTCGCTTGTTTCATATGGAGGTATGTAATTGTTTACATGCTTATTAAAATTTGACACAATTGCATCTTTTGTTTCTTTTCCAGAGTGCACAATTATTTGTTTATTTCCTGTTATTGCTTCAAATTGATTTAATCTACCAAAAACATCCGTAAATCCATACAATTGTTTTGACAATTCTTCTTTTTGTTGTTTTAAATTTTCAACTTTATTTTCCATTTGTTTAATTTTTGTTTCATCTTTATCATCTTGATATATTTTCTGATGTAATTGTTGCAATTCTTGTTTAATTTCAAATTGAATTTCTTCATATTCAATTTTTGTTTTTGAATAATACAAATTGACTCCACCATCACACGCTTTTGTAATAATATCAACTGCTACGTTTTTTTCAATTGTAGTAAACAAGCCATTTGATAACGAATCAGCAACAGTTTTACCAATTTCCGTGTTGCCTATCATCATTAAAATTATAAACGGTTTATATAACCCCCACGCAATATTTGTGAATATATAATTAGTTGTACAATACGTCACAATTCCTGTAGGAACAGCTTTTAGCCCAAGTTGTTTAAATGCGCTTAATACTTTTAAAGTTGCCATTTTAAAAACCGTTTTCATATCACCTCCTGTTAATTTATTTATTGCGTTAATAAACGTTGGAACTAGATATTGTGCTGATTCTCCTAACATTTTTTTAGTTTTACTCATACTTTTTTTTGATTTTAAAGCATTTAAAAACGTTGTAGCCATATTTTCAGTAACTCCTTTATTTTCACCGTAAACAGTTATAAAAGAAGGTAAAAGTGTGGCTAAAACTGTGTCAACAACATGAATGCATCTACCAACAATACTTTTTTCGTATTTTAATTGATAAAAATCAATTTTTGCTTTTTCTATCATTATAGCATCTTTTACCGTAATAAGTCCGCTGTTTATTGCAACTGTATGTGCTGCATTTGTTATAAAATTATTACACAAAGATGACATCAACTTGTTTATAATGGTAATTTCTGAAATGTATCCTGTTATTGCTCCTGTAAGTTTATTAGATAAATCCAATCCTGTTGCACTTAAAACATTTTCTAATGGAAAATATTTGGATACATATGGGATAGATGCAACAACTAATTGAACATTTTTGTTGTCAAAACCTGTTATTACTCCTAATAAACCTGCAATTTGATTTGAAATTGGTTTCATTAAAAAATATGTTGCTTTTTTGTCTACAACAGATTCAAAAAAATCAATTAACGCCCATGAAGCAATTAAATTTACAGCATTAGCTCCAATAATTTTTTTTAAAAAAAATTCACCGATTCCAATAGGCCCAAAAGATTTTAGTATTCCAACAACAGCTGTAGGAGCAAGAGGAATTAAGTACAAACTAATTCCGTACGTTAATGCTGATTGAGATACTAATCTTATCACTCCAGTTTTATTTTGCAAATTAGATTTTACAATAGCTGCCAATGTATGCCATATTTTTTGATCGTTGATATTAACAACATTATTTGACGGTTGTTTTTGTTTTGGGTAATTGTATTGTTTGATATTTTGAATTAACGGAGCATAAATAGATAATTGTTTTACAAATTCTTGATTTAAAATATCATTATCTTTTTGTGTTCTATTTGATTTAAGTTTTAATGATGCATCTAACACGTCTTGTTTTGAATATATCAACAAATTTGTGTTTTTTTTTTGTTTATGTGTTGCTAACAAAATCTGAGAATTTTGTTTAATGTATTCAGTTTTTTCATTGTTGTAAGTTTTAAGTTTTTGAATTAACTGGTCAGTGTTTTCTAATAATGTTTTTACATTTCTTGTTTGTTTAATGTTGCTTGTTTTTTTGTCTTTTGGTTTTACAGCTGTTTTAACTGCTTCGTACATTTCTGTGTCATCGTCACTGTAATTTGTATAATCGTCATTTTCAGAATTGTCTGAGTTATCTGTAGAAAATGGAGTCGACATAAAATACAAAAATAATATTTATCAATTAATTAACAACAGAAAAATAAAAATTAAAAAAAAATTTACAATAATTATTAACAAATAAAAAAATTTTAATTATGGGTTCATGCATGCAAAAAAATACAAAAAATGATTTAGAAGTAATAAACATAGAAGAATTAAAAGAAGTAATAGCAAATTTTCCAAAACTGATTGATATTGTTTCAAATTTAAAAGATCAAGTTGATTTGCTTGAAAAAAAGAAAATTTAAATCAATCCCATAAACCTTCAAGTTCATCAACATCAAATGGATTTACTGGTTCTTTTTCTTCTTTTTCTTCTGCTTCTTTTTCTTCTTCTTCTTTTTCTTCTTCTTCTTTTTCTTCTTCTTCTTCTTTTTTTTCTTCTTTTTCTTCTTCTTGTTTTTTTTTTCTTTTTCTTTTATTTTTTTCTTCTGTTTGGTCAATTATTGTTTGTAATTCGTTCATAATTGGTGCTATATCTGTTTCGAATGTAACATTTTTTAAACTTGTTCTTGTTGTATTTTCGACAATATCATAAAATTTTTTTTGTAAATCTTTAACCACTTTTTTTTGCGAATCATTTAATTTTTTACTTTTAATTTTTTTTAGTAATTCAGGTATATAATCAACCAAAAATGATTTAATCCCAAGTAAATTTTCATCATGTATAATGTATTTATCAACATCTTCTTCGTATATTTTGTTTTCTGTTTCAAATCTTGTTTTTGCTTCATTAATTATATCATTTTTTGATGATAAATCTAAATAATACTGAAGCAATTTACGAACTGTTTCTTTGCTATATTTGTGCATGATTCCTTCTTTATACCCAAAATTCGCAAAGATTAAATCAGATTGGATGTCTTTGATTAATTTTTCGCAATTTATAATTAATTCTTTAAGTGATTCATCGGATTCTATTTGCGTCAAATCATACTTTTGTCTTACTTGCGCAACTAATTCTTTTAATGTTTTGTGTTCATTGTCAAGTTCTTTGATTTTTTGTTCTTTTTTTGTTAAATTCATTGTAGGTTCGTAATATCCATTTGCAATTGCTTGTTTGATTATTTTGTACATTTCAATTCTTGTTTTTTCATCTTCTATGTATTGATTTTGAGATTTAAACATTTTTTGTATTTGTTCAGGGTTATATTTGTCAAATTTAAACTTTTTAAACTTAGGAGCTAAAAAAGGATTTCGTTCTCTTGCGCCGTCTACGTTTTCTCTATTTAAATTTGCTGTATGTCTGTATTGTAAATTTCTTCTTCTTTTTTGCAATCTTCTCATACCTTCCTCTGGAATGTCTCCAAATCCCATATCTTCAATTCGTCTTTTTTTTCTTTGTCCTGGACCTCCTTCATTTTTGTCAACTTTGTCGTAATAAAAACCCATATTTTTATTGACTTTCCGAGTTGTATCATAATCCATATTTTTGTAAATATGTTTCATACCTCTTTTCCAGCATGTATGAGGAGCACAAGCATCCATACCAGCTGGTTTTTCGTCAAATTTACCACACCAGCAGAAAGGTTGTGTATTTGTTCTTTGTTGAATTCCAGTTACAATTTCTTTTTTTTCCAATAATTTCATTAAATTGTCATAATATTGTTTACCGTTATCCCATGGAACTCTAGTTAATGATTTTTTCTCTTCTTCTGTATAACCATACGCTGGATTTATTAAATCTTGTCTAGCAACAAAAATGTTATTTGCCATTTGCTGTATTCCTGGTCCCGGGACCACAACTTCTTCCTGTCCTTCCTGTTCTACAAAATTTAAAAAATTTGGAACTTCTTCTTGTTGAACAGGAGGAGCAGGAACAACTTGTGGAGCAGGAACAACTTGTGGAGCAACAGCAACTTCTACATTTAGTTGTCGAGCAACTGGTTCTCTAGCAAGAATATTATTTACAACATTACCTAAGTCCACTTGTACACCATTGTTTAATGGAGCTTGAGCTTGATCTTGAGCCAGAGGAACAAATCCCATATCATCATCGGGTACGTCTGCATGAAAATTTGCCATCAACTCGTTCAAACCTATAACACTATCTTCCATTTCTTTTCGATCATTTGGATTATAATATGGATTATTGACAAACATTGTTTAATAAAATTGACACAATATAATTAATTAATTAATTAATAAAACAAAAAAACATTCAACAAAAAAAATAATTAATTAATTTTAAAACGCGTTTAAAAAAATTATTTTTTATTTCCCATATTATTAATATCTAAAAACTAGAGACGCGTTTTTTTTTATTTTTTTACGTCTCCATGTTTGACCATAATAATAATTCCATTATAAAATTAGAAAAACCAGAAAAGATCAACAAAATGCCAACTTTTTCTGAAACACTTGAAAAACTTAAAAATATGCAACCAGTAAAACCGTTAAGCAAAGACGCAACTGAAAAAAAGAATACGGCCCCATTAAGCTTAAAATCAGAACTTAATGAATTTTACTCAAACCCTTCAAATTTGAAAATCGCAAAGGAAATAATAAAAAACTCAAAAAAGAAGTCTAAGTCTAAAGGCGAAAAGCTGATTTCTTTTCGAATGTATGATTTTGCTTTTGCAAATTTGAGAGGACTGATTACAGACAAAGATGGAAATTTTATTAAATCCGATTACGAACATCATCTTGGAAAATACAGCAAAAGCAATTTTGACACTTTTTGCAGAGGAGAAAAATTGCAATTGGAAGACATTCAAACAACTATTGGGCAACTGTCTATTCTTAAATTTACAATTGTCAAGGATATTCACACATGGCTTGAAAAAAATTATGATTTAGTTAGAGAAAAAATGACAAACAGCAACAAAGAAGCTAGAAAAAACAAAAAAGAAAAAAAAGAAAAAAACAACAAAAAAAATAAAACTTATGATGGTAGAAACGACATAAATAACAGCTCAAAAAAACAAAAAATTAATTAATTAAATTTTTTTTTATTTATTTTCATTTTTTTTAAATTTCATTTTTTGTTTCATAATTACCATTTGAATAATACAAATCAATACGATTTTCATTTAATTTACAGGTAAAACCACAATATTCATTAAAACGCTCATTTCCAATTGAACGAATAACATCAGCATGTTTGAACAAATTTTTTTGAATTAATTTACTAATTGTTTCGTCATAAGAATAACGCAACATACTCAACGGATATACACCATCAGTATGAGTATAAACTTCTATTTCAGGTTCGCAATCCAAAAAATAATAAGTTCGTTTTGACCAACAAGATTGCATTTTGTAAACATGCAATCCTTTTTCTTGAAAGCGTCCAATTCCATCTTTTGACACAGGATTATTGTTTTCACGCCATACATACGACTTAATTTCTTCTTCAGATGGAAAAAATTCACATCCTCGTTTTTTCAACGATTCAAATTTTTTAATCAAATCGTATCCTTCAAGTTCAACATCCATTTTTTTATTTTTACGTTGGTTTGTATTTTGGAATGTTGGTCAATTAACAAATTGACACAAAAAAATTAAAAAAAAACAAACATGGTTGAAGAAGAAAAAAAACAAAAAAGAATTCTTGTTGTTACAGGAACTAGAGACGCAAACATCAACAACGAACAATTTATTCTTGAAACTCTCAGACCGTATTTTGAATGGGCTGATCAAGTTTTTGTTGGAGACGCTACTGGAGTTGACAAAATTGTTAGAAATTATTGTTCAAAAAAAAATATATTTTTTAAACCTTTTCAAGCATTATGGCATAAATATGGACAATCTGCTGGACCAAAAAGAAACGAACAAATGATCAATGAAGCCATTGAAGTTAGTGGAAAAATATTTGACAATGTGGTTGTTTGTGCATTTCCATTAAAGGGTGCCAACAATAGCAAAGGAACTAGAGGATGCATGAAAATTGCAAATGACAAACAATTACGTGTAGATGTATACGAAATTTAATTTTTGTTTTTTTTATTAAAAAAATTAATGATTGATTAATTCTTCGTTAAATATTTCGATAAATTTTTTCATTTTTTCTTTGTTTTTAAATACATTTTCATTATTGAAATAATTTGTATTATAATAAGATTGTTCAAGCAAAGGCTCTAATTTTTGTGTATTCGCAAACAAAACTAATTGTTTAATAATAGCGTTTGATCTTGAACTTGATTGGTATGTCAATTCTTCATTATTTTTTAAATACACAACAAGTTCAGTACTATTAACATATTTTCGACAGTTTCTAATTCGCAATTCAGGTTTTTTGATTTCTATTGCTACTACTGGTTCAGACACAACTGGTACAATTGGAGGAGCAGAAACAATTGGAGGAGCAGAAACAATTGGAGGAGCAGAAACAATTGGAGAAGTAGAAACAATTGGAGGAGCAGAAACAATTAGAGAAGTAGAAACAATTGGAGGCAATTTAGGATAAATTGGACTAACTATTTGTTGATTATTTAGTTTTTTGTTTTTTATTGTATTTATTTGCTGTTGTTTTTTTTCAATTAATTTTTCGTACAAAATTTCGCATTCTTCTTCTTCTAAATTAGGATGGTCTTTACATTTTTTTATTTGTTGTCTGTAACTATTAATTTGTGACAACAATTCATTTATTTTTTCCTGTTCTTTTGTATTTTCTGGAATTGGTGATAATACATACCGTTCAGCTTTTTGTCTTATTTCTTCCTTTGAAATTTCTTTATTTGTTGCCTCAAGCATAAAAGACCATTTATTATCAAAATATTGACGTTTAGTATTGTCATCATAAATATATTTTCTATCAACAAATATCAATTTGGCATCTTCATTCATTTTTTTTAACAAATCTAATTTTTGATGGTCATTTATTCCAAAAGATCCAATTTTAGTCGTCAAAAAATTTGTAATTGAATTTGCATTATAACCAAAATGACCACATAAGGCGTTAATGTTAGCTGTTAAATCGTAAATTTGTTCTTCACATTTATCATTTGCACAATCTGAAGGTTGTGTGTTTCCCATTTATTTAGTTTAAAGTTAAATAAACAATTTATTTAAAATAAAACAAAAGATAATTTTTTAAATTTAACAAGTTTTTTGTTTTTTTGATTTGCGTTCTGATTCTAAATTCATTTCTATTTGCCCGTACGTATCTTTTATTTGCTGCAAATTTTTAATCGTTTCCTTGTGAAATTTTTCATCAGACTCTTTGATAAAATCATCTATTTTTCTGTCAATAAAAAATTTGGCTTCTGATATTGTAAATTTTTCAACTCCGCCACTAATTCCAAAAGCTTCTTTATTTGCGTTGTTGTTGTTGTCGTAAAGCAATTTAAATTCTAAGTCTCTGAAAATTTGAAATTCCATATTTGATAAATCTTCTAAATTGTCAAATAAATCAGGAAAATCATTCAATATAACTTTGAAATTGATTCTGCTCATATCGTTGTCAAGTTTGTTTACTAGCACAAGACACATAAAAGCCATTCGGTCAATGTCTCTTTGAAATCTAGGAACGCGTTTCTGTTGATAGCATGCTAATATTAATTTATCAAGCAAATATTTAACTCTGAAATGATCTATTCTGTAAAAAAATTGTTCTTTGTTTTCGTCACACATTTTTTTTCTTTTTTGTGATGGATCAATAGTGGAAAAACTAGTGCGACAAATTCGTTCTCTTTCTTTAAAATGATCAATATACATCAACACTTTTCTTAAAGACACCAATTTCGATGCTTCAATTCTTGACATTTTTTTTATAAAAATAATAATTTTATATTTTTATGCTCTAATTTTGCAAATTTGACAATCTGGTTTTTTTAAAAAATATTAAAAAAAAAACCTATACTCTATTTTAAATAATCAGTTTTTTTTTTCAATTCAAAAATACAAAAAAATGTCCGCTTTAGACAACAAAACGTATATGGTAGAAGAAAGTGATTCCGACGATGATATTAAAAGCGTTGGACCAATGGAAGAAGATTCTGATGAAGATTTATTAGTTGAAGACAACGATTACACAGTCGGAGAAGCTATAGGCTACGACATGAAAGCCAAAAACGTAGCAACCGAAATTAAAAATAGAAATAAACAGATGCATTACGGAAAAGCAGATCGCGATGTAACTGAATTAAATGAAAGCAGCGACGAAGATCTAAAAGACTCAGATTACGAAAATTCAGGAAGCGATTCTGATTTTTCTGCAGACGGTCTTGAACTTTTGCAAGACATGCCTAAACCAAACAAAAACGGAAAAATCACTCTTGTTTTAGACGGAGGAAACGGTGAAGTGAATGAAGACGAGTGTTGTGAAGACGATGAAAAAGTTGATAACAGCGACTGTGAAGAAAAATGTTCTGATAACGAAAGCGAAAATGATGAATGGCTTGAAGGAAAAAATAGTAGTGATAACGAAAATGATATTGATGAAAAATCAGAAGAAAATAAAGAAGAAGAAGAAGAAGAAAAAGAAGAAGAAGAAACGGAAATTAATGAAAGTGAAAACGATGGTATGGAAGTAGATTAATGAATGAAGTTGTTAATTGATAAAATATTTTTCATATAAACTAATCTTTAGTTAACACTTATTTTTAATAAACAACCTCTTAAATTAGCAAATTTTTTTTGACATTTTTTTTTGAAAATTTTCTAAGTCTTTTTTACCGGGTTGTAAAAAAATGACTTAGATTATTTTTGAAAATTTATTTTTTTCATTTTTCCCATAAACATTTTTTTTATTTTTTTTCAAGTTTATTAACTTTCATGGAAAAAATCAAAATGGTGTCCAAAAAACAAGATGGCGGGAACTGATTTTTCAAAAAAAATTTTTTTTTTTTATTTTTTTTTTTCAAAACTTGTAGATCTTGACATGTACATTTTGACATGTAGGTCTTGGC
>JACCDN011102663.1_pt1 | contig 13942 bp, 9 predicted proteins | sample 7441691 | NCBI WGS metagenome assembly JACCDN01 (sample SAMN15323439, study PRJNA562643) | freshwater metagenome | isolation source: river surface water | place: USA:Blue River Watershed | collected 2017-08-16
AGGTCATTAAGAGATGGAGTAGATGTAGTATTCATTTTATTAACTAAATCTTTCATTATGTTTAATTTATTAATTTCATAAAACTCATATAAAACTGATTTAATTGATGGTGGTAAATAATCTTTAGTAGGATTATTAGTATAATTATCAGATTCTAAATTTATAACAATTTGATTTAAATAAAGATTTAATAACATATTTTTATCAATATTATCTATATCTATAGTACTATCTGTAATACTACTTTTATTTATTTCGTTATTTATAAATCTATTACTAATAGGGTTACCACCTAATAAATCAGTTAAATCGATATCTTCTTTTTTGTTATTAAGAACGTAATTAAAAATATCTTCTGTAATTGTTAATTCATTATATAAAAATTTAGGTAATTGTTTAGGTAATTGGTTAGGTGATGTTTTTAAATAATTATAATATAAGAAAATATAACCATTAATATCATTCATAAATTTTAAAATATAATTAATATCAATGTTGATATTGATTGGAAATTTACGAACTATTTTATTATACTCATTTATTAATTCTTCATTTAATTTATTTATTGTTACAATAAATTGATAATATAAATAATAAGATGTTGTAATATCTGTTATTTTTTTTGTTCTTAATAAATTATCAATAAAATTATAATATGAATCACTATTTGTAAATATTAATTTTTTTAATAAAATATAATATTTATTAAATTGATTTTCATAAAATTTTATTATCGAACCCTTATATGGAGGTCTATATTGATTAATATTATATGCATACTCATCATTATCTTTATTAGGATTATTATTTCTTATATAATTAAAAGGTAGTAAATTAGTAAAATTACACGGGTGTTTATTAATTCTAATAAAATTTATATCATTTATATCATTTATATCATTAGCAAATGCTGGAATTAATCCACTATATGATAACCCTAAATAAAATGCTTCATCAAATTTAAATACACTAATATTATTAGTTTCATCATCAGTTTTTTGAATAATATTATGAATACCTTTTAAACTTGGTGATGTTTGTAAATTTAGTAGTGTTAGTATTTTATCTTCATATGATACAATTGCACTTGTTAATTGATTAATTATATCAGACGAACTTTTTGTTATTACTTCTTTATAATGTGTAATATATATATCATTTTTTAAAAAATATATTAAATCATATAATTTTTTATCTGGTAAATATTTATTATTTTTTAACATATAATTAATTTTTTCTGTATATGTATCTGTTGCACTCATTGTTTTTAAAAAGGTATCGTCAATTGGTAAATTTACAGTAATTTTACTATCATCTTCAATAAAACAATTGTATAATAATAAATTATTTATTTCAACATTATTATTTTTATCTTTTATAACCTTATCAAAAAATATTAATCGTTTAAATGTTGAATAAGAATATTTTTCAGAAAATAAACATTGAAAATATATTAATGTAGATTTATTTATAGTATAATTTAAATTAGTATTAGAAGCATTATTTTTACATAATATTTTACAATATTCATTATACATTTCTAAATGTTTTGTTTTGTTTGTAATTTCATTTTTATATTTATTTTTATATTTATTTGTATTATTTCCACTACCATCAATAATAGTATCAAACAAGTTTTTAAATTCTGTTAAATCATTATCATTATCTTTATTAATATTTTTACTAATATCAAAAGTATCTAAATCATCAATAATAATAGGTAATCTTGACCCACCAATAAATGTTAAACTATCGAGATTAATAACATTATCTGCAAAATCTAATGAATTATTATGAATAAGTTCTTTATGAATATTTTCCCATAGTTTTGGACCATTATCTGGTTCTATTTGTTTAGTTCTTGGGTTAAAAAGAGCATTAACAATATTATCATTAAATTCAAACCTATTATATAAATCTAAAATAGGTTGTTCATTTAATTGAAAATCATCGTGAAACTGTTGTTCAATTTTATTTTTAAACTCTTTACAACTATCTTTAATTAATTTTTTTAATTTGATTTTATAATCAATATTATAATCATTTTCATCAGATAAATTAAAGTTATTAAATAATTTTTTAATGTTTTTATCTATTTTTTTACTATAATCAACAATTACTTCTTTTTGTATAATTAAATCTTGTGGTTTATTCATATTAATCATTTTATTATTTAAATCTTTTATTACCGAATCTTCTTCTTCTTTCATATTATTGATATAATAATCAATAGTATTTCTAAGACTATCGAAAAAGGGTTTATTTTTAATTTCTTCCCATATTAATATTTTAATTTCTTTAATTTTATCATGATAAAAATTATCTGAATTTTTTGGTTGTATAAACTCTTGAATTTCATTTGTTTCAATAAGTTCAGTATTTCCATTTAATAAATAATGTAAAGGAGTAAAACCAATATCATCTTTGTAATTTATATTAACTTTACATTCTTCAATTAAATATTTACAAATATTATGATATTGTTTTTTACATGCAATATGTAAAGGTGTTTGATTAAATTTGTTAGGTTGGTCTGGATTAACTTCATTATTTACTAAAAATTTAATAATATTTAATCTAACTGCTTCATTTTTATTTTTTGTATCATTTTGTAAAATGCTATGAATTAAATTATTACTATTAGTATCATTACAAATATATAATGGGATTTGATTAATCATTGAAAATTGTAATATTTCTTGTGAATCCATTTGATTTGACAAATTAAATAATTCTAACATATTTCTATTATCAATTAATGGTAATGTAATATATGGTTTATCGAATTTATCAAATTTATTATATTGTTTATCAAATTTATTATATGCCATTATTAAATTATTAGAAAAAAAAATAACTTAAAACTTAATATTTATTTATAATTATATTTATATTAAAAAAAATGTTAAAATATGGCCCAATTATATGTCCAAATAATTTTAAAAGTAATAGAAATTTATCAAGAAAATCTAATGAACAAAATTCTATTATTATTAATAATGGTTTAGGAACAGGAACAAGTTCTAGTTCAGGAACAGGAAATATTGTAGAATCAGCAGATATTACAGAAATAAATACTAAATCAATTAATTCAATTAACGATTCAGCTAGTCCATATATAGTATTTAGTGGGGCAGTAACATTTTCTACTAATAAAAATCAATATATTGATAATAATTTTGATATATATCCATTATTATTTACACGTGATATGAGAATTAATAATAAATTAGTTAATTTTGAATCTGATAAATTAAAAATAAAAACAAATGTTTTAAATATAAATTCTGGATTATCAGATTTTGATTATACTGGTTCTATTTTAGATAATATTATTTCTGGTATTCATTTTAAAGTACCTGATAAAAGTACATCAACTGGATATTATGGCGGTTTATTTTATATGCCTAATTCAAAAATAGAAAAAACATCACCAACATCTACTATTTATAAATGGACACCTAATAAATATAATTATTTTTCTAATAAACTAAAAGGATTTTTTAAATTACAATATTTACCAGAAAATCTTAACTTTTCTACATACTCAAATAATTTAGATAATACATATTTAAACATAGTTGATAATACATCTAATATGAGTAATTTACAAATTGCATCACTTGGTATATGTGATGGTGAAATAGTTAGTATGAATAGTAATCTAACATTTAAAATTGGTGATGGGATAAATGAATCAAAATCTATATTTGAAATAGATTATAACAATATTAATATATTAAATGATTCAAATATTAATTTTGATTCAAAGTTAATAATAAAATCAAATAATACTAATTATATTGAATTTAATAGTGGTATAACAAAAATTTATTCAGATATGTTATTAAACAATTCTAGAATTAATTTAGGAAAATCATTAATAATTGGTACTGAAACAGATGACTGGTTAAGTTTTAATTTATTAGATGATACTATTAATGTTATAAAACCAATTAATATTTCAAATTTAATTATTAATTCATCTATTGAATTTTCAAATACTCCAATTAAGTTTATTAATAACTTGAATATAATTGGTTCAAATTCTGATGATTTAACAAATTTAACAACATTAATGTCATTTACAACTAGTGATATTAATTTACTAAAAGATACATATGCAAATGATTTAATAATAAATAATTCATTTACATTAGCTGATGGGGCTAATTTTAAATTTACTGGTATATTTAATTTTTTATCAAGTACAAATATAAATTTTATGAATTTTAATTCAAATACTAGTTCAATTAATGCATTACAACCATTTTATGTAAATAATTTAAATGTTAGTACAGAATTAAATTTACAAAATGATATACCAATTAATTTTAATTCAAAATTAGAACTAAAAACAAATAATATATCAACTGTTAAATTTGAAGAAACAAAAACATCATTTTATAATAATATTATAATTGATAAAAATGATCCAACAATTACATTTAATTCTGATAAAAAATTAAGTATTAATAATACACAAGTATATTTAGATTTAGATAAATCAGTTAATATAACTGGTACTAATGTGTCAACAGATATTATTAAAGCTTCATTACAAATATCGAATACACAAGCAATTGATTACAATATGACATTTATACCAATTGATAAAACATGGATAGTTTCAGGAATTACTGATATTAGTAATACTATATTATTTGAATTTGAAAATGTATGTTCATTAGGTCAAATGTCAGGTAAATTAACAGGAACAACTAGAAGTTTATCAAGTAATTTATTTTCAGCATATGATATAAATTTATGGACAAATATAAATGTTAATGATGAATTAGATATTGAATCTAATGCATTATTACCAATAAATACAACTAATATAGGTAATTGGTCAATACAAAGTTTACAAATTATTAATAATGAAGGAATATATAATTTGAGAATTAATTGTATTGGTTCAATAACTGATAAAGTAGTATGGGCATTTAAATTAAATTGTCTTTCTATTTAGTTAATAGGTTAATTAGTTAATAGATAATTTATTTTTTAACTTTGCAAAAAGTACAGTTTTGATCACTTGATTGTAAAACATTTTGTTCTTGTTGAACTAACATATTGTTATAAATATTTTGTGCTAATTCATTAGCTCTTTGAGCATTTAATGAATCATAATTTTTAGTTTCAGATTGTTCTTGAAATAATAATTCATCAGAATCTTTAGCTCCAGGAACACTCATTCTAGGCATAGATTCAACTTGTTCGTACCATTGTGATTTTACATCTTCATTAGAATTTAAATAATCATTCATATTATCTTGAGTAGGACCAGACATAGGTAAACATCTACCTTCAATTTTGCATGTATTATTTTGTCTATGATATGCTTTTAAATTATTTAAAATAGAATCTCCGTTTTCTTGTAAGAAATTTTTATAATCATTTCCAGATTTAATTTCATTAACGTTTCTAATATATTGATCAAAAACACGACCTCTTACATATGAAGTTAAAAATCTACCATCATTCATTAAGGGAGGGCAATTATATTTGTAATATCTATTATCCATTATATATATATATATATTAATTAGATTTTTTTTTTAATTTTTTAATATAAAATAAAAAATTTTTATTTTATATTAATTTATTTTTATTTTTTAATTATGATTTTTAATTTCATTAATTAGTTCTACACGGGTTTTCTTTTTACCATTTACAGATAATGGGATTTTTAATTCTAAAGCTCTATCTTGTAATTCTGGTAATTTTAATCTAGTTAATGATTTATTATTATTTGATTCTGTCATTATTGTATTAGAATCTGATACTAGTGTATTTGATTCAGAAACATCTATTTTATTTATTGATTTATTAGAATTATTTGGACTTAATTTATTAGAATTATCTGAACTTGATTTATTAGAATTATCTGAACTTGATTTATTAGAATTATTTGAATTATCTGAACTTGATTTATTTGAACTTGATGTATTAGATTCTGAAACTTTTTTATTTTCTGTATCATTTGAAAAAACTTCTAAATGTGATATATTTTCTTCAGAACTTTCAGTATTAATTTGTTTATTAGTTTGTTCATTTATTTGTTCATTAGTTTGTTCATTAGTTTGTTCATTAGTTTGTTCATTAGTTTGTTCATTAATTTGTTCATTAATTTGTTCATTAGTTTGTTCATTAGTTTGTTCATCGATTTGTTCATTAGTTTGTTCATCGATTAGTTCATCATTTAGTTCATTAGTTTCTTGATATTCAATATTAATTATTTTAACTAATTTGTCATCTACTGATTTTTCTAAAATTGGTTGTAAATTTTCTGAAGAACTACTATAAACTATTTTATTTATTTTTTTATTTGAATCTAAAACGTTGTAATTACAACAGTTATCATTTTTATTAATATTACAGTTATCATTTTTATTAATATTACATTTTTCAGATGAATTATTAGTTATATTTTTTTTATTAAACATATTTGTAAACATATTTAATAGATTTCCAGGAGTTTCTTTTTCACTAGCACTAACATTATCAGTGTCATTATTTGAATCACTACTAGTTGTAATTAAAGCATTGTTAATTTCATGTTTAACATTATCTTTTATTAAAGGTATTGAAGATATTGAAGAAACTTGTTTAGTAATAAGATTAAGTCTATATCTAATAGACAAAATTTCTTTATATAAAAAATATACAATAATTGAAAGACATATTATTAAAATAAGTTTTAAATCTAATAATCCCATTAAATATATTAATATTATTAATATTCTTTTAACTTACTAAACACAGTAAAAAAAATCTAAATTAATTTAAATGATAAATGAATTAAATTTAATTGTTGCAAATTACCATGTAATTTTTGCAATTATATATTTTATATTTACATCAATATTTAAAGTATTTTTTAGTGTAGAATTTGAAATAGATTGGTTAATTAAACTCTTAGGAACGATAATAGGATATCTATTTCATGATATTATTATTCATTCAACAATTAAAAATAAAACTATATATATTAAAAATTTAATTAAATATTTTATAATTATTTTATTTCAAAATATTTTAAGTTATATGTATTTACATGAATCAGAAAATGAAGTATTTACACTAAAAAATATTTTAAAAATAGAATTTTATTTATTTTTTTATTTAATATTTGATAAATTTAATAATAACTTTTTAGAAGGTGATAATAAAGAATTGTTTAGTGATATAATAAGAATATGTTTAACATATTTAATAGTTGAAAAAATGTTTGGTAAAGATTTAGATAAAGATGATGTAATATATATTGTTAGTATAATTTTTGGTTTAGTATTATTTTATAAATTTATAAATTCATATTTAATTGTAAAATTAAAAAATTTAAGAAAAAAATTAAAAAATAATAAATGGTTTATAAAAAATTAAAATATCTAAATAAAATTATTAAATGTCAGGAGGCTTAATACAACTAGCAACATCTGGAAAACAGGATGTTGCATTAACATATGACCCAGAAATTACATTTTTTAAAAAATTATATAGAAGACATACTAATTTTTCTACTGAAATTAAAGAAATATATTCTGATCAAGAAGCTGATTGGGGTGATAAAGTTTCATTTACTATTTCAGAAGGGGATTTAATTCATCGTTGTTTTATTCAAATTGAATTACCAAAATTATCATTTAATGATAGTTTAATAACAAATGAAAATTATTTAGCATATAAACAAAATTTGATTCAAAAAATAACGAATGATAATACAAAATGGAAAAATTTATATACAAATTTAAAAAATTATATTTCAATAGAATTATTATTATATCAAAAATTACAAATATTATTTTTATCTGATAATATAACATTAAATATTATTAAAGAAACTGTTGTTCGTTTTAATAATACATATAAAACACAAAAGAGTCAATATTCTAATTTAATTGATATTAATATTTTTAATAAAATAAATATGAGTGGTTATTTATTATCAATTAATAAATTATTATCATATGATATAATAGCAGATACAAATTATATATCATTAAATACTATTAAATCAGAATTAGAAAAAGAATATAATTCAATGTATGAATATTTAAAATATTATCATTCAAATTGGAAAATTATAGAAAAACGTTTATTACTAGCTAAATCAGGTAAAATTAATTTTGCATGGAATGAATACTTAGCACATTATTATTTTTCACATTATGAATTAGAAATTGGAGGTCAAATAATAGAACAATATAGTGCCGATCAATTACATATTTATCAAATGCATCATATAGATGAAAATCAAATAGATAATTATTTAAAGATGATAGGTCATTATTATGATTTAATTGATTTTAATTCAAATGATAAACCAAATAAAATTATAATCTGTCCATTATTATTTTGGTTTTGTAAAAAAGCTGGTGCTGCATTACCTATTGTTGCTATGCAAAATACATCAGTTCAAGTAAATTTAACAATAAATGAATTAAAAAATTTAATATATTTTAGAGATTATGAAAATGAGTATTATAAAGTATGTGAATTAAATTCATTTACAGATATTTCTGGATTAAATTATACAACAAAGACATATGATATGGAATTAAAACAATATAAATATACTTTAACAAATATAAATAGTGTTGCTCTTGCACTTATTTATCCTAATTTAAATTCAACAGAAATAAATTTTTTATTATTAACTTTTGGTACTAATAATGTATTAACATTAAATAATTGGATTTATTTTAAAAATAATTTATATAAATATACTTCATTATCAAATAAGATAGGAGGATATGATAATTTTATTGATTATAATTTATTAATTAATCAAATTGAAAAACCTAATTTTAAATTATTATGTGAATATGGATATATTGATGATGTTGAAAGAAATAAATTTGCCAGTTCTAAATTAGAATATGTTATTGAAACATTCCAAGAAAATATTTTTGATGTTAATAATATGTTATTATTTGATGGTGAAATATCAATTGACAGACCTAATAAATATTTAAAATGGATTATACAACCAAAAATATTTTTAAATGGATTATCAGAATATGGAAAAACATACCCATTTTTATATGATTTTTCAAACTACTTTACTAATAAAATTTATGATAGTCAAATATTAACATTAAATCAACTTGATATTATTAATAATTTAATTAATTCATCATATTATTCATTAGTAACTGGATATAAAGGATTAAATAGAACCTTACCAGATGGTATTACATTTTATAGTTTTTGTTTATTTCCAGAAGATTCACAACCATCAGGAACAGCAAATTTAACAATGATTAAAGATAAAAAATTTAGATATGAAATGAATGCTAATTTTTTAAATGAATATTTTTTATCTAATTTAAATCCAAATCAATTAGGATTACAATTTAAAGTAATGTCTACTGCCTATAACTTTTTTGTTGTTCATCAAGGAATTGGACGATTAGTTTTTGCAAATTAAAATTATATTTTTTTTTATTAAATAAAATATAATTTACTTATATTCTGATCCGGCTCTCTCTCTCCGGCTATATAATAAAGTGAATTCACTTTTCACTTTATTTCACTTTATAAAAATTACTTAAGGATATTATTTCTTATATAATATATATGACTGAAAAAATGAATTTCATCTCGAACTATATATGTAAAATTTGTAATAAAGAATACTCTAGTCAAAGTAGTTTATGTAATCACAACAAAAAATTTCATAAAGTGAATAACACTAAAGTTCAAAATGTTCAACAGAATGTTCAAAATGTTCAACAAAATGTTCAAAATGTTCAACAACATGTTCAACTAAATAATAAAGTATTAAAATCATTAACATGTGAAATATGTAATAAAATATTTAATTCTAGATCAACGAAATCTATGCATAAAAAAAAATGTAAAGAAAACAATCAAAATGAAATAGAAGATTTAAAAAATACTATTAATGTAATGAAAGAACAGATAGCATCAATATTAAAGGAAAAAGGAAAGGTTCATCATAAAACCCTACAAAAAATTAATAATCAATTAACAAATATTAATAATAATGGTAATATAAATAATGGTAAAATTATAAATAATACCTTTGTAAAATTCGGCGATGTAGATTATCAAAGAATATTAAATAATAAACAAGTAAAACATATACTAAATCAACAGTTTATGTCAATTGAAGAATCAATAAAATTAATTCATTTTAATAAAGATTTACCAGAATATAATAATGTATTTATAACTAATATGAGAGATGATATTGGATATATTTTTAATGGAAAAGAATTTATTTCAGTTAAAAAAAATGAAATGATTAATGAACTAATTGATAGTCATATTAAAGAAATTAATTTATCATTAGAAAAAAATAAGAATAATTTAAATGAGAAATATGTAACTAGATTAGAAAAGTTTTTAGATATGCTAAATGACGACGATACTAAATTTACTGACCAAAATAATCAACGAACATTTGCTAGTTATAAAGCATACAAGATGGATTCAATAAAATTATTAATATATAATTCATCAGATAAAAAGAAATTAGATGAATTACAACGTATAGAATTACAAGAAAAAATATATGATGAAAATGATAGTGATGATTTTGATAATTATAAAATAAATGATGATAATAAATTAATATTATAAATTATATCTACTAGCTCTAAGTTTTTCAATATATTCAACAGTTAGTTCATTGTTTTTTAAAGGTTTATTACTTTCAATGGGTTCTAATTCAGGTTCTAATTTAGTTTCTAATTTAGGTTCTAATTTAGGTTCTAATTTAGGTTCTAACTCAGTTTTTAATTCAGGTTCTAATTTAGTTTCTAAATCAGGTTCTAACTCAGTTTCTAATTTAGTTTCTAATTTAGGTTCAGGTTCAACTTCAGAAACTATATTTAAAGTATCTTCAGGTTTTGATGATAAATTATGAGAAACCATAAATAAATTATCATATGATTCATCAACAAAAGTTTCACATAATTTACTAATTTCTTCAAGTTTATTATTTCTTACTATTTCATCATATTTTTTATTTAATGTTTCATAGGTTTGGTCAAGTTCTTCGTTATTATTATTTGCTGATTTAAAATGTGATGGTGCTGAGAACATACTATCATAATCAGTTGATACAACCTCTGGTTGATATAAAAATATAAAATTATCAAAAGAAATTTGATTAGTTTCTTCTAATTTAGAAAAAATATTATATTTAGTAATAAATAATTCAGGAATTTTAAAGTTATTATTAGTTTCTTTTAATTTTTTAAATTTTTCATATAATTCTAAATCATAATTATATTCATTTTCTTTTTCTTGTATTTTTTTCTTTTCTTGTTTTAATAAATTAATATGATATGTTATATCTATTTTTTCTTGTCCAATATCATTCATTAATTTAGTTTTTTTTTTATTATCTTCTCTTTTTTTCATAAATTCAGAAAATGTTGATTCAACTGATTCAACTGATTTTTTAGATTTTATTGATGATTCAGATTCAGTACTAATATAATCAACATTTAATTCAGATTCAGTATCAGATTCAATATCTGAAAAAATATTATTATCAGTAGAAATAGTTGTTTTTGAACTATTACTAAATGATTCTAAATCATTGTCATTATTATTTTTATTATTAATTGTATTATTAATTGTATTATTTGTATTATTAGTATTATTAGTAACAGTAAAATAAATAGTTTCACTATCAATTTTTATATTTGTATTTTGTTTAAAAGTTTCAATAACTACATTATCTGTATCCTTAATAAAATTTGCATAGTAACAACTATATAAAAAATCTCTTCCTTCATCATAATTAAAATAATATCCAATATTATTATTATTAAGTTTTAATATATATATACAAGTCATTAAATATATATAAAAACATTTTTTTAAATATATAATAATGTTAGAATATAAAACTGTAATTTATAAAAATTTAACAATTAATCAACAAAATACAATAAATGTATTTATTACAAATAATTTTCCAAATATTAAATCTGAAAATTTAGGATTAGAACCAAATACAATTATTATTTTATGTTTAGAATCTAATAAAATTATTGGATTAGTATGTTTATTAAGTAATGTATTATTAAAATCTAAATTAATTGATAATAAAATTTCATTAAATTATTATAATTTTTGTGAAGAAACACAAATTGATGGTATGTTTATATATAATTTATGTGTTAATAATGAATATAGAAATAAAAATATTGGATGTACATTAATTAAAAATTGTATTGATTTTATAACAAAATATAAACTAGATTATGTTCATACTCAAGCACAAAATGATGTTTCAAAAAAATTATTTATTAAAAATGATTTTAAAGAAACAGGAAGACATAAAATAAATAATACTATTTTTTATGTATTTAGTAAATTTATTTAATAAATAATAAATAATAATATAATCAATAAATAGAATAAAATAAATTTAATAAATAGAATAAAATAAATATATATAAATAGAAACATTTATATATATTTATGCAACCTGTAATATCAAATATTAATAATATTGGCTTATATTATTATTGTGAAAATTATCAAAAAAAAGAAATGTTAATAAAATTATTATTTACTATTTCAAAAGGTGTAGATTTAAGTTTAATTATTGTAAGGGGTGATGGTTTATGTTTATTAAATTCAGTATGTTCTTCATTATATTATATAATTCATAATGAAACTAATGACGATAATGTAAATGATTATTGTCAAAATACAACATTATTAATTGATAAAAATTTTCAAAATATATCAAATCAATTAGTATCTAAAATGAATACAACAATAGAAAATGCATTTTTTTATTCTAGTTTATTTCCAATTCAAGATAATTATCAATTTGCACAATTAGGTCAAGTATTAAGTACTGTATTAGATACTGTAATTGTTAGTATAGAAATTATGGAAAATGACGTTGCATTAATTGGTGTATTTCCAAACGGTGAAACTTTATATTTTGATAGTTCAATAACACTAGAACAAATTTATGATAATGTAAATACTAAAATATGGAAAGTAGTATTTGTTCTTTCATTAGGAAGACATTATAATTCATTAATACCAATAATGAATAAATCACATGTTGATTTTTTTAATTTAATTTATAAAGAAATAAATTGGATAAACTTTTAAATTATAATAAAAAGATTTTAATATATATAAAAAATAAGTTATTATATTATATATATTAATGAAAATTATTTCATGGAATGTAAATGGTATTAGGGCTATATTAAAAAAGGATGATTTTATTGATTTAATAAATTTAGAAAATCCTGATGTATTTTGTATGGGTGAGACAAAAATCTCATGTCCTTTTGAAAGTATTCAAGAAGAAATAACAGAAAAGTTAAAATCAAAATATTTTCATTATTGGAGTCCATGTAAAACAAAAAAAGGTTATAGTGGAACCGCAATATATACCAAAAAAGAACCAGAAAAAGTTATTTATGGTTTAAAAATAGGAGATACTGAATATGATGACGAAGGTAGAGTTATAACATGTGAATTTGATAAATATTATTTATTACATGTATATACACCTAATTCAGGTCAAGAATTAGCAAGATTAGAATGGAGAACAGAAACATGGGATAGAATGTTTAGTAAATTTATTGAAAAACTACAAAAAACAAAACCAGTAATTGTATGTGGTGATTTAAATGTTGCTCATAAAGAAATTGATTTAAAAAATCCAAAAACTAATTTAAGAACAGCTGGGTTTACTATAGAAGAGAGAACATCATTTGATAAATTATTAAAAGATACTGAATTAGTTGATACATTTAGAAGTTTAAATCCAGAACTAATAAAATATAGTTATTGGTCATATAAATTTCAGGCTCGTTTGAAAAATGCAGGATGGCGCATAGATTATTTTTTAGTTGATAAAAAATTATTAAAAAAAGTTATAAAAAGTGATATTTTAGATACTATAATGGGGTCAGACCAT
>JACCDN010183433.1_pt1 | contig 13940 bp, 9 predicted proteins | sample 7441691 | NCBI WGS metagenome assembly JACCDN01 (sample SAMN15323439, study PRJNA562643) | freshwater metagenome | isolation source: river surface water | place: USA:Blue River Watershed | collected 2017-08-16
CCAAAAACACCGAAGGGAAACGCACAGGATGTAGACTTATCCACAATCGACTAGCCAAAAATACCTTTAAATCGAGTGGCTCAATATTCGATTGGAATCTGGCTCAGTTTGCCTCTGGAATCAACAGAAACGTGGATATGGTTGTAGTAGACGAATTCAACACAGCCAGTGCGGCGGCCGTTAAACGTTGCTCAGAGATTGAGGCCGCAAGCACTTGGTACACAACCGTAAAAGCGGTACAAGACCAAATTCAGAAAAACGTTGACGCACAAAAGATTGTTTCTCAGGTGTTGCCTCGGCTGCAGGCCGCGCTTGCGATTTGTGAGTCGCAGCGCAAGGCATTCCTCGATTCCATTCTGTCAGCCATCGCAAAAGAGGTAGGGCGCCTCTACGAAGTGATTCACCCTGGCGAGGGCCTGAACAAGATTTCGTTAAAGCTTGACCCCAATAAAACAGGGTCGTTGGATTTGGCCGCGGAGTTTCTTGCGAAACAAGATCAACCACCCCATGCTTATTTCAGCGAGTCTCATCTGGACTCATTGGGACTATGCATTTTCCTTGCACTTGCCGGGCTGCGTGAACCGGAGCGCACGCTAGTTGTGCTTGACGATGTCTTGGGTAGCATTGATGAGCCGCACGTGGACCGACTCATCGAAATGCTATATGACGAGTCCAAGAAATTCAAGCACACGCTTATTACGACGCACTACCAGCCTTGGCGCGAGAAGTTCCGCTGGGGGTGGTTAAAGAACGGACAGTGCGAAATGATGGAGTTGGGTGTGTGGGATGTGACGACTGGCATTGCCTCAGCCAAATTGAGCCAGGCCCCATTAATTGACCTTCGGCAACATTTAACAGCGAGTCCTCCATCTATTCAGTCGGCCTGTGCCACGGCCGGTGTTTTGCTGGAGGCCATCTGCGATTACCTGACTGTGCGCTATGAGTGTGACGTACCTCGTAAAAAAGGGCGCCTAACCCTGGGTGATCTCCTGCCCAAGGTTTGCGAGAAGAAGCTCGCTGCAGCGTTGCGTGTGGATGTCAAAGGCGCAGACGGTACTTACGTCGAGGTCAAAATCGGTGAGAAACTCAAGGCACTCAATGAGATGGCTCAGTTGAGAAATATCTTCGGTTGTCATTACGCCGAACTTGCGCATCACTTGCCACAGAAAGATGCGTTGGAATTCGCCACACTTGCCTATGAGGTAGGCACTGCTCTCATTTGTGACGACGAGGGTTGGCCCGGCAGCGACAAATCAGGCTCCTATTGGGCTACGCGACAAGATACGCGTCGACTACACCCGCTAAAAAAGCCTTCATGAAATACCAAAAACCAGATTGGGGAGATGTTCGACAATGCAAGCAAACATCATAGGGGTGGTGGATAGACTGCGGTTGAAGGCGGAGTTTCGGAAGAATTGAAGAGCGATTCGCAAATCGCATTTGAAGAAAACGATAAAAAAGGGAGATATTAAAGTGGCTGCATTGAGTCTGGAATACCAAGAGATTTTGAAGCGTGAGTTGAGTGCGCAATACGTTGCCCACTTGCCTCCATTAGTGCCAAACAAAAAACCTGCCCAGCAAAATGCAGAGAAGCAAGTCAACCGCGCGCTGAGTGCTTTCTTGTTGCACGCCAAGCTCGGAATATCTGCACGCGCAGCGGCTAAAGCTGTGGTTGATGACTTTGAAGATAACGGCATTGATGCTTTGTACTTTGATGCGAAGACAGATGTGCTGCACGTTGTTCAGTCTAAATTCAAAGCAAGCGAAGAGTTCAAACTCGCTGAAGCGCAATCATTTTGTGCAGGTATCAGATTGCTGATTCAACAGGACTTTGATGCGTTCAATGTGAACTTCAAAAATCGCCAAGTCGAGATTGAAAATGCATTTGCCAATGCTGAAGAAATACGACTGTGGGTGGTTTTCACTGGGGAACGCGTATCCAACACGGCCCAATCGGAGATCGACCGGTTAATCGCTGACGATACGCATGGTGAAAGTGAGCGGCTGATTGGCCCGGTGCAGTACTTCGGGCCAGAGGAAATTGCAGTGGAGTTGCGTGAGCGCCAGAGCTATAAGCCTGTGGAGGCTGAGTTGATTTTGGCGAACGATGTGAAAGTCGAAGAACCGCGAGTCACTTGGTATGGGATGGCAAATGTTGCTGACTTGGTGGATTTGCACAACTTGAAGGGAAAGGCTTTATATGAGAAAAACGTTCGCTATTTTCTCGGAAGTGATAAATCTGACGTAAACAAGGGCATACAAAAAACTCTTCGTGAAGACCCTTCTGCTTTCTTCTATTTGAACAACGGTGTGACAGCGCTTTGTACCGACGTAAGTGCAAAAGATAGAAAGGCCAGCCGCCGGCGCCTAAAGGTTCGAGGTCTTTCCATCATCAATGGTGCGCAAACGGTTGCCTCTGCTGCTGAGGTCATGGCTCAACCCAATCCTCCGGACATTAGCAATGCGCGCGTAATGCTTACGCTCATCAAGGCAAATGCCGATGGCAGCTTCGGGCCCCGTGTAACGAGGGCGCGAAATAGTCAAAACACGGTTTCGGTGGCCAATTTCGCTTCTCAAGACCCTACCCAAGAACGTCTCCGCCAAGAGTTGAGTGGTTTGGGAATCTCGTATCACTTCCGGCCTGAAGCAAACGCAACGCCTGACGCGACAAGTATCCTCTTGGATGAAGCCGTAACGGCATTGTCTTGGCTCGCGGTTGATGCGCGTTTCCCTGTATGGCTTAAGTCAGGGAAGGGTGATGTTTACAACACCGAGTCAGATGCATACAAAACCCTATTCACTGAAACGCTTGCGGGCGCTCATTTGGCCAATGCGGTGTACTTTTCGCGGACGATTCACGAATTGCTGAAGCAAGCGGATCGAAGCAGTGTAGGAACAGAGCGCTTGGTGTACCGACACGGGTTGCACGCAATTGGATGGGCCTACATAAAGCGTGTACGCAGTTTGATCGAAGTCCCAGAGCCGGTTAACCCTGCCAGTATTGCGGCAAAAATAAGTGTTTCTTTTGATGAGCATCGGCAGCGCGCATTTGATAGGTTTCCGAAATACGGCAAAGGTCCGCTTGCTTTTTTCAAGAGTCAAGGTGATACAACGCCTTACTTGCTGAATCTGTTGGAGATGGCTTGTGCGAATCAAGATCCGCAAACGCTGGCTCCGCTGAAGGCAAGTGCGATAGATAAGCCTTTCCCGCATGTTCAGTTGCTAAAGTATCTGTCTCAACATGCGGCTCAAATTTGAGTCGGACCAGTCATGCAAAAACTAGAACTCACCTGGATCGGAAAAGACCAGCGGCCGCGGCTGGAACCGCGCATTTTGTTGGAAGACCCGGCGCGCAGTTACCACGCCAGGCAGCGCGTGACAGACAAGGACATTTTTGACAACCGCCTCATCAAGGGCGACAACCTGCTGGCGCTGAAAGCCTTGGAGGCGGAGTTTGCTGGAAAGGTGAAGTGCGTGTTTATTGACCCGCCGTACAACACCGGCAGCGCTTTTACGCATTACGACGATGGGCTGGAGCACTCGATTTGGTTGGGGCTGATGCGCGACCGATTGGAAATCATCCGCCGTTTGCTGGCTGACGATGGTTCGCTGTGGATCACGATTGATGACAACGAGGCGCATTACCTAAAGGTCATTTGTGACGAAGTTTTTGGTCGAAGAAATTTTGTTGCCAATGTTGTTTGGCAAAAAAAATATGCTCCTGCCAATGACTCGATTTGGCTGAGCGACAGCCATGACCACGTATTGCTATATGCAAAAGTGAAGGATGTTTGGCGACCTAACAAGCTTAGTCGCACAGAAGATCAAGACAAGCTATACAAAAATGAGGATAACGATTCGCGCGGTCCTTGGATGTCTGATAACTATACCTGTGCAAAGACTGCAGATGAGCGCCCGAATTTGTATTACGCAGTCACGAATCCAAACACGGGAGAGGAAATTTGGCCCAAGCGCACGCGTGTCTGGGCATTTGATCGAAAGGCCCATGAGAGGCATATCGCTGAGAACATGATCTATTGGGGGAAGAATGGCACCAATAGCACTCCGCGACTGAAGAAGTTCAAGGAAAACCTTCGATCAACCGGCAGAGTCGCAGCCACAATTTGGTTGCATGAGGAGGTTGGTCACAATCAAGACGCTAAGCGCGAGCAGTTAGCGCTGAACTCTCACTCTCCGTTTACAACACCCAAACCAGAGAAGCTACTTCTCCGTATCTTGGAGATTGCCACCAACCCCGGCGACCTCGTCCTCGATTCCTTCGCCGGTTCCGGAACCACAGGTGCAGTCGCCCACAAAATGGGCCGCAGATGGATCATGGTGGAGCTGGGCGAGCATTGCCACACGCACATCGTCCCACGCCTGCAAAAGGTCATCGACGGGGAAGACCCTGGTGGTGTCACCCTGGCCACGAGCTGGCAGGGCGGTGGAGGCTTTCGCTATTACGAGCTGGCCCCTACCCTGCTGGCTACCGACCGCTGGGGCAACCTGGTCATCAACCCCGAATACGACGCGGGCATGCTGTCCGCCGCAATGTGCAAGCTGGAGGGCTTTGACTACGTGCCGTCCGAAACGCTGTGGTGGCAGCACGGCCACAGTAGCGAGCGCGACTTCATCTACGTCACCACCCAGACCTTGAGCGCCGAACAGCTCGAAGCGTTGGCAGACGAGCTGGGCGCAGAGCGCAGCCTGCTGGTGTGCTGCGGTGCCTACCGGGGCGTGACGGCGGCACAAGCCGCCCAGCGCTGGCCGCAGCTCACCATCAAGAAAATCCCCAAGATGGTGAAAGACCGCTGTGAGTGGGGCCACGACGACTACAGCCTGAATGTGGCCAACCTGCCGATGGCACAAAAGAAGCCAATAGAGCCTGCGCAGGATGATTTGTTTACAGGGGGAGATGCATGAGTCAACGCGAAGTTAACGCGATAACGGGCCGTCTGAGCCTGCGCGCGCCGCAAGCAGAGTCACTGTCTAGGTTGGCCCGGGCCATAGAGGCCAGCCCACTGACCTTGAAGCACGACCGCGACAGCGCGGAGGTGGCTGATGTACTGAAGGTGCTGCAAGGCGAGTTCGCAACGCTGCAAGACTTTGAGCGGGACTTCCCCTCGCTGTGTTTTGCACTGGCCACGGGGGTGGGCAAGACACGGTTGATGGGCGCGTTCATCAGCTACCTGTATGCAGCGCATGGCATCAAGCATTTCTTTGTGCTGGCGCCCAACCTGACGATTTACGACAAGCTGATTGGCGACTTCACCCCCAACACGCCCAAATACGTGTTCAAGGGCGTAGCAGAGTTTGCGGCGTACCCGCCTGAGATCATCACTGGAGACAACTACGAAGAGCGTGCTCAAGCGCTGGGCGATTTGCTCTCGCCTGTCACCATCAATATCTTCAACATCGCCAAGATCACGTCGGAGGTGAGGGGCGGCAAGGCTCCGCGCATCAAGCGGTTGAGCGAGTACATCGGTGAAAGCTACTTCGACTATCTGGCCAGTTTGCCCGATTTGGTACTGTTGATGGATGAGTCGCATCGCTACCGTGCCACAGCGGGGCTACGGGCCATCAACGACCTGAAGCCTTTGCTAGGACTGGAGTTGACGGCTACGCCGTTTGTGGAGACCGCCAAAGGCCCGGTGCCGTTCAAAAACGTGGTGATGGACTACCCGCTGGCCCGCGCCATGGAAGACGGTTTTGTCAAAGAGCCGGCAGTGGTGACGCAGCGCAACTTTGATGCCAAAACCATGCCCCCCGAAGAAGTGGAGCGCGTGAAATTGCAAGACGGTGTGCGAATGCACGAGGCCACCAAGGTGGAGCTGAAGACCTATGCCCGCACCTACGGAGTGAAAGAGGTCAAACCTTTCATGCTGGTGATTGCGCGGGACACCACCCACGCCAGCATGCTGTTGGCGCAGCTGCAATCCGACAGCTTTTTCTCTGGCCGCTACCGCAACAAAGTGATCCAGGTGGACAGCAGCAAGACAGGCGCGGAAGAAGAAGAGATGGTGCGCAAGCTGCTGGCGGTGGAGAGTGTGGATGAGCCCACAGAAATTGTCATTCACGTGAACATGCTTAAAGAGGGCTGGGATGTGACCAACCTCTACACCATCGTGCCCTTGCGCGCCGCGAATGCGCGCACGCTGGTGGAGCAATCCATAGGCCGGGGGCTGCGTCTGCCATATGGCAAACGCACCGGGGTGGATGCGGTGGACCGCCTGAGCATCATTGCGCACGACCGGTTTCAGGAAATCATTGATGATGCCAACAAGGCCGATTCGCCCATCAAGCTCAAGACCTTGATTCTGGATGCTCCTGGTGCAGGTGACGACCGGCCGCAGAGTGTGACGGTGGCATCGAACTTGACTGCAGCCTTGGGGTTAACAGGCTCCAGTGGTGCGCCCCAGACCAACGCACTAGGCACAGTGGGGGCGCCTTTGATGGGTAGTGCCTTGCCTTTATCGACCGGGACACCTGTTTTCACTACCGACCGTGAGCGCCAAGCGGCCGCAGTAGTGATGGAGGTACTGGCCAGCTATGAGGTGAAGACAACGGACGCACCTACGCGGCAGGCATTTCTAGGCGCTGAGCTACAGGCCAAGATTGCAGACGCCGTGCGTGAAAAGCTGCCTCCGGCCCAAAGCGATTTGCCCTTGGGTGAAGCGGCACCGCCTGAGCTGGATTTGCAGGCGGTGGTGCGGCGCGCGGTGGAGGTGGTGGTGAAGCAAACCATCGACATCCCGCGCATTGCGGTGGTGCCCAAGGGAGAGGTGACTAGCGGCTTTAAGCCCTTTACGCTGGACGTAAGTGGGTTGCACCTGCAGCCTAAAGATCGGTCTTTGGTGGGGCAAAACTTGCGCGACCACAAGCAGTTCACCTTTACAGCGCAGGCGGGCATCGTGGAGCGGCGATTGGAAGACTACATCGTCCACACCCTGATAGACCGCGACGATATCGACTACATCACCCAGAGCAGCTTGTTGTACGACTTGGCCGGGCAAATGGTGGCCCATTTGCGCAGCTACCTGAGCGATGAAAACGAAGTGCGCAATGTGCTGGACTTGGACCGTCAATTGATTGCCGACAACATCTACGCACAGATGCAGGCCCACTTCTATGAATCCGCTACTGAATATGCGGTCGAAGTGCGGCGCGGATTTACCGCTCTCAAGGAGCCAACCTATACCGTGGGTGCAGGTCAGGTCGTACGCGATTTCCGGGATACGCCTGAAGACTTAAGTCGCATTAAACAGATGGTGTTCGGTGGCTTCAGTCGCTGCCTTTACCCGCTGCAAAAGTTTGACTCCGATACCGAGCGCAAGTTTGCAGTGCTGCTCGAACGGGATGCTGACAAGTGGCTCAAACCTGCCAAGGGGCAATTTCAGATGTTCTACAAGCTCGGTGTTGAACAGCCGGAGTACGTGCCCGACTTTGTGGCGGAAACTGCGCAATTCTTGTTGATGGTAGAGACCAAGGCGCGCAACGAGCTGGGGAGCGACGAGGTTAAAGCCAAGGCGCAGGCCGGAGCGCTTTGGAGCAAACATGCTACGGACCACGCTAGCACTACAGGTGCCAAACCCTGGAAATACCTGTTGATTGCGCATGATGTGGTTACGGAAGACAAGCGTCTTGTGGATTTTCTACAGTTTGAGACTACAGCACCGTAGCCTGCCGCACAGCATGTGCCCACTGCGCCATGCGCTCTTGCACTTGATTGGAAGGCAGTTTGGGCTCAAAGGTGCGGTCCACTCGCCAGTGGGCGCTGAGCTCTGCCGTGCTGGCATAAAAGCCCGTGCCCAGCCCCGCCAAATACGCCGCACCCAGCGCTGTGGTTTCTATCACCTGAGGCCGCACCACGGGTATGCCCAGCAAGTCGGCCTGAAACTGCATCAAGAAATCATTGGCGCAGGCACCACCATCCACCCGCAGCTCCCGCACCGGGCTGCCGCCGTGCGCCACTGCGTCACTACTCATCGCATCCAGCAACGCCGCACTCTGGAAGGCAATACTCTCCAGCGCCGCGCGGGCAATGTGGGCCACCGTGGTGCCACGGGTCATGCCGGTGATGGTGCCGCGTGCCTCGGCGTTCCAGTAGGGTGCGCCCAGGCCGGTGAAGGCGGGAACCATCATCACTCCTCCAGAGTCCGGCACACTTTGGGCCAAGGCTTGTACCTCGCTGCTATTGGTGATGGCGTGCAGGCCGTCGCGCAGCCACTGCACCACAGCACCGCCCACAAACACACTGCCTTCAATGGCGAACTCCGGACGCGGGCCAATCTGCGCGGCGCTGGTGGTGAGCAGGCCGTTGTGCGAGGTCTGAAACCGCTCGCCAGTGTGCATCAGCATGAAGCAGCCCGTGCCATAGGTGTTTTTAGCCATGCCCGCGCTAAAGCAGGCCTGGCCAAACAAGGCGCTTTGCTGGTCCCCCGCCACACCGCCGATGGGAATGGCAGCGCCCAACAGGTCGGCCTGCACATGACCAAAAGCCGCGCTGGAGGGGTGTACCGCTGGCATCAGGCTGGCAGGAATATTGAGCAACTCCAGAAGTTCGGCATCCCACTGGTTGGTATGCACGTTGAACAGCATGGTGCGCGACGCATTGCTCACATCGGTCGCATGGACGGCCTGCGCGCGGGTGCGCTCATCGCTACCCCCGGTCAACTGCCACATGAGCCAACTGTCTACCGTGCCAAAGGCCAACTCACCTGTTTGCGCCTGGGCGCGTGCGCCGGGCAAATGGTCCAGCAGCCATTGCAGTTTGGTGCCTGAAAAATAGGCATCCACCAGCAGGCCGGTCTTGGCCTGGATCAACGCGGCCTTGCCATCGGCGCGCAGCTGGGCACATACGGGCTCAGAGCGGCGGTCTTGCCAGACGATGGCATGGTGTATCGGCTGGCCGGTCTTGCGGCTCCACACCACCGTGGTCTCACGCTGGTTGGTGATGCCGATGGCGTGAACCTGGCGGGCATGCAGCCCGGCTTTGGCCAAGGCATCGCGCGCGGTGGCCAGCTGTGTGCGCCAGATTTCTAGCGGGTCATGTTCCACCCAACCGGGCTGCGGGTACATCTGCGGCAGCTCTTGTTGGGCCATGGCGATGATCTGGCCACCCCGGTCGAAGATGATGCTGCGCGAACTGGAGGTACCTTGGTCAAGAGCGAGCAGGTAGGTCATGAAAAATGCTTTTCAAAAGAGAGTAAACGTGACAGGATGGGCGACAGGATAGCCAAAAATCAACTGCATGACATCCGCGCCAACCCTCCATCCCACGCCTTTAGCCACACACCGCCGTGACCTGCTGGCGCGCCTGCGCCAACCGCAGACCTATGACCTGGCTATTGTTGGCGGTGGTGCTACCGGCCTGGGTGTGGCGCTGGACGCCGCACTGCGCGGCCTGCGCGTGGTGCTACTGGAGTCGCACGATTTTGCCAAGGGCACCTCGTCCCGCGCGACCAAGCTGGTGCATGGCGGTGTGCGCTATCTGGCGCAGGGCAATATTGGGCTGGTGCGTGAGGCCCTGCACGAGCGCACCAACCTGCTGCACAACGCGCCGCACCTGGCCCAGCCATTGCCTTTTGTCATGCCGGGTTACCGGTGGTGGGAATCGCCGTTCTATGGCGCGGGCCTGAAAGCCTATGACCTGCTGGCCGGTGACGCGGCCTTGGGACCCACAGAATTTTTGAACACGGCGCGCACCCGCACGCTGCTACCCACCGTCAACCCCCAGCATCTGCGGGGTGGCGTCAAATACTGGGACGGCCAATTTGACGACGCCCGGCTTGCGCTAGCGCTGGCGCGCAGCGCTGCAGCCCAGGGTGCGCTGCTCGTCAACTACTGCGAAGCATCGGGCCTTCTGCACGAGGGTGGCAAGGTAGTGGGCGTGCGTGCGCGCAACAACGATGACAGCAGCGACAGTGGTCAGGTCTTTGAGGTGCGCGCCCACTGCGTGGTCAACGCCACAGGCGTCTGGGTGGACGCCTTGCGCCAACAGGACGGCGCGGCCTGCGGCAGAAACACGGCGTCCATGGTGGCGCCCAGCCAAGGGATTCACCTGGTGGTGGACAAAGAGTTTTTCCCCGGCGACCACGCACTGCTAGTACCCAAGACGGCAGATGGCCGCGTTCTGTTTGCCGTGCCCTGGTTGGGCAAAGTGATTTTGGGCACCACAGACACACCGCGCCATGATGCGGCGCGTGAGCCAGAGCCGTTTGGCAACGAGGTGGCCTTCATCCTGGGTGAAGCTGCCCGCTACCTGCAGCGCGCGCCTGGGCGCAATGATGTACGAAGCATCTGGGTAGGCTTGCGGCCCTTGGTCAAGCCGCCGCAAGACGATGGAGCGCATGCCGACACAGAGACCAAAGCGATCAGCCGTGAGCACACCGTGCGCATCAGTAAATCAGGTTTGGTGACGGTGACCGGGGGCAAGTGGACTACCTACCGATCCATGGCCGAGGACGTGCTCAACAAATGCGTTGCCGCGCGGCTGTTGCCAGAAGTAGCCCCTTGCTCAACCGCCCAACATCGATTGATTGGCGCGCCCACCGCAGGGGCAGCCGCGACCAGTGTCAGTGCCCCGCCCGGCATCCACCAATACGGCACTGAGGGCCCATGGGTGGAGCAACTGCCCGGCAGCAGCCACCTGCTAGCCCCCAACTTGAGCGAAGCCATGGTGCGCTTTGCCGTGCGCTACGAATACGCCCGCACGGTGGAAGACGTGCTGGCGCGGCGCAACCGGCTGCTGTTTCTGAATGCACATGCGGCGGCGCAAGCGGCCCCGGCGGTGGCTGAGGTCATGGCACACGAGCTAGGGCACCGGGTGCCGATTGGCGGGTTTTTGACGCTGGCACGGCGTTATGGGACGTTGCCTTAGGCCGTGAATAGTCGTCCCACACACGGTCGGTGCTGACAGTTAATCCAAGTAGTTTGCGAAAATCCAAGAACCCCCATTCAGGAGAACCCCATGGTCAGCAAGAACACGATTTGCATTTGGTACAACGGCACTGCATTAGAGGCAGCTAGGTTCTACGCCGCGACGTTCCCGGACAGCACGGTTGATGCCATTCACCACGCACCCGGCGACTACCCTTCTGGCAAGCAGGGCGATGTGCTGACGGTGCAGTTCACCGTGATGGGCATCCCGTGCCTAGGCCTGAACGGAGGACCCATGTTCACGCACACCGAGGCGTTCTCGTTCCAGGTTGCGACGGACACCCAAGAAGAGACCGACCGACTGTGGAACGCCATCATCGACAACGGTGGTCAGGCAAGCCAATGCGGTTGGTGCAAAGACAAATGGGGCCTGTCATGGCAGATCACCCCGCGTGCCCTCATGGACGCCATCAGCAACCCCGATCCTGCGGCGGCCAAGCGCGCATTTTCTGCCATGATGGAGATGACGAAGATCGACATCGCAACAATTGATGCGGCTGTGCGCGGCTGACAGCTTGCTGATACTGACACCCTTCGAGCGCACACAGGTCACAAACGAATTGACACCTAGCCCTCTAGGAATGCGCGCCACACGCTCCTATATTAATAGCAACAACCAATTGCAGTTGATACCCCACAGTGCTGCACAATAAGCCATAGCCTGTGGTGGTGGCGGTCTTGGCATTCGCCAAATCAAGCTTGGCCCAGTGATATTTGTCGTGAGCAAAGCCTGGGAAACTTTGCAGCGAATCCACCTCCACGACGGTCACGCACGCCGCTCGAGAGTTGGCCAACAAATCCCTCAGCGCGTCTATTCGTTTCTAGGCGAGCTGTTGCCTCTAACCGCTACATACGGCAACGCATGCCCCTCAGACGCTGCCGGAACGCCAACACCCAACATGGCCGACAACGTGGGCGCAATGTCCACCACTTCCACCCGTTGGGCAACACGCCCGGCGCCGATCCACGTGGGGCCGTAGAGCAGGATGGGCACCTGGGTGTCATAGTCATACGGCGAACCATGCGCGGCACCCCTGCCGCCTAGCCCAAAGGCCCATAGGGGTTTGAGGACGAATTGCACCTCGCCCGATACATCCGGGTGCCAGGACCTTTCGATCTGCGCAAAGAATGACTCACCGGAGCGACTACCGTCCAGTAACTCAGCGCGCGTATACGCAGTAGCAATACCGGGCTGTTCCAGCAGCACTGCGCGCGCTGCTTGTGCCACTATGCTCAGGTCGTACTTCTTGTTCGCAATCAAATTTTTGTCCAACAAAATAGTGGAGCCAGAGAAACCTATGGCCCACACACCGGAACCCACGCGCTGCGACAGCCCACGGTTGATGCTTTCCAATAGTTGCGCTCCATCCAATCGACCCGCAGACTTACCTTGTTTCAAACTGGCTTCAACAGAGGGCATAAAGCCATGGTCTGCCGTCAACACCAGCAGATATTTATCTTTGCCAATGCGGGCATCCAAGTCGTGGAAAAAGCTTTGCAGCAAGCGGTCCAGCTGCAATAGGTGGTCGTGCGACAGCCTCGACTCCGCACTGTAGGCATGGTTCACATAGTCATGGCCCGACAAGCTGATCGACAAAATATCCGGCGCATCATCCTGGCCTAGCTTTTCACCTTCCACCGCCGCCCGGGCAAAATCCAAGGTGAGTGCGTCACCAAAGGGCCCACGCAGCAAGGAGCCATAGAAGTTTGGCCCCGGTGCCGCATCGTCCACAGCGCTGTAGCGCATGGGCAGGCTACCACCCGCAGGGCCATACCACGGCTGGTTGTCGGGCAATGACCTGGCATAAGCGGCATCTGGCAACAGCGCTTTCCATTCGCTTCGGAAATAGCGGTCTGCAGGTCGGGATGCGTTAAAGGCATCGACCCACGCCGGGTGCTTTGCCATGTAGTACGTGGTGGACGCAAACTGCCCGGTGCTACCCATGTACATATAGGCCGTGCCACTCTTACCAGCGGGCAGAATGGCCCCACGGTCTTTGCCCGAGACTGCAAGTACTTTGGACTGGGGGTTGGTGTGGCGCAGCACATCACCTACGGTCTCGACTTTCAGGTTTCTGGGGCTCGTGCCATCCAAGGCTTGTGTTGAATGGTTGAGGTATTGGGCCGACGTATCCCCCACACAATACACACGCTCCCCGGTCTGTGGGTTACGCCATTCATTGGCAATGATGCCGCTGCGGTGGGGATAGGCTCCGGTCAACAGCGCTGCATGACCCACGGCGGTAACGGTATGGGCGTGCCCATGGTGGGCATTAGCAAACCAGGTACCACGCTGCAAGAAGCGGTTGAAGCCATCAGGTGCCAGCTGGTCGCGATAGTCCAAGACCTGGCGTTGCGGCAGCCCGTCAATGGTGATGACAACCACAAGGCGGGGAGGCTTTCGATGGGCCTCAGCAGTGATGGGCTTTGGGGCTTGTGCGGCAGCATGGAGCGCTGCCATGCCCATCAACAAAAAGAATACATAGCGCATGCAGGGCCTCGTTTAGCAGTGGTTGGGGCGATTATCCCCAGACCAGGGCCGTGCGCTGCGGCAGGCCGAACGTCAATTCAGATACGACTCAGCCACGTCCTCAAAATCTTCGGCATCGATCGCGGCATCAAAAGCAGCGCGGCTCGCGAGTGCTTCCTTGGTATAGGGAATCAGTGGTTTGTCCAGTGGACGCAGTTTGTGGCGACGCAGGCCGCGCAATTGTTGGGAGCGTTCCATGGTCTGCAAAACCAGTTCGGGCTCCATCATCAGACTGAAGGGGTTGAGTGCCAGTGCGGTAGTGGTCATGGTGGTTCTCCAGTTACATCGGTAGGCCAATCAGAAGGTTTGGCGCTTGATGCAACTGTAGTCACGGACCCTCGAAACTGGAGTCAGCAAACGGCTGGAAAGTTTGTAGGAATTTGCCTTACAGGGTGGAAACCATGGGGTTCAGGCCCCCACTCCCCCCAGCCCCCTCGCCCCGCCGGGCGAGGGGGAGTTAAAGCGGACAGCC
>JACCDN010353137.1_pt1 | contig 13938 bp, 10 predicted proteins | sample 7441691 | NCBI WGS metagenome assembly JACCDN01 (sample SAMN15323439, study PRJNA562643) | freshwater metagenome | isolation source: river surface water | place: USA:Blue River Watershed | collected 2017-08-16
AAATAGCCGTAGATAGATTATCAGTAGCTGCTGAAATTGATGGTATTGTAAAAGGGTTTTCTTTGCATTCAGGTGACGTTATAGTTGCAGGTACCGAAATATTTCAAATAGTGCCGATTGACTCTAAGCTGTTCGCCGAAATAAAAGTGTCAACTACCGAGATTGGACACGTAAAGATTGGCGATGAAGTACAGGTTAAAGTTGGCACTTATGATTTTGCCACTTATGGTTCAATTACTGGTGAATTAGCTAGTATTTCTGCTTCTACTTATCTAGACCCAGAGAAAAAGCCTTATTATAAATGTGACGTCAGCTTGAACGTAAATTACTTGGGGGCTGATCCAACTAAAAATCTAGTATTCCCAGGTATGACTGTTACTGCGGATATTAAGACTAGTAAAAAATCGCTGTTAAGATATATGCTTAAACCGATTAATCGTACCTTTAGCGAAGCATTTAGGGAGAGGTAACGGCATGAGCTTAACTTTATCACCACAATTAACCATTTGGCTCAAAAGCAAGATCAGTGCTGACTTTGATGAGAATACTGTATTCCAACTCAAATTGTCAGCAGCTAACCAAGCTGGGGCTACAGATGTTATTCTAGGGCTAGATTTAATTTGGTTTGTAGTTATCCATTTTGATGATAGTGACAATGTTAAACTATCGCGCGTAAAAGAACTGCTACAAGAACCAAGCTTGTTAATTCGTTTCAAACAGACCTTAGAAGATCCTAAAGTAAAACGTTTGCTAGCCGAGTTCTTACTGTTTAATTTTAATTATTTAGATGCACTTAAGTCATATATTGATTTTACCAAGCTTAATTTGCCTATTGATTTTATTAGCCACGCTTTATTTATCCGCCGTGGTAATGGCACTGATACTATTGCTATAAATGCCGAGCGCTTAAAGATAGTTGAGGCAGTGTTAGACTCGGGTTTTGTCTTACCAGCTAATTCGTTAATTAATACCGAAGGCGCAGTGCTACGTAAAGTTTTATTACTGGACGGGGTGGATAATAAATTCAGCGTGGCACAAAAATTAATTAACGTTGGTTATAAATTATTTAATAATAATCTTAGTGGCAACGCCGATGTAGCCCTGGCCTTAATTGACGCTCGCGCACGGCCTGAATGTATGGCTATGATCCTGGCGCATAAAGATCAGTTTGCCCAGATTATGATTCAAGTAGATGAAGGACAGCAGAACTTAGCTGACTATTATCACTGGGTTAAAGAAGACCGAGAGACGGTTAAATTCTTGGAAGAGTTAGGGGTCAAGCGTAGCTCTCCAAGGCCTAGCCCATAGCTGTTAAGCCCTAAATTTCGGAAATTCAACGCCGCTGGCGCTGAAAAGTAAGCTTTTTCATCGGCTTCGGCGTTGATAACTCGCCATCGACCAGTCTAATGATAATCCAGGGCAGACTTTTGCATTTTTATGTTGGAATACTTATAATGTGGTAGGTAAATAGGCCATAGATTATTTGTAGTTACACCTTAGGTGCCAAATGCAAGAAGTAGAAGATAAATCACATAATACTGAGTTAGCCGTGTTTGCCGAAACGCAACTGCCGGCAAGCAGTATTGACAGTTATATTCACTATGCTAATTCCATTCCCATCTTAAGCCGTGAAGAAGAGGTGCAGCTGGCCAGAGAGTGGCATGAGCAAGAAAATTTGCAGTCTGCCCAAAAGCTAATTTTATCCCATCTACGCTATGTGGTACGTGTAGCAAAGAGTTATATGGGTTATGGTCTAAATCTTGCCGATTTAATCCAAGAAGGCACTATTGGTTTGATGAAAGCTGTTAAGAAGTTCCAACCAGAGAAAGAAGTCCGTTTGGTCACGTTTGCTATGCACTGGATTAAAGCCGAGATCCATGAATTTATTATTCGTAACTGGCGCATAGTTAAGATCGCTACCACCAAACCCCAGCGCAAATTATTTTTTAAATTGCGCTCGAAAAAGAAAAGCACCAGTTGGCTTACGAACCAAGAAGTAAAAGATATCGCACAGGATTTAGGTGTTAAAGAAAAAGATGTATTGCAAATGGAGGCACGTTTAGCTTACAGCGACACGCCGTTTGATTTGCCAGGCGATGACGATGCTGATGGTAGTGAGCGTATGATTTATTCGCCAGTTGAATATTTAGAAAATAAAACTGGTAATCCAGCGTTAGAATTAGAATCTGATGCATCACGAGACAAAGATCATGCTGGTTTGTATGCTGCTCTAGAAAAATTAGATGCACGTTCGTTATATATAGTCCAACAACGTTGGTTAAACGAAGGTGAGAAAGCGACTTTGGATGATCTAGCTAAACATTTTTCGGTATCTAAAGAACGTATCCGCCAGATCGAAGCTAAAGCCATGGCCCAAATAAAAGATCAATGGGCTACTTCAACCTAGTTGACATCGCGTATTTATATTAGTAGCCTCCCGGGTGGAATCGTCATGTTCGACGCAACAAAGGGAGAATAGCGTGTCAGCTGTGCTCGCATTGGAGACGGGGCAGGTATTGCTTGGTAACTCAGTAGGAGTTACGGGTATGCGTGTCGGGGAGGTGGTGTTTAATACGGCCTTAACTGGCTATCAAGAAATCATTAGCGATCCATCTTATTCTAATCAATTAATTACTTTCACTTATCCACATATCGGTAACACTGGGGTTAATCCAGATGATTATCAAAGTACAAAAATATCAGCTGCTGGCGTAATAATAAAATCTTTGTCAAAGTATATGAGCAATTGGCGCGCCACAATTAGTTTACATGATTTTTTTTTGCAACAAAAAATCGTTGCGATTGCTGGTATTGATACTCGAGGTTTAACTAAACTCTTACGGCAACATGGTGCTCTGCGTGGTTGTATAATGGCTGGTAGCGTAGATGCAGATGTGGCACTACAAGCAGCACGCAATTTTGCTGGTTTAAACAAGCAAGATTTAACTGGTGCAGTAACTACTGATAAAATATATACTATAAATAACGCTGGATTATTACACTTAGTGTTAATAGACTTCGGGGTTAAATCTAGTATTCTCGATAGTCTTGTTAAACTAAATTGTAAGATCACTGTGGTACCAGCTCAAACTAGTAGCCAAGCTATTTTAGATCTAAAACCAGATGGAATTATATTATCCAACGGCCCTGGTGATCCGCAAGCATGCACTGCAATTATTGCGCAAATAAAATTGCTATTAAACGCTAAGCTGCCTATCTTTGGTATTTGCTTAGGCCATCAATTACTCGCGTTGGCTCTAGGTGCTAAAACTTATAAAATGCCATTTGGCCATCATGGCGCTAATCATCCGGTACAAGATGTACGTAGCAAGCAAGTTTTAATTACTAGTCAAAATCATGGCTTTGCTGTCTCTGAGGCTAGTTTAGGGGATATTATAGAAATTACGCATAAATCTTTATTTGATAATAGCCTACAAGGGTTTAAACATGTTAGTTTGCCGTTCTTTGGTTTTCAAGGCCATCCAGAAGCAGGCCCGGGTCCGCATGATGCACTAAATTTATTCGAGGAATTTATTTCTGTAATTAGGAGTCAGCATGCCGAAAAGAAATGATATACAAAAGATTTTAATTATTGGCTCCGGGCCAATTATCATTGGTCAAGGCTGTGAATTTGATTATTCAGGCGTACAAGCTTGTAAATCTTTAAAGAATTGTGGTTATGAAATTGTTTTAGTTAATTCTAATCCGGCAACTATTATGACTGATCCAGACCTGGCAGATCATACTTATATTGAACCAATTACCTGGCAAACAGTAGCGCAGATAATTAATATTGAACGTCCAGATGCGATTTTATCTACTATGGGTGGACAAACCGCACTCAATTGTGCATTAGATCTAGATAGACACGGTATTTTAAAAAAATACAATATCGAATTAATTGGGGCTAATAAATTAGCAATCGAAAAAGCCGAAGATCGCGAACAATTTAATCAAGCCATGCAAAAAATAAATCTGCAAATGGCAAAATGCTTTGCTGTTACTAACATGCAGCAGGCTTGGGCAGCGCAGCGCGAAATAGGCTTTCCGGTAATAATCCGTCCTTCATATACTTTAGGTGGCAGTGGTGGTGGCATAGCTTATAACGAGCAAGAATTTACGCAAATATGTAGCCATGGCTTAGAGTTATCTACGAATAGCCAAATTTTAATCGAAGAATCATTATTAGGCTGGAAAGAATATGAACTCGAAGTAGTACGTGATGCCAATGATACTTGTATTATTATTTGTACCATTGAAAATTTAGATCCTATGGGCATACATACTGGCGATTCAATTACTGTAGCGCCAGCACAAACGCTTACTGATCAAGAATATCAAATAATGCGTAACGCAGCGATCGCAATTTTGCGCGAAATTGGCGTAGAAACTGGTGGCTCTAACGTGCAATTTGCGATACACCCACAAACGGGACGTATGGTAATAATAGAAATGAATCCGCGAGTGTCTAGATCTTCGGCTTTAGCCTCTAAAGCTACTGGTTTTCCGATTGCTAAAATAGCCGCACTATTAGCCGTAGGTTATACTTTAGATGAACTACAAAATGATATAACTGGTGGGGTAATTCCAGCTTCGTTTGAACCGACTATAGATTACGTGGTTGTAAAGATTCCAAGATTTAATTTCGATAAATTTCCGCAAGTTAACCCACAGCTTACAACACAAATGCAAGCTATCGGCGAAGTAATGGCCGTAGGTTCTACGTTTCAAGCGGCGTTACAAAAAGCTATCTGCAGCCTAGAAATAGATTTAAATGGCTTTAACGAATTAACCAATACCGCAGAAAAAATCATACATGAATTGCAGCACGCAGGACCATTAAGGTTATTATTTATAGCCGATGCGTTTAGACTCGGCTGGTCGATACAAGAAATTTATAATTATACTAATATAGATCCATGGTTTTTAGATCAGATTCTAGATTTAATAAATACTGAAGCGGCTATAAAACAGCTAAAACCAGCTGAGCTTGATTTTAAACGGTTATTGTTTTACAAACAACGGGGTTTTTCCGACTCACGCTTAGCTAATTTATTAAATGTTACGCAGCAACAAATACGTGACTTAAGGCTTGCTCAAGGCATAACGCCTAAATTTAAACGCATCGATAGCTGTGCTGCAGAATTTCCAGCTTCAACTGCGTATTTATATGCGACTTATGATGGCTTCTGTGAAGCAGAAGTTACCAATAAACCTAAAGTAATAGTGTTAGGCAGTGGTCCGAATCGGATTGGTCAGGGCATAGAATTTGATTATTGCTGTGTGCAAGCAGTACAAGCGCTAAAAGATCAGCATATCGAAGCAATTATGATCAATTGTAACCCAGAAACTGTATCTACAGATTATGATACTGCTGATCGTTTATATTTCGAAGCTTTAACTTTAGAATCAGTACTAGATATAATCGAGCTAGAAAAACCGCTAGGTGTTATCTTACAATTAGGCGGCCAAACACCGCTTAAACTTGCAGCTGGGTTACAAAAACGCGGGATTAAAATTTTAGGCACTTCCCCAGAGACTATAGATTTAGCAGAAGATCGTGCTAAATTTTCTGCTATTATTAACCAACTACAACTTAAACAACCAGCTAACGCAACTATATCTACAGTCGAACATGGTTTGCAAGCAGCAGAGCAATTAGGCTATCCACTTATGGTGCGGCCGTCGTATGTACTAGGTGGGCGTGATATGCAAGTGGTATATACGGCTACAGAATTACAAAATTATTTAACTATCGCGTTTGCCAAAGCCAAAAAATATCCGGTCTTAATCGATTGTTTTTTACAGCAGGCTATCGAAATAGATGTAGATATTATTGCTGATGGCCAAGGTGGGGCTTTAGTTGTAGGCGTAATGGAGCATGTCGAACCAGCTGGGGTGCATTCAGGTGATTCAGCCGCTTGTTTGCCGCCACATAGCTTAAGTAAACAATTACAAAATAGTCTTGAGATTCAAGCACGAAATATAGCACTAGCATTAAAGATAAATGGCCTCATGAATATACAATTTGCCGTACAAGAGCAAGAAATTTATATTCTAGAAGTAAATCCACGTGCTTCTAGAACCGTGCCGTTTGTATCTAAAGCTATAAGCTGGTCAGTAGCTAAAGCTGCAGTAGCTTGTATGCTAGGCAAAACCTTAAAACAACAAAATATAAGCTTAAATAAACATACTGGCTTGTTTGCAGTTAAACAATCGGTATTCCCGTTTATAAAATTCGCAGGGGCTGATCCATTATTAGGCCCAGAAATGCGTTCTACCGGCGAAGTAATGGCTTTTGGTGACAGCTTTGCTGCGGCGTATAAAAAAAGCTTGTTAGCTGCTGGTGCGTGCCCAATACAATTTCCGGCAGCAGTTTATATAGATCTAGCTGAAACTGACCAGCATGAGTACGATAACTTAAAGCTAGCCTGTATTAATTTAGGCTTTACGGTTTTAACTGATTTTGATTTAACTATAACCAAGCTGGTAATCAGCACGGTGTTTGCGCAGCCTAGATTAGTGGCGGCGCAACAAATTAGGGCTACAGCTGTAAGACATAGAATTAATTTATGCACTACCGTCGCTGGAGCGTGGGCGGTATTGCAGGGCTTAGAATTAAAAACTGAGAGCAGCTTAGAAGTTTATAAATTACAGAATACGCATTTAATGGGTGAAGTTAATCCTAGTATTACGCTTGTAGCTGGATAGTTGGCAGGCTTTGATTGGCTAAAACGTACTCTATTCCGTTTTGGTCTTGACTAAAGCGGAATACGTGTCATAATGGCCAGATGGATAGATATTTAAAACCAAACATAATTGCTGACCTTGAGGCTAAAATTGTATTGCTGACTGGCCCCAGACAATGTGGTAAGACAACCTTAGCGAAAAGCATAACTTCTTCTTACGACTACCTGAATGTAGATGTGAGCGAGGATATATTGTTGATTAAACAAAAAACCTGGGATCGTAGCAAAAAACTAATAATTTTTGATGAATTGCATAAACTAGACCATTGGAAACGCTTGTTAAAGGGAGTTTACGATAAAGAGGGTGTAAAACCACATCTGATTGTCACCGGTAGTGCTAAATTAGATGCTTATAGCAAAGTTGGTGATTCTTTAGCGGGTCGATATTTTCAATATCGATTATACCCCTTTGACCTGCAAGAGTTAGCTTTATATTATGATCAATCCTCAATAGATACTTTTACGCGATTAATGACTTGTGGTGGTTTTCCCGAGCCATTTTTAAATGGTACTGAAAGTTATTATAAGCGTTGGCAGAAAACACATAATGATATTATTTTGCGTCAAGATCTAATCGATAATGAAAGCGTCAGAGATATAAAATCAATTGAGCTATTGGTTGTATTACTAAAACAACGAGTAGCAAGTGGCGTATCATATAGCAATATTGCGAGAGATTTAGATCGTGATCCTAATACTGTAAAACGTTGGTGCTTAATTTTAGAAAATATGTATATAATATTTCGGGTGTTGCCATATCATGACAATGTAGCTCGTAGTGTTTTAAAAGAACCAAAATTATATTTTTATGATATTGCTTTGGTTGCCGATGAAGGCGCTAGGCTGGAGAATTTGGTGGCAGTAAGCTTGCTAAAACACCTGCATTGGTTGTCAGATACGCAAGGTAGTGCGGTTCAGTTAAATTATTGTCGAACTAAAGATGCAAAAGAAATAGATTTCTTATGTACTATTGATGAGCGACGATATCTTATCGAGGTAAAAACATCTGACAAGAAGCTATCAAATAGTTTTGCGCATTTCAAGAAATATTTTCCTCAGGCGCAGTGTATCCAGTTGGTGCTAAATTTGGACCGTGAGTATTCTTATCCAGACGGCAGTAAAATCACCGGTTTGGTGCCGTGGTTAAGTAACCTTCAAGAAAATTTGATCTAAATTAGCCACCATAGCTTTATTTATCGCCCACTCAAAGTTATACCCCTTTGCTGAAATACCTAACAGTGATAAGATTGGTGTTGTTACGCTTGTAAAAAGTTAGTTAGCTTTGGTTGTAGCCCTGAGATTGATGTAAGGTAAAACATAATGAGTTTAAATGTATTTCCCATGACGGCCCCTGGTATTGAGGCTTTGCGTAAAGAATTGCACGAATTAATTACCGTAGCTCGCCCCAAAGTTATTCAAGACATAGCCACCGCCAGAGCTCATGGCGATTTAAAAGAAAATGCTGAATATCATGCTGCGCGTGAACAGCAATCTTTTATCGAGGGACGTATCCGCGACATTGAAGCTAAATTAGCTAGCGCCAGGGTAATTAACATTAAAGACATGGAAAATACTGGCAAAGTGATATTTGCTGCTACGGTAAAGTTAATAAATTTAGAGAACGACAAGCAGGTTACTTATCAAATCGTGGGTGATGAAGAAGCCAATCTAAAAGAAGGCAAAATATCAATTAATTCGCCGATCGCACGGGCGCTGATTGGCAAGCATGAAGGCGATGTAGTAGATGTGCAAGCCCCGGGCGGAGTTATTTCTTATGAAATTGATTCTGTAGAGTATGTCTAAAGCTAAATCAAAAAGTAGTAAACAATGGCTACAACGCCAACAAAATGATGATTATGTTAAACGTGCCGTGCGCGAAGGATATAGGTCAAGATCCGCATATAAGCTAATTGAAATAAATCAGCGCGACAAATTATTTAAACCTGGGATGACCGTAGTAGATCTTGGAGCTGCGCCTGGTGGCTGGTCACAAGTAGCAATGCAGTTACTTGGGGACAATGGGCGTGGGAAAGTTATAGCACTGGATATATTGCCTATAGATCCGATAAAAGGGGTCGATATAATCCAAGGGGACTTCAGAGAAGCAGAAGTATATGCTGAGCTTATTAAAATGTTAGATAATAGGCCAGTAGACCTTGTAATTTCAGATATGGCCCCCAATTTTAGTGGTATAAGCGGCATTGATGTGCCGCGTGCAGTATACTTAGCAGAGATAGCTTTGGATTTTGCCCAAGAAGCTTTAGTACCAGGTGGTAGTTTTTTAGTAAAACTCTTTCAGGGCGAAGGGTTTACCGAATATGTGCAGTTTTTAAAGAAATGTTTTAAGTCGGTGGTAGTGCGTAAGCCTAAGGCTTCAAGAGCTGAATCGCGAGAGGTTTATTTGCTCGCAACAGGTCTACGTGCTAGTTCAGATCGACGTAATGGAAATAATGAGGTGTCTTTTGAATGACATGGTAAAGAATCTAGTTTTATGGTTAGTTATTGCACTGGTACTGATGTCGGTGTTTAGTAACTTTGGGCCAAATACGCAGCAAGCTAAGACAATGCAATATTCGCAATTCTTAGATAAGCTGCATGATCGCGATGTTAAACAAATCACCATCGATGAGCGCAATATAAATTGGGTTACAAATAGTGGTGATACTTATAATACTTATGCGCCAGTTGAATATGATTTATCAGTCGTAGACAAGTGGGTAGAGAATTATGGTGTGGTGGTCGACGCTAAACCGCCAGAACAACAAAGCTTATTAATGCATATCTTTATTAGTTGGTTCCCAATAATATTGTTTATTGGTGTGTGGATCTTCTTTATGCGCCAAATGCAGGGCGGTGGCGGTGGTCGTGGTGCGATGTCATTTGGCCGTAGTCGAGCTCGTTTAATGGAAGAAGACAAGATCAAAGTTACCTTTGCTGATGTAGCTGGTGTGGAAGAAGCTAAAGATGAAGTAAAAGAATTAGTCGAATTTTTACGTGATCCAGCTAAGTTTCATAGTCTTGGTGGCCGGATGCCAAGTGGCGTGTTAATGGTCGGCCAACCTGGTACTGGTAAAACTTTATTAGCTAAAGCGATCGCTGGTGAAGCTAAAGTACCGTTCTTTAGTATTTCTGGTTCGGACTTTGTGGAAATGTTCGTCGGGGTTGGTGCCTCACGTGTACGTGATATGTTTGAACAAGCAAAAAAACATGCCCCCTGTATTATTTTCATCGATGAAATTGACGCTGTGGGTCGGCATCGTGGTGCTGGCTTAGGTGGCGGTCATGATGAACGTGAACAAACGCTTAACCAGTTATTAGTGGAAATGGATGGCTTTGAAGGTAACGAGGGTATAATCGTAATTGCGGCTACCAATCGTCCTGACGTATTAGATCCTGCGTTATTACGTCCAGGTAGATTTGATCGTCAAGTGGTAGTGCCGTTACCAGATATTATTGGGCGTGAACAAATTCTAAAAGTGCATATGCGTAAAGTACCGATGGCCGATGACGTGGTGCCAAGAAATATTGCGCGTGGTACGCCTGGTTTTTCCGGGGCAGATTTGGGCAATTTAGTAAATGAAGCCGCGTTGTGTGCTGCTAAAGAAGGTAAGCGCGTAGTTTCTATGGATCAATTCGAACGAGCTAAAGATAAAATTTTAATGGGTGCCGAGCGTCGTTCGATGGTGATGTCAGAAGAAGAGCGAGCTAACACCGCGTATCATGAATCTGGTCATACGATTGTAGGTTTGGTCGCACCAGCGAGTGAACCTGTCTATAAAGTTTCGATTATTCCGCGTGGCCGTGCTTTAGGCGTGACTATGTCTTTACCAGAGACTGATCCACTAAGTCATAACTTGCAACAACTAGAAAGTAGATTAGCCATGATGTTTGGTGGGCGGATTGCCGAGGAAATTATTTTTGGCAAAGAAAAAGTTACCACTGGTGCTAGTGATGATATTAAGCGCGCCACTAGATTGTGTCGCGATATGGTTACTAAATGGGGACTTTCGGAACGTCTCGGACCATTAGTCTACGGCGATGAAGATGGCGAAGTGTTCTTAGGCCATAGTGTGACTAAGACAAAAGATATTTCTGAGCAGACTGCACAAGTGATTGATGAAGAAGTGCGTAGGCTAGTCGACAAAACTTATAAAGTAGCTAAAGACATTCTAGAAAGTAAAAAAGATATTTTACATAAAATGGCAGCAGCTTTGTTAAAATATGAAACTTTAGATGCCGATCAACTAAAAGACATTATGGCTGGTCGTGAACCAAAAGAGCCTAAAGATTGGGTGGATAGTGATGATAAAGGCACTAAGTCGCAAGTGCATAAAAATAATGTCACTGAATCTTCTGGGAAACATGGCGGAGCGGTGGATGATAATTCGCCGGTGATTAATCCGATAAAGTAAAGAACGAACATGAATCTAGGTGTATTAAATTTACCAACAAGTCCAGTGGTAATGGGGGTCTTAAACTTGACCCCCAATTCTTTTTATGACGGTAATGCTTATACCAGTATTGAGGCGGCAGTGGCGCGTGGTGAAGAGATGCTGCGGGAAGGCGCGGCGTTGATTGATGTGGTTGCAGAATCAACTCGTCCAGGCGCAGATAAGATGTCAGTACAAGCAGAACTAGATTGCGCAATTCCAGTAATAGAGCTATTAGCTAAACGTGTGGCAATCCCAGTATCGATTAATACTTCTAATCCAGAAGTCATGCAAGCGGCAGTACAAGCAGGCGCTAAAATAATTAATGATATTCGGGCCTTAACTAAGCCTGGTGCAATGAATATGGTAGCCAAACTGGGGGTGCCAGTTTGTTTAATGCACATGCAAAATGATCCAGTTACGATGCAATTGACTTCAAGTTATCAGGACGTGGTGAGTGAAGTATATCAATATCTAAAACATAGAATTGAAGCTTGTGTGGCTGAGGGCATAGATGCAAAAAAAATCATAATTGATCCTGGTTTTGGCTTTGGCAAAAATTTGCCACATAATTTAAAATTATTGCGTTCTCTACAAGTATTTAAAAATTTACAACATCCAATTTTGGTGGGCTTATCAAATAAAAGCATGATTGGTCAGATATTAGACGTTGGAGTTGAAAGACGGGTCTATGGCAGTATTGCTGCAGCAGTATTTGCTGTTAGTAAAGGGGCAGATATTATTAGAGCACATGATGTGCAAGCTACAGTTGATGCGATTAAGGTTGCAATCGTCATCGCCGCACCGTAGTTAAAGAGGAAGTAAAATGGCAGAAAGAAAATATTTTGGTACTGATGGTATTCGCGGCAAAGTTGGTCAAGGCCCAATTTCCGCGGATTGGTTTTTGAAATTAGGTTGGGCAGTAGGTAAAACGTTATCTGCACAGCAACACGGTAAAGTTCTGATCGGTAAAGACACTAGAATCTCTGGTTATATGTTCGAATCAGCCCTAGAAGCTGGCTTAGCTGCTGCTGGCACTGATGTACATTTATTAGGTCCCATGCCGACTCCAGGCATTGCATATTTAACTAGAACGCTGCAAGCAGATGCAGGCATAGTAATTAGTGCATCACATAATTCTTATATAGATAACGGTATTAAGTTTTTTTCGCCACAAGGTACAAAATTATCTGATGCTTTAGAACAACAAATTGAAAAATATTTAGATCTACCGATGACTACAGTTGAGCCTAAATTTATTGGGCGCGCAGTCAGGATCAAAGATGCACAAGGGCGATATATTGAATTTTGTAAGAGTACTTTTCCGAGTAGATTAAATCTAAAAGGTTTAAAAATAGTAGTGGATTGTGCTAATGGTGCAGCCTATAACATCGCCCCGAGTGTGTTTGAAGAATTAGGTGCAGAAGTAATTGCAATCGGTGTATCACCAGATGGTTTAAATATTAATGATCACTGTGGTGCAACTGCGCCGCAAGCGTTAGCTGAGCGAGTTAAAGCTGAGAAAGCAGATTTAGGTGTGGCTTTAGATGGTGATGGCGATCGAGTAATTCTAGTTGATCATACTGGGGCCATAGTCGATGGCGATGAGATTTTATTTATTATTGCTCGTTGGTATATCCATCATAATCGTAATGTCGGTGGCGTAGCTGGTACATTAATGAGCAATTTAGGCTTAGAGCAAGCATGTAAAAAACTAAATATACCATTTTGTCGCACTAAAGTTGGTGATCGCTATGTGCTCGAAGCGTTACAACAACGTGAATGGGTGCTAGGTGGTGAATCTTCCGGACATATATTGTGTATGGATGCGCATACAACTGGTGACGGTATAATTGCAGCATTAAAAGTCTTAGCGTCAATGGTAAGCTTTGGTGAGACTTTGTTGCAGCAAAAACAATATATGCAAAAGCATCCGCAGGTATTAATTAACGTGCCATTAGCAATGAATATTGATCTAAATGCTCAGGCAATTAAACAGGCGGTATTAGCGGCTGAACAAGAATTAAGCTCGCATGGGCGAGTCTTGTTGCGTGCTTCCGGTACTGAGCCATTGGTGCGCGTCATGGTCGAAGGCTTAGATTCTAGTTTGATTAAACGCATTGCTCAGGAATTAGCAGACAGCGTAATTAGCGTTGCAAAATATGCTGGAGAGCCGCATGCGCAAATATTTAGTCGCCGGTAATTGGAAAATGAATGGCTCGCGTACTATGGTTGCGAGCTTGCTGCAAGATTTAATACTTAAATTGGCCGATATGCCTGCAGATTTAGACTGCGTAATTTGTCCGCCCAGTTTATATCTAGAACAAGTAAACAGTATTATTCAGAATTCAAACTGTGAAAAATTAATCCAACTTGGTGCCCAAAATAGCGCTAGTAGCGCAGCGACTGCGTTCACCGGGGAAATTTCCCCAGTTATGCTGCGTGAATTTGCTTGTAGTTATGTTATAATTGGCCACTCTGAACGGCGGCGGTTGTTGCAGGAGACCGATGCGCTGATAGCCGCTAAGTTTCAGCTAGCAAAAGAGTCTGGTTTGCGGCCGATCCTGTGTGTGGGTGAAACGCAAGCCGAAAACGCTGCAGGCCAGGGCTTTGCAGTGGTATCCCGTCAGTTGCAGGCAGTAGTGCAGCACGTAGGGGTGCAGAGTTTTAGCGACGCGGTGATTGCTTACGAGCCAGTATGGGCTATTGGTACTGGTTTAACTGCGACACCAGAGCAAGCGCAAGCCATGCATGCGCAA
>JACCDN011006341.1_pt1 | contig 13937 bp, 13 predicted proteins | sample 7441691 | NCBI WGS metagenome assembly JACCDN01 (sample SAMN15323439, study PRJNA562643) | freshwater metagenome | isolation source: river surface water | place: USA:Blue River Watershed | collected 2017-08-16
ATATGGCAATTACGCGGCGGCGTCGCTTAATGCCAATAAAACAATGGCTGATGCGACGGTAACGCAGCTCGTGTCGTTATATCCGCCCGCTCATACGCGGTTCAATTTTCAACAACCTACTACAGATGCCTACGGTGCAGCCCTGCTGGCCGTATTGCGCAGTAAGGGCTATTCTATCCTGGAATATAACTCACAGGCTAAACCTGCCAGTTCACCGGCCACTATGCCGAAGATACCCAGCCTTGATCTGAACTATGTGGTTGATGCGCCGGAACCAATGCTCCTGTATCGCGTCACCGTGCAGGTTGGTACACAATCGATTAGCCGCGCCTTTGGGGTTACGACAGACAGCAAGCTGTACCCGCTAGGTGTGTGGGTTCGAAAGGAGTAATCGGAATGGCTAACAACGATCGCATACTGCTGACTGCCACGCCCGGATCGAAACTAAAAAGTGGCGTGCGCCGCGTTAATAACTTACCTCTGATCCTTGGGATTCTGGCGCTTGCCATTTTTACCGTATTGATCGCCATCGTTGCCGTGAAGCGTGCGAATAAAGCCAATTCCAACGCTCTTGTGCAGCAGAAAGATATATCGCAAAGCTCGAAAAAATACACCGATACATCCTCAATGGTGAGGGAAGTGATCGGTAGCCACAGTGCTGGCGTCATCCCTTCTGCTATTCCTGGGCCATCTGTGTCGATGACGCCAGGCAGCAATTCCAACGTGCCACCGCCATCTCTGCATCAGGTGACCGGAAACGGTACATCTGCCCCGATCGATCCTTACCTACAGCAGATTCGCATGGCAAAGATGCAAATGTTTCAGGAGGCGGTAAAGGCCAGGACCAACGTTCCATTACCGAATCAGCTCCCCCATAGTACAGGAACGGGTTCTGCCGGCGCAGCGGATGGATCCATGCCGCTGTCGCGCGAGGCAACGCTTGCACGCATCACGGAGGTGCGCCGTCAGATTGACAACGAGAACGCCCGCGATCCGAATATGTCCTATCAGGCCATGCTTGCAAAAATTCAGGGAAATTCAGGTGGGGGTTCCGGTGGTGTATCTTACAGCGGTTCGGATAGCATACCGCCGTTGTCACAGACGTCGAACAGCAAGCGCAACGATATTCAACAATTTGGAAACAACGGGCCCGTTGATCGCTGGAAGTTAGACCAGGACATACAGGCACCGCGTTCCCGCTTTGAGATCCGTGCCGGTGGTGTGATTCCAGGGGTAATGATTAGTGGTGTTAATTCGGATCTGCCTGGCCAAATTATGGGCCAGGTATCGCAGGACGTGTACGACACGGCGACGGGTAAGTACCTGCTCATCCCGCAGGGTACTCGCCTGGTTGGCACGTATTCGAGCAACGTCGCCTACGGTCAGTCGGCGCTCCTCATCGCGTGGCAGCGCCTGGTATTCCCCGATGGCAAGGCCCTCGATATTAACGTGATGCCAGGCAGTGACAGTGCCGGTTATGCGGGTTTTCGCGATCAGGTCAATCACCATTATTTGCGCATCTTAACGTCAGCCATTCTTATGTCGGGTGTGACGGCAGGGGCAGCCTACGCGACCGACAGGAACAGCAACAGCGGCAGCATTTATACCCAGCCGACGATAAGCAGTGAACTGAGCCAGGCGCTCGGCCAGCAGCTTGGCCAGGTAACCGCACAAATCATCGCAAAAAACCTGAATATTGCGCCAACCATCGCAATCCGCCCGGGTTACCGGTTCAATATCATCGTCGTGAAAGATCTCGATTTCACCAGGCCGTACCAGTCTTTTGACTACTGACGCCGGGGGGCACCATGAGCATCAAAAAACGTTTAGCGGCTAAAACGGCCATCCTCGTGCTGGTAACTGGTGCTGTTGTTTGGCAACCGGTACAAACCGCCATGCCGGTGGTCGATGTAGATAGCGTTGCACAAGAAACGCTCAGTGCCGTAGCGAACACCGCGGCCGTTGCGAAGCAAGTTGAGCAGTATCAGAAACAATTGGAGCAGTATCAAAACATGCTGCAAAACACGCTCTCAGTATCCACATGGGTGTGGGACCAGGCGCAGCAGACGATGAACCAGCTGCTGCAAGTGCAGGATGCACTGAGCTACTATATAAACCAGGCCGGCAGTATCGATGCGTACCTGTCGCGCTATGGCGATGTGAATTACTACCTTACGTTACCGTGTTTTAGTGGCGGTGGATGTTCAACGGCCGACATGCAGGCGTTGCAGACCTCACAGTCTCACGGTTCAACAGCACAAAAAAGCGCCAATGATGCGCTGCTAAAAGCGGTCGATCTGCAACAGCGAACCCTCACGAGTAATGCAGAAAACCTGCAGTTTTTGCAGTCGCAGGCAACGGGAGCGCTAGGCCAGATGCAGGCTTTGCAGGCAGCAAACCAGCTTGCCAGCGCGCAAAACAACCAACTTTTGCAAATCAGGGCCATGTTGGCGGCCCAGGCAGCATCGCAAGCGACGCGCGCTGAAAACGTGGCTGACAGGGAAGCTTTACAAGCGGCAGCGAGCCAACAAATTCGTACCAGCACTAATATTACCAGCTCGACCGCGCAAAGCTGGTCATTTCAATAAGCAACAACCCGACGTGAGCAGGCCTGCTGACGGCGCCACGTTACCATCTCAAGGGAGGTATAAGACTATGCGTCTGACGTTGCACCGTGGTTTTAGCAGCGTTGCTACTGCTATGCTGGCCGGATTAATGCTATTGCTGTATTCGGTAGCTGCTTCTGCTGCACCTATGGATACCAACATCATCGATTCGGTGTTGACAAAATATCAGGCAGCAGCGACGGCATGGGGCAGCGTCATGGTGAATTACGCATCGTGGCTCTTTTGGGGCCTTGCGCTCATCAGCATGGTTTGGACGTTTGGAATGATGGCATTGCGCAATGCTGGCATTCAGGAGGCCCTGGCAGAAATGGTTCGCTTCCTGGCAGTGCTCGGTTTCTTTTGGTGGATTCTATCCAATGGGCCAGCCATTGCCGGTTCGATTGTCAAGTCGATGTGGATGATCGGGGCTGAGGCCATCGGTCAGACAACCGACTTTATGCCGGGGGATGTGGTTCAAATTGGTTTTAATATTTTTTTCAAGGCGTTAGATCAAGCGTTAGTGTGGTCACCGATCGACAACGCGTGCGGCATCCTTATCGCCACCCTCATCCTTGCTATTCTGACATTGGTCGGTGTGAATCTGCTGCTGCTGTTTGTTTCGGCATGGGTGCTTATCTATGGCGGGGTATTTTTTCTCGGCTTTGGCGGGGGGCGCTGGACCACGGACATTGCGATCAACTACTACAAAACGGTGCTCTCCATTGGGGGACAGATTATGGTGATGCTGTTGCTTATCGGCATTGGCAAATCGTTCGTTGACCAGTATTACGCTGGCATGAGCGCTGCGGTTAACTTGAAAGAGCTGGGGGTGATGCTGGTTGTTGCGCTGGTCCTGTTCTACCTCACGAACAAGGTTCCGCCACTCATTGGCGGCATTGTGAGCGGCGGCGGTGGTTCTGGTAGCACCAGTGGTTTCGGCATGGCGGCATCAGCAGCAGCAACGGGTGGTGCGATGGCGATGGCTGGTGCAGCGAATATGGCGGGTAGTGCCTCGGCGCTGAAGGATGCATTCACGCAGGCGCAACAACGCATGTCTGAAGGCAGTGGAATGCTCTCAGGCAATGGCAGCATCAACCCGGCCGGTGGCAGCGGTGGCTTTATGTCCGCGACGAATATTGCGGGCCATTTCGCGACAAACATGGGCACGCAAGCCGTTGTTAAAGGCAATGACGTGAATATGATGGACTCTGGGAAAGCGCCCGGTAGTCTGGCAACCGGCGGCAGGGTTGCGTCCGAAATCAACAATCCGGGATTCACGCACTGGCATAATGCAGGGCAATCGCAGTCTGGCGGCAGCCTGCAGCCGCTGTCGAGTAAGATCGGCCAGTTTCAGGGCGGAGAAGAGGGTTTTACCAGCGACAGCTCGGGTATTGGCAAGAGTGGTAATCAGTCGGCTTTAATGAATGAAGAAGTGGCTGATTTCGTCAATAAAGGCAAAAAATCAGCTTCACCATAAAGAGCCGGGTCTTACTTTAACAACAGCGACTAAAGCGTATGGACAAAAACAACACGACATTTGGCACGGCAATGAGCGCTGAGCGATTTTTGCTGCCACAATTATATGTGGCAGATGGCACACTTGAAGCATTGAAATGGATAAGTCTGCTGCTGATGACGGGCGATCATATCAATAAATACCTGCTCAACGGTACGGTGCCGCTGCTGTTCAACGCGGGCCGTGTTGTTATGCCAATCTTCATTTTTGTCCTGGCGTTTAACCTTGCCAGGCCCGGCGCGCTTGCGCGCGGAGTGTATTCACGTACGCTTGGCCGCCTGGCTGTGTTCGGTGCGCTCGCGACGCCAGCATTCATCGCTTTAGGGGGGCTGCTCGTCATGTGGTGGCCACTCAATATCCTGTTTACGCTGCTGGTTCTGACAACCACGCTGTTTTTTCTTGATCTCGGCGGCACGACCAATACCGCTGCAGCCTGTGTATTCGCGTTGCTTGGCGGTAGCTCAGTTGAATTTTTGTGGCCGGCAATCCTCATGGGCGTAGCCATGTGGTTCTACGTGAAGCAGCCTATGGTGACTGCGCTGCTTGTTGCAGTGCTGTCCTGCGCGGCATTGGCTGTCATCAACCACAACTTTTGGGCGCTCGCTGCGCTGCCAGTGATTGCAGTGGCCTCGTGCATCAATGTGCGCTGCCCGCGCTGTAAATGGGCATTTTATGTCTACTATCCGGTGCATCTGACGGTCTTGTGGCTCATTCGTATACCCCTGCGCGATGCCGGTTATCTTTTTTTCACCTGAGTTTCGTACTGAGCTCAACGGGATAAATGAGAGTTATTACCAGGTGATAATTGGCCGAATGACGGATTTTACTTGCTCGCGAGCAATGGCTCCGAAATAGCGCGCGTCGAATGACGTTGCGCTACGATCAGCCATCAGCAACAGCCCGGATTCGCCCAGTATATATCGTTCTTGGCTTATACGAGGTAGCGGACGGCCAGCGCCATCAGCGGATAAGGGTTTGCTGTACAGGAGTAGCTCGCCGTTGACGGTCACGCCCTGCTGCGTCACGGAAATAATGTCACCGTTAGCGGCTAAAACCTTTTTTATCATATAGCCGTAACCGCCGGGGCAAAACCCGGAACCGATGTAGCCATATTCCCTGGCTTTCTCGAACACGGGGTGTTGCGGAGGGCAGAAAATCACGTATTCACCCCTGGTGATGGGTGCAGTGCTGGTCCAATACAGGCCAAGTGGAATGCTTTTGCTCGTGTTAATTCTGGCGCCGGCAGAGTACATGACGCCGCATGCTGCTACTATACTGAGGCTGCCTGCGACCGACAGCGCAATTGTCCGTTTGATTAGGCGGCTCATATTGCGATCATTTCCTGGCGACCGGCTCATCGAGGCACTGCCTGTTGCCAGCCTTCCAGGTTGTCTCAGTGAGCTGGGACGTCTATTATTTTGTCCTATTGATGCGTGGTTTTTGCCGTGGAAGCGGCAACATAGGGTGATGTGTTGCGTGCCTTGATGGCGCTGTCCGCTTTACCAATCACCGCACCGACTTTTGCAACTGCGCTATCAAAATATTTCGTCCCTGCTTCCATCACCCATTCATCGATACTGAATTGTGGTGCAAGATTTTGTGCCTGTAGTTTTTTCTCGGTATCGTAAGCCAGCAGTACCTGCTCAGCTACGGCGGCATCGCCTTCGCCTACCTCGATCACGTTTGTTCCCTGATCACGCAAGGTTGGTGCAAAAGAGACATTCTTTGCCTGCAGCCGCACGGCTTCACGCACCGCGATGCGACCCGCAAGGCGCAGACGTTCAATCGAAATGCCTTGAGTATCACCCACGCCAATCAGTAACACACGTTTGGGCGCAATAGACCCGGCTGGTGGCGTATAGAGGAACGTTTCTCCCAGTTCGCCCACAAATTCACCGCGTTCACGCAAGGTGGAAAGAAAACCGCGTTGTTTATCATTAATCTCCTGCATGGCTTCGATGTATTTATCATCGCTGCTATGCTTGAATATACATATAATTTGCAAATCAGCAGCTTGAGCAACCGGGCTGATTGCTTTAACGGTAATTTTAAGATCATTGGGCGCAGTGAAGGATTTAGTGGGTGCATTGGCCGCAAGGGCTGAGGTGGAAAGCACCGCGCTGATGGTAAGTACAAGTGTCAATTGTTTCAGGTGGTTCATATAGCTATCTCCATTTGGTTAGCGGTTTTTTGAATGCCAATTTAAAACTCGTCTTCGAGAAAAGGGAGAGGAGAGGCCATCGCAGGGTAGCTGTATAACTGCAATTATTAATTATGAATAATAAAATGCGACTTATTTAACTTTATAATGTCTTTTAAGATCTATAAGCGTTGCAATCTGCAACGCAAAAAATACCGGGGCAGGGTTACACAACAGGTCGGGCAATAATACTGCGGGTGTCTACACAAACTTCGGCTATCTGTACACCTATTATGTCACCCTGACGGTATAATGTTTGACCTTTCAGCAGTACGCTCCCTGTTTCCTGGCTACATACCAGCTCATCACGTACCGGGTGCAGAAACGAGGCCGGAATAAAGGCAGATGCGCCATTTTCCTGTAAACGGATACGTAAACCACCTCGTGTAATATCAATCACTTCAGCCTGAAAACTGCTGTCTGTTTCAGATCTATTTTGTAAATACCGGGCATATAACCAATCACCGAGATCACGTTCAGCCATGCGATTTAAGCGGCGACGTTCGGTCAGTTGTACTGTGAGTGCCGGTTGTGGTTTTTCAGCGTGCTCCCCGTTGATGATGGCTTTAAGTAAACGTTGATTGATCATATCACCGTATTTACGTACCGGGGAGGTCCAGGTTGCATAGGCGGTGAGTCCCAAACCAAAGTGTGGGCCAGGTGTTGTGCTAATCTCAGCAAAACTTTGCAAACGACGGATACGATGCTCAAGAAATCGGTCCGACATGGCATCCAGCTGGCGGCGCATGGTACAAAAACCCTCCAGCGTCAGTAATTCACTGGCGTTGGTATTGATGCCTTTGGTCTTCAGCAAATTCACTGCCTGTTCCACCAGCGCCGGATCAAACCCTTGATGAACGTTATAGATACCAAAACCCAGCTTATCGCGCAGGAGAATGCCTGCACAGATATTGGCCGCTATCATGCATTCTTCGACAATGCGGTTGGCAATACGGCGCTGCTCAATGATGACATTCAGGACATCACCGTGTTCGTTTAATACAAACTGCCAGTCCGGGCTGTCTTTAAATATCAGAGCATTGTGTTTGCGCCATGTGCTGCGGCTATGACCAACACGTTCCAGTAGCTTGATCTGTCTTGCGATCTCTGTATTTTCTGGCTGCCAGCTACCCTGGTTTTCGAGCCAGTCAGAAACCTGGTCATAAACCAGCTTTGCTTTGGATTCAATAATAGCGGTGAAAAATTCCACATTCTCATCCAGGCTACCATCTTCTTCATGAATACGCATGCGGCAAACCAGTACCCGGCGCTGTTGATGAGGATGCAGGGAGCACAGATTTTCTGACAGATCCCGGGGCAGGATTGGAATATTAAAACCGGGTAAATAGTTGGTAAAAGCCCGCTGACGGGCATGAAAATCCAGTTCACTGTGTTCATCAAACAAGGCAGTGGGATCAGAAATGGCAATGCTTAGTAACAGTGAACCCTCTTTTTCCTCAACATAGAGCGCATCATCCATATCTTGAGTGCTGGCACCATCAAGGGTAACAAAATTTAGGGCGGTGAGATCAATACGTGGTAATTTTTCGCTTTGGGGTGTTGATGCCACCATGGGAGGGGCTTGTAATTCCAGATGATGGCGCGACAGGGTGACCCACCAGGGTGCAAACCGGTCTTCTGCATTGGTAATAAAGGCAGTGATATCGGCGCTGAAGGTACTATCCCCTTTCAGGGGATGGTGACGCATCTGGGCAACAATCCAGTCACCGTTTTTAAATGGATGTGTCAGTCCTGCTACCGGATAGCAGGGAATGGCTTCTTTGAGTAAAGGATAATCAGGGATGACAGAAAGTGCGTTATCTTTCCCGGTAATTCTGCCGACAAAACGTGAAAGAAAGGGCTCAATCAACGTTTCTGGTTCAACAATGTCACGATCTTTTTCAAAGCGCAGGCTGGCGCTAATACGGTCACCGTGCATTACTTTTTTCATGTATAAGGGTGGGATAAAGTAACTTTTCTGCCCATCACTCTCAAGAAAGCCAAAACCTTTTCGGGTACCCCTGACGGTACCTTCAATTTGGGGTTTTTTCGATTGGAATTGCTGTTTTAGCTGCGTTAGCAGCGGGTTATCCTGAAACATGGCATCTAAACTCTGGTAAGTAACCTGACCTGGCGGCTGACAGTTTTACGCGAATCAACTGTGCGGAGCAAGTCTGATGTGATGATTAATGGGGAAATTTTCGGCCCCATATGGATTTTCATGGTATCACCAAGACTCAGTATGGATCATGGAAAAGGAAAATGACGCCAGCATCAATATTTAAAAAATAATATATTTTAACAGGAACGGTATTTATTTTATCTATTTACAAAAATGGCATGAAAGGTATTTTGTGTGCTATCCCCTGCTTCCTGTCAGGATTCATGTATGTATTTTCCAGTCATACCCGATGCTACCCCCCGGGTATCTTCAGATGAAAATTTTGATAAAAATAGCAATGTTGGAGTCGTTGGAAAGAAAGAAGTGATAGCAAATTCCTGCGAGAGCCATCATCAGGTTAATGAAAGCCTGTTTGATGGTTTGAGCAATGATCTGGATGAGATTATTGCTCATTCCGGATTGGTTCCCAGGCATTTTTCAGCATTACAAAACATAGCAACAGAGACGGGCTATATTATCGCTTTCAGGCCAGTAGACCACCTGGCAACCTGGTATATTGCTGCAGATTATCCCACTAAAAATTATCACATTAAGGGTAAGACCTCGTCTTTTGGTCCGATGGCAGGTTTGATTCCCATTGATCAATCATTAAGCAAACTGGAAAATGCGCCCGCCAGTGAATGGGTGGAATCCAATAAAAAAGTACAGGATTGCTTGAATGACAGACAGGCCGTAGTTGGCCCGCTAACTCTCAGTGCTGAGCGGTTGCGCTATCTGTTGGAATCAGGGGTAATTGAGATACAGGGTTATAAAAATGACAAAATTCTTTATGCCAGAGGGCCAAGTGGAAAAATGTATGAGTTTCAGGCAATGCTTGATGAGGAAGGCAATGTAGTGACAGTGTCACATAAAGGTAACATCATTGAAGTGCTCTGTGATCCGCAAACAGGTCAGCCTTTTACGGCTGACTATGATCTGATGCTGGTTGGTTCACCAATGGAACAGTATGGTGCCGAAGATATCTCCCCTGTGATGGATGTGAGCTGGGAGTATTATCTTGAAAGAACCACTCACTATACAAACAGGAAACCATCACCCCCGTTAGAGGAAAGATGGCCTTCAGAAGAATCCTTCTATGAGAAGGTGGATAAGGATGTGGGTAACGCCAGCCCGCGCATACAAAGGCTTATCGGACGTCTGAATGAGGCAATGAATTGTAAACCAGGCCGTCCGGTAGTGCATCATGGCTCGGATGCCAGCAATCCTGGTGCTAAGCCAGGTGATAATTATCCGGTAACCCTGTTTTTACCCCATCCCTTGGACTGGATAAAAGAAACAGTATTAATGGCCATTAATAAGGATGCGTTGGCACGCATCATTAAAGCGGGTAAACAAGCCGGGTTTTATATGCCAGTGAACAACTCTAAATGGGAACCAGAACTGCGGGTTAGACGCCCTTCATTTGAGCAGGCTCGTGAATTTTTGGAGGCACGTTTACCCCATTTACTGGTAAAAACAGACAAACATGGCATGGATTAACGGATCAGCTCAGAAGCGTCCGCCGGGGAAAATACGGGATGGTATGCGTATTTTTGAGTAAGTTTACGTAATATTTTGAGTATTATGGTAAATTTTTTCCTTATATTCACACAAGTCTTCGATAAGACAGGCACCACAGCGAGGTTTGCGGGCGGTGCAGGTATAGCGGCCATGCAGGATCAACCAGTGATGGCAATTAAGCTTAAACTCGTCAGGCACCCTTTGTGATAATTTTATTTCCACCTGACTGACGCTCTGCCCCCGGGCAAATCCGGTGCGATTACAAACCCGGAAGATATGTGTATCCACCGCAATGGTGGGCCAGCCGAAGGCGGTGTTTAGCACGACACTGGCTGTTTTTCTCCCCACACCGGGTAATGCTTCCAGAGCGGCGCGGTCTTCCGGCACGGCTCCGCCATGTTTTTCCAGTAGAATCCGGCAGGTTTGCATAATATTTTCAGCTTTGCTGTTAAATAAGCCAATGGTTTTAATCAATGCCTTGAGTTTATCAAGCCCCAGATCCAGCATCTCCTGTGGTGTGCTGGCCACAGGCCAGAGCAGGGCAGTGGCTTTATTGACGCTAACATCGGTAGCCTGAGCGGAAAGTAGTACCGTAATCAGTAACTGGAATGTGCTGTGGTAAACCAGCTCTGTCTGAGGCTTTGGATTTTGAGCACATAAACGCCTCAAAATGGCCGCACGTTTTTCCCTGTTCATGATACGGATTTGTCCTGAAAGATCGTGCCTGCTGTTGGTATTTTCCGCTGGCGGGCTGTTATTTTTCCATCGATAACAGATTTTAGCGCCAGCATCATACCAAGGCCGATGAAGGCCCCGGTGGGTAATAAAGCCAATAAGAATGGATTATCCCAGTGGATGATTTGAACAGGGCGTATATTTGCCAGGTAACCCGGTAGCCTGTCGGCGCCAGTAAACAGCATACCGGTTCCCAATACCTCTCGCAGGGAACCCAACACCAGTAACACGACAGTGATTCCAGCGCCCATGGCCACGCCATCCAGGGCAGACAAACCGGGTGTATTTTTGACCGCCCAGACTTCTGCCCGTCCGATAATAATGCAATTGGTGACAATCAGGGGAAGAAAAATTCCAAGAGATTGATATAAATCAAAGGCATAAGCATTCATCAGCCTCTCTACTGAACTGACTACGCCGGCGATGATCATGACATAGATGGGGATGCGCACCTCAAAGGGTATCCAGTAGCGCAATAATGAAATGGTGGTGCTGGTGGCGGTCAGCACCAGCGTGGTGGCCAGCCCCAATCCCAAGGCATTAACTATCGTGTTTGAGCCCGCCAGTAAGGGGCACAGCCCAATCAGCTGAACCAGAGCGGGATTATTTTTCCATAATCCCTGATGGATAATATTTCGAATGTGATTCATCAAGTTGGTCTCTACAGTTTTGCAGATGGGGAAGTCTGTCTGGCAGGTTTTCCAGCCAAATCAGCGTATTTTTGACGGCATTGACAACAGCGCGGGGTGTGATGGTGGCACTGGTAAACTGATCAAATATGCCCCCGTCTTTTTTAACCGCCCACTGGCTAACCGTGTCAGCAGTCAGTTGTTTCCCGGTGAAACGGGTGATCCAGTCAGAAATTCGCGTATCAATTTTATCACCCAGCCCCGGGGTTTCATGGTGCTCTGTCACACGTGTTCCCAGTACATGGCCATGAAAATCGGCACCAACCAATAGCTGGATTGCGCCAGACCAGCCATCCGGAGCCGTTGTTTCGATAGCAACAGCAACGGGCTGGCCATTCATGCGTGCCAGCCACAGTCTGTGAGTATCTGGTTTACCTGGTATCCTGCCGGTGACAACGTAACATTCAGCTTTGAGGTCATTATTGTACAGATCCGCCGGGATAACCTCATCCAACAGTCCCTGTTGCCGCAGGGCAGCCTGCCGGGCAATGAAAGGCTCTGTGAATAAATGAATCACGGCGACCGGCGCTGTTGTTAGCGCGGCGAACAGGGCCAGTCTGATGCCGTGCCGCCCCATGGCAGTTAGAAGACTTTCACCATTATTCATGGATATCCATAAACCCGTGGTTGTGTGTAGTGATCGATAAGAGGGACGCTGATGTTAGCGATCAGTACCGCAAAGGCGACGGCATCGGGCCAGCCACCATACACCCTAATCAACCAGATCAGAAATCCGATCAGGCCACCGTAGATTAACCTACCCTGAGGACTACATGCTGCACTGACCGGATCGGTGGCGATAAAGAAAGCGCCACACATGGTGGCACCTGAGAAAAGATGTAGCCATGGGGGGGCGCAGTTTTCAGGTGCCATTAACCAGCCCGTTGTGGCGCTGGCTGTGAGTGATAACAGGAAACTGAATGGAATATGCCAGTGGATAATACGACGCCATAACAGTAGCAGTCCACCTGCCAGGAAACCCATGTTGATCCACGGCCATGCCTGGGTTGCCAGCAGATCGGAGAACAGGGAAGGGGATACCACATCAGCCTGAGTACGTATACCGGTACGCCAGGCTTCCAGCGGTGTTGCCTGGCTCCAGGCATCAACAACCAGATAAGCCGGCGGCGGCCAGTGGGTCATTTGTAGTGGGAAGGAAACCAGTAGTACTGCATAGCCCACCATAGCGGGATTAAACAGATTATGTCCTACCCCCCCATAGAGTTGTTTGGCGACAATAATAGCGAAGGCCGTACCTACTACTGTTATCCACCAGGGTGCTGAAGGGGGAAGACAGATAGCCAGTAATAATGCGGTGACCAGGGCAGAATTATCGCGCAGGCGTACCCGCACCTTTTTCCCGCGCAGTGACAACACCACGCTTTCTGCCAGCAGGGCAGTCAGCATGGCAATGGTGGCAGAAAGCAGGGTCGCATAACCAAAATAATATGTCTGGATAAAAAGACCTGGCATGCACGCCAGTATGACCCATAACATGATCCTGCCTGTACTGTTGTGCGCCTGATGGGTAAAAGGTGCAGCAGCCATCTGTTGCTTTTGATGTGGCAAATCAGGGAGTGGTCGGAAAGTCATGAACAGTATCATCCTGAATCTTACTGTATCTCGCTATGATTTTACTGCCTTTCGCCAGAAAGAAGAGGTCTATTTTCTGCTATTAACCCTGTAAAAAACCATTGAGTGTACAGTTTCAATCATATGAAGTCATTACCCGGGTTCCTGTATGCCTATAAAACCACTACCACCCGTTTCATCAGGCGAGTAACCGCTAGCCACGGGAGAGAAACAACAGGTTGCCGTTGACTCTGTCAAGTACCATAAATTCTGGTCAGGCAGGGAATCATGGTGATGATTTTGGAGAAGTAAAATTACAGACCCCATTTGTTTGTAACAGTACCTGGAGTAGGTATCTGGCTTATTGCATTGTCGTATCCAGGCATTTCTGGATCTATGCAACGGTTACTACTTGAGCTCCATCGACATCCATTTTGCTGATTATGTAAACAATCAGTTGGGTTGCTATATATTGTACAAATAATTTTTATCGTATTCGCTCCATTATAATACGACTTGCTAGTAACAGATTGTTCTGCCATACCCGGTAAAGAAAATAAGCATATCGTAAAGCTGGATAAGATTAACTTTATGATTTTTTGATGCATATCTAATACCTCTTTATTTAATTAACAATTAATACTGCTTTAAGATAAGTGACGCCGGTCATCTGCCGTGTGTTGATAATGTCAACTTTGCATCAAATAAATCGATCATTCATGTAGTTAAAACTTACTTCTGTTAAAAGTTTAGTACAGATGACAGCTATGGGGTAATGCTTGCACATTGTGTCTTCATGAAATCGGCAGCATAATGATTTTAAAAAATGACCAAATGACCAAATGACCAAATGACCAAATGACCAAATGACCAAATGACCAAATGACCAAATGACCAAATGACCAAATGACCAAATGACCAAATGACCAAATGACCA
>JACCDN010476853.1_pt1 | contig 13932 bp, 7 predicted proteins | sample 7441691 | NCBI WGS metagenome assembly JACCDN01 (sample SAMN15323439, study PRJNA562643) | freshwater metagenome | isolation source: river surface water | place: USA:Blue River Watershed | collected 2017-08-16
CAGCGCTACAGCGCTAGGAGCCCTCACTCTGATGATCCCAGCAGAGCTCACCTGGTTCACATATCTATATGCAGCTGTGGGCTTTGGGTTTGGAGTGGCTTATGTGGTGGGGATGGTGCGGGGTTCTAAAGACATAAATGTCTTCTAGAACAACCTTAACGGCATTCGGATCAAATAGATTCGTCGGCTCTAACTCAAAAACTGCAATCGAGTAAATTTCTCCAACCGCAAAAAATGTTTTGTGCTCTAATCGGCGCATTAAAATGAACTCTCTGAGAGCTCTCACCAACTACTTCGTAGTTGTAATCAACGCCGACAGGTGCCTCGGATTTACTAGCGCGTGAAAGTAAAGTTTCAGGTCCATGAATTGAACCTGAGGCTTTGCGGAAAATGTCGGGGCGTTATGAGGAGGTCTGAGAATTAGGTGCTCTTCCGATTATCTAGGATAAGGAGGTTGCAAGCGGTCGTAGCAACTGGAAGATGAAATTCATGGAGAAACCCTACGCCGCTGAGACGGAACTTGGTGTCTCAACCAAATGGCATAAATCAGTTGAGAGGGCAAGATCGCTGTCTGGGATTTCTCATTGCTCTTAACAGAGTCCCCGCATTTGAATGATTTGGCGTTCTGAATCTGAGGAGGCGAAAAATCATTCAACAAGTCGCTATGGTCAAAACTACGCTGATGAGTAATAATCGAATTGTGAAAAATAGACTTGAGTCACCATGTTAGCAAAAAGTGACCGAACTCTCTCTGAAGTCGTTGCTGCCCTGGCGGCATTTAATCTCGAGGCCGGATACTTGGTCCCAACTAAAACAGGTCTAGAAAAATCAATATTTGATGCACACGAGTCTTTTCGTAGCTTTCTGAGATCTAAAGGTATCCATGATTTTTCTAGCCAGAGACTTGGCCCGGCAAACAAGAGGGTTTTACCAATTTTTTTCATCCGTAAAGATGAACTCGTGGCGTTAAATATGAGCTTGTATAGACCTAAAACAAAAAAAGGGGATCCTAGGATTTGGGTCCGTGGAATTAAACCATATGTAAGAGCTGGGAATCTGCTTGCTTTTTTCCAAGTCGGTCAACAAATATACATACTGAATTCTTCAGATAAAGAACTGTGGAGAACTCTAAAAACTCCCAAATCAAATCTCAATAACATACTTCGATCTTCCATAAGTAGTCATGGGGCGATCGAAAAAGAATTACTTAACTTACTAAAGTCAATTGAAGAACGAGGCTGGGTTGAAACCGTTTCAAAAAGTACAACTTCGACCAATGATGTAGGCGATACATTGGAATCGCTACTCGGGATTAAGCGGAACTCAAGCAAAGCCCCCGACTACAAGGGAATTGAAATTAAAGGATCTCAAAAAGGCCCTTCAACAAAGAAAATCTCTGGAAAATTTGATCTCTTTGGGCTAGTTCCGAGTTGGGAAATAAGCCCAGTAAAGAGTGAAGTGCAGCTCGTCGATGAATTCGGCTACGACTCCAAGAGGCACGGGGCTAAAGCGCTTCAAAGCACTGTTAAACATACAAAGAACCCACAAGGCCTTTATTTGGATTATAACGAAGAGAAGGAATTAATTGAAAATAATAAGTCTGTGTCAAAAAAAGTGTCAATAAATGTAGTGAACTGGAAGCTTGATGATTTGAAGTCTTCGCTGAGTGCGAAGCACAGTAAGACATTTTGGGTTGTTGCTGACAAGAGAGTAAATCCAATAACCCAGCGGAAGGAATTCCACTACCACACTGTGATCGCGTCAAGCGAACCACTATTGAATAACTTCACACTTCTGGTTTTGCAGGACATTGTTTCACTAGAGTATGTTGCAAAACAAGTAATTGATTCAAAAGGAAGAACTGTGCCGACATCAAGGGGACCAGGCAAGGGGTTTCCAAAGATTAGGAGTCATGGAATAAATTGGAAAATCAAGTCATCAAAATTGTCCAGTTTGTTTCCTAATAACCGAGTTATAGATTTAAGATCCTATTTGCCTTCAGTTGACAAATAGGAAATGCTATTACTCCATAATTTTTCGCAAATGCAAGCCAATTTGTCTAGCGAGTTCCACAGGCACGGCATTGCCAATCTGAGTGTACTTAGGGAGTTCTCTCGACCAGTCCCCGAGCTCTAAATCCCCAGCTCTCCGTCTTCCTCCAGTTGTTCTCTTTCCACTGAATACGTACCAATCAGGAAAAGTTTGCAGTCGTGCCCACTCGCGGACTGTCAGGATGCGGGGCTGAGAATAATGCACGTAATCATCCGGTAGAGATGTAGCAGTTATATTGGGTCCACTCTCCCCCCATCTTTCAGGGAGAAGACGTTGAGCAAATTTCTTAGTTTTCATTTTGTCAGTGACATCGCCGCCATTGTCTATCATGTATTGAAATTTGTCCGTTACGGTTTCAGAGTGCTTGGAGTATTCCATTTCTGAAATAGGATCCCCTTTGCGTGCAATTGATTTATTGTTCCGCGTTGTTCGTAGCATTTTCTGGAACTCGGATCTGGCTTCCTTTGGGTATCTCTCTGTTTCCCCACCTGGAATCCACCTCGGATCAACTAAGTCAGATAGCAGATCAATTGGATCAGGGGCTTTTCCAACTGCCATGGGAAGGAGTCCTCCCGCGACACTTGAGTGCGTGACATCTACTTCTATATCTTCCCTAATCCCTATCATAACTATTCGAGGTCTATTTTGTGGTACCCCGTAGTCTTTTGCAAAAAGGAGCTCATGTCCGATTCGATAGGAGAGAGTTTTTCCATTTACCCTTACCGTGATGCGATTAAATGTTTTGAGAACGTCTCTCCAAATTTCCCCCTTTTCACCTTCTGGTGTCCAACGAGAATTTAGTAAACCCCTCACATTTTCAAATATAAATGCTTTTGGCGCAATCTCAGATATTACCTTGGCCATTTCACGATAGAGATGGTTTGTAGGAATATCTTCTTTTGTTACCTCAAATGTTCTTCTATGGCCGATGCCACTAAAACCCTGACATGGTGGTCCCCCCACAACTAGATCTACGCCATGATATTTTTTATTTAAATGGGTTGCCAAATCCTGCAATGCGTTCCGCTTCCTAGTAAGTTGAAGAATATCGTTTACTTGATATTTGCTATCTTGCACTGCCGAGCCAATTCTATTTGAAACAAAGGTACTCATCGCATCTTTATGTAATTCATTTACGAAAATGGTTTCAAATCCTGCTTTCTCAAGTCCCAGCGAGAGGCCACCACACCCAGCAAACAGATCTACGACAGTTAACAAAACTTCTCCTTTGATTTAAGGATTACAGTATGCCAATAAGGACTGACAAAGTCCAGGTGACTTTACGCAAGTAGTGGCAATTATCCTCAACTAACACCCCGTTCTTGCTTTACGGACTTTCAAAGCTCTATGGCTGAAGGGCTTCAAAAATTATCGACTAATTTCGAAAAATGACAGGTCAGTCTCAAGTGGATTTCCGACTAATAGAGACCTGTCGAGGAAAAGATTGAACGCTTCACAGGCGGTTTCTGGGATTAGCGCACATGCGTAGCATGCAGAAAGTCTATTTATGACTTCCCCATCTTCTTGAATTAGTCCATTTTCTGAGCACACCGGGTCATTTGAGCACCATTCAGCTTCACGAAGCGCTTGCTCAACAATTTGCTCAAGAAAACCAGGCTTACCCATGCGGACTAGTCCACCAAGAGTGCCTTCAGAGTCTCCTGAAGCAGTATAAATTAGAAGTCCCGACATACTTTCCTGACCGTCACTAACATATAGTCGTTCTTTTAGACTGGCTTGGCTATATCCACAATAAAAAACTAGTTGTTTTATCAACAGATGTGAGAATGTGTGAATTAAGGCGTATCTGGGAGAAAGCTGCAGAGAACGAAAGGAGTCTGAAAAATCAGTGTTTGTAAACTTTGCAACTCTATCCCTAACCTTGATTTGATTCTCCCATTTCCTCAAAAACTCATCAGAAAATTGTAGGTATATCCCCTCTCCTTTGGTTTGCTTCGCGGGAAGCCAAGAATCTGGCGCGAAAGATTCACTTGGATATAGGGATAACATCTTGCGACCTTCATCAAAAGTAAGCGATGGATTGGACTCGTATCTCGTAAATCCCCAAAGAGCGCTTGTTTCCACTAACACCGGCACCAACTTAACTGCTTCAAAGTATTCACTGATGGTCGATGAATATTCGCCCGAAGGATGCTGAATTCGTAGACGATCATTCTCATAAGGATTCTGAAACAGTTTGTATTCCATTCGCAGATAAGCTTCCCTCGACTGGTCTCTTGGAAACAAGCTTCCCGGAGAATCTCCAAACATATCCTCGTAGGCAGCCACGATTTCTTCATCCTGAAAACTTCTTAATCCTCCATTATTTTGCTGATCAATTTGCCTTGCCATAGCAGTCGCCATTAACGGGTCGCCATTAGCCAAAATCTTGCAAGCATTCATGTAGCTTCGAGAGAGCAAATCAAGCAACTCCTCCGAAATATTCTTAGAGCTTCGAGGTATGTAAAGTGAAGTTTCAACCATTGAAAAATAGAGATTTGAAGAACCACGAAACGAACCGCGAATATCATTTGAGCAAATTTGATGGGCCTCCGGACTATCTCCAAGCCATGGGCGACGCCCACTACAAAAAAAATCCACTCCACGTTCAAGATTTGTTGACAGAAAGGTTCTCCCACCACGTTCCGATGTAATGAATTCAAGATTTCTTGAGGACTTGCATGAATCGCAATAGACCCTCGTGCCTTGGGGATTAGCGTTTCCTGAAGGGGCAAACCTCAACACTCCCAAGCAGGAAACGTTTGCTTGACGATGTGCCCATTCTCTCCAAGGAAAATCATCTAGGTGCCCATCTCGACACATAACTACGTAGGGCACTTGAAACATGACAGGTGGCTTCATTCCCTTTTCTAGATGTTTTGCATCCGGGCATCGCAGTGGACCAAAAAAGTCGAGCTCCCTTGACTCCATTCTTCGGCAATATTTACAAAAATACCAAGTAGGAAATCGCAGAACCGGAATTTTTGGATCTGGCTTAGATCCCTTCATAAATCTTTGACTATCGCCTGCTTTAACGGTTGGAGGGCTGTAAAGGTGTTTTACTCCAAGCCGCCCTGAAAGCCTCCAATCATCAATCTCGCAGTCAGATTTTAGAGCGCCAGCATCATTAGGAAACCAATGATCCGTGCCTCCTACGATGATGCTCGTACCATCAGGAAGAACCGTCATGGCACCTACGCCAAAAGGTGTGATTAGCTGCTCGCGACGTAGCTGATTGTTAAAGCTAGACATGACTCTCCTCCTCATCATCAAGTTGCGCTAATCGATATCTTCTTGAAATCTCCAATTCAACACTTGCATCTACATTTCGCATGGATACTGGAATTATCCATCGATATCCACTCACTGACTTATCTTCCGTTGGCGCCGCAAGTATGCCGTTTGGGGAGCCTTCCTGAGTTCCCCATTCATCTCCTTTATATATTTCCCACTCTTTGACAATTAAGTCGATTTCAGTGTCCAGAAATCTTAGGTCGTCCCCTGACAGCTGTAATCGCTCTGCGCGCACTCTCAATCTATTTAAAATGTGATTTAGGTGTGCTGAATTTACTGATTTGGGAGAGGACCCAATTGGAATGACCATACGTAAGTAAGAAACAACAACTCCTCTCAACGCACGTTTGATCACTGGTGCCGAAAATGGTGTCACACTTGTAGGTTCCACTTGTGCATAAAGTTTTTCGTGGTAAGACCTAAAATGCTCGAAATGTGATAAATCTCTTGGGCGATTACTTGTGTAGATTGTTACTACCAAACCTGGCTTGCGAGCTGGATCGCGACCTACGCGACCAGAAACCTGAATGTATTGCGCGGTTGATTTTGGCTGACTCACAATCGTCATCAACGAAAGGCGATTTATATCAATTCCGACTTCGATAATGTTCGATGCGAGACAAGCGTCCCATATACCTCTCTGTGAAGGGATAGACAAGCCACGGTATGGCTCCTCAAGTTCGCGCAAAATCTTTGGCAGTTCATGACTTTGTCTACGGCTAGTTAATTCATTAATTACGTTCAAGTGCCTCGATTCGTGACCGTAACGTCGTTTCATATCCAAGAGATAGTTTGGAATATCGCTCTGAAAGAGTGAAACTGTATTTGATAACTCGCGAATACTGTTAAAGAACCATAAGTTCGTCCACCAAGGATCGCGTTCTAAATCGTTGTCAATAGACATCGGTGCCTGCGCGAGGGCAGCGCCTACCCTAACCTGCGCGCTTTGCACTGAACCTAATCCAGGAGCATTCACCCCTAGATACATTCTTCCGTTAGCAAGTAAATTATTTTCATCTCTATCCCAAACCGCAAAAAATGAATCAGATGCATCTAGGCAAGGAGGAGGAAAAAGTGCAACCTTAGATCTTCCGTAAATCGCTTCAGCCTGAGCACGAAATCGACGAATCGTTGCTGTCGATGAAATAATCTTAGGAAGATACCTTTTATCTTCTAATTCGATACTGCAAAGTTCTTCGATTACTCCTTCGTAAATACCCACCAGCGACCCCAACGGCCCAGAAATCAGGTGAAATTCATCCTGAATGATTAGATCAGGGGGTGAAACCTTTCTTATTCCGGTTTCATCAATTCCAAAGATACTTCTAGCACCTTCTTGCCAACTCATTTGAGCAAATTTGTCGACGGTACCGATCAGAATTGTCGGAGGATTTTGGTAAATTTGTTCATCGATAACGTTAAGAGGAAGCCAGTCCGAAAATTCGCAATTTTTATCCGGGCAATGGAATCGAAACTGCTTAGGAGAAGTCGTCACTATTTTATATCCGGCGGGGAAGTATTTATCAACACCAATTTTTCCTTCTGCCTTAATCGGGCCCATAGCTGTCGCGCACCAAGGACAACGCAACAATAGGAATGGATTTGGTGCGTCTTCTCCCCTCTTCTTTAACTCAGTCAGAGCAATTAGTGCCTTTTGATTTGAATTTGGTGTCACGACTCCGCCAAGCCATGCGCCAATAGAAAATGGCACCTCACCTAATTCTTCTTCATCCGCCCGTCGCATTTGTTCTAATGCGCAAATTAGTGAGGCAGCTCGTAAAAACTGTTGAGTAGTGAGGAGCCTCAACGTATAACGCATTAAAACAGTTGTACCTGAGTCAGCTTTACTTCTCATTCTTCTCAAAAGGATTGTAAATGCCGCAACTCCTAAATACGCTTCAGTCTTTCCGCCACCGGTTGGGAAGAAGATTAAATCGACTAATTCTCGATCTTCACTTTTCGGATTAGATACAGACTCTATTACTGACAAAATGAATGCTATCTGGAAGGGTCTCCACATGCCGCCAGTAGCTGGAATTTCCGCGCTCGGACTCGCACCTTCGACCGAAATACGTCCAGCAAAAGTCACTTTACGTGTTTCCAATTTAGACCTATATTGCTGGCGAAGCATCGCTAGATTCGCTAGTCTGAAAGCTTCATATGTTCTGGAATCAGACCTTAACACCATAATTCCTTTGACCATTCTTTGATGGGCCAATCTGCAATCAAGTAAATTAGAGCTAGCCGATCTAGAATACTTTTCGGTAATTACGATATCATTTTTTGCAATTAGCTCTTGACCTTCAATCCATGATAAATACGACCTGGCCAATTTCTCGAGCTCTAGCAATGACTCATCTTTTCTATTTGGGTCCGCCATCAGACGCATGTCAATAGTCGCCGAAGTACCATCTTCAAAGGAAATCGATGGTGTGATGCTGGGCGCTTCATAGGACGGCATTGCCGTTAGTCGTAATTTCGTAATTGGACTGATTGGATCTCTATCCCACTCAACACCTGCGTTATGTCCGATCCCGTACGTTGGGTAATTCTTGTACAGCAACAATGCACTTTCATCATCCAAATCCATGTCAAAATCTCTAGCTGCTTCGGGATATGGTGCAAAGAACATTCCCTCTGACGTCAACGATTCAATACCCGTTTGATAAAGGGTGTTCTCATCATTTCCAATCGAAGTCCTATTTACACATGAAAGCGTGCAAAGAAATCGAGTTGACGTTTCTCGTCGAACCAAAAGACGCACATCAAGTTCTAATTCACGTCCAATACTTTGCGTCTTTTTCCCTTGAATAAAGGATTTTGACTCGACACTCTGGATGTCCAGACTTGAAAACTCGAAATGCTGTGAAAATCTCTCTCTAACATACCAACTTGATTCATAGACTTTTGCTTTGGCAGGAGTGTCAGGATTAGCTTCAGATCTAATCCCGATCTTAAAAGCCCGGTAGGTACCACCCGAGACTACGATGTCTAATTTACCTAGATTCGCCTGCTCCAAAACAAATGACATTCCCATAGTTCTAGGATTTAACCAAGCCTTGTTGGAGCGGACTTCCAAATCAAGATGATCGCGATTCTCATCAGAACCTATAGAGAACCTACCTTCGAGTTGTTCCACCTCCCCAATACTGGGGCCTTGGTCAATTGCTTGAATCAAATTCTCGTCGAGATTTTGATCCTCGGTTGATTCCAAATTTGAATCTAAACTAAATGGACCTGTGGGCTCAAGTACACCGGCCCCGTACCTATCCTTTGGACGAATAGGCAATATCTCCTCTCCTGTAATTTCATCTACCCATGGACCGGCACTCTCTTCACGATTTGTGAAGATGACCGGAACATTTGAATTAAGTTTCTTCCCACCAAGATGAGGACCGAGAATCTCCGACTTCAAGAAATCAATAACCGATCCTCTTTGGCTGTCGTGTTTAATACTCAATTTATACTTCCTAGTGACGAGATCAACATATTCCGAGCTACTTCATTTGCCATAATTGCTAATCTATCAGTTGCTCTTGTAAAAAGAACATATAGAAGCTCATTTCTTGTATCCCACGACTTTAATTGCTCCAAATCCAAAGCGATGACACACGATGAATCTAAACCTTTGAACCTAGATATGGTCGAAAAGGAAAGGCGACCAGGTTTGTGGTTCTCTATATTCACAAACTTTTCCGAATATTCTGACTCTGAAAACACATGAGAAGGATTCGGGATTTCCATTGGAGTGAGAACAACTATTTCGTCAAAAGAAAAATGCTCTTTGCGAAAGTGAGAGATTGTCGAATCCAGCAGTGGAACCATGTCGGTGTTTGGGGGAATAACTAGTAACGTGGGATTTGGATGCTCTCCATCACGCATGAATTCACTCCATTTTGGTAGTTTCGGCAAAACGCCTTCGACGAAATGCCCAATCTGAACAACATTCCTACAATTCTTACTTAAGGGAGCTACTGGAATCTCTCCAAACTTTTTCCTTACGATATCAATATTGTCAGCATTCAAATAAATTCGCTGGGCGTCGAAATCCCCAAAAGCAACCCAATTTCCTTTCGATAGCCCTTCAGTAACAAGAGAGTCTAGAAAGCCCAAGTATTTCTCGTTGAGAGTATCTTGCGCTTCGTCGATGATTAATTGATCTACTTTATACTCTCTTGGGACGTCTATTGCGTCATAATCAATAACTTTTAACGCATCAAGAGGGTTAGATGGCAATCGATTTCTGGAATCCAGACTCGCAATTCGAAAAGCCAATGAATCAATCGTAGAAATTTCAAGAAGTGGGTGTGAGTATTGCCGCCTCAAGCTCTCGGCCAATAGTGTGTTGAAGCAAACCAGCAGGACTTTCCTTCCTTGGTTAACAGCCCTTTTTGCTAACTCAATGGCAAGAAGAGACTTGCCCGTGCCTGCCGGTCCTTTGAAAATTACTCTCGGGACCAATGAGAAGTAGTCTAGAGCGACAAATTGTTCCTCTACGAAATTAACAAGTTGTCTCTTTCTTTCTGAACGTATTACTTTTTCACTTAAGGCGAACTCAAAATTAGGACGCAATTGTTCAACGATCTGTGCAATTTGTAACGAATCAAAAGCATTGTTTAGCCCAACATTTCTACTTATTGTTGATTGAAGATGCTCAATCCCACTTTCGAATGACTCCATCAATGAACTGGCTGGATCTTTAAGGTCATCAGAATTGAGAACTTGCCAACCTCTCCATTCGAAAGCATCTGTTTTCGGAAAATCTAATTCAGTGAACCAACATAAATTCAGGAATGTTGTGTGCTTTGCAAAAGACAATCTTTCAATCAAATTCCTACGGATTGAAAACATGGCCCTCTCAGCTTGAACAAAAGGGCTTTCATGAGGGACGCTTTCTGAACCGAATTTCCACACACCGCCATTGACAGAAACTTTCAAATGACTTTTTACTTCTAAGACTAAAACGCCCATTCGTGGAATTAGAATTACAAAATCCGCTTCACCCTTTGCTTTACTTACATGTCGGGCAATATGTAACGAGTGAAGTATCGTCCAATCGTTTGTTGACGTACTATTTTTAAGTAATTTAAAAAGTTTCTCTTCACCTGGAGATTCAGTTTTGCAGTAGTCAGGAATCATTCTAGCCATTTAAAACCCAATCCCTGGCTGGAGTTGTTTCACTGCTGATTCCGGAACTTGAAAAATTTCATTGCCAATAGACATACAGCGATATGCACCTAGTTTCGCTATAGCAGCCTTTTCTCCAAGCTGTACAACTGTGAATCCTTGTGAGAACAAATCTTGCAAGTCTAAAGTTTCGAATTTTTGCTTCAGAATTGACCGGAATCGTGAACCAGCCGCTTGATGCAAATGGCGAAGAATATTCATTGCTTCTATTGTCTCTAAAGGTTCTATTCCCAAATATTCAAGCAAAATAGTGAAAGTCTTTATTGAATTAGGTCGAATTGTTCCACTATGTGCCCATTCGGAAAGCCAAGAATTTTCGATCCCAAGCTCTTGAAGATGTATGGAGACTCTGGTGGATCCTAAATCTCTCATTCGTTCTTTTAGCTTAGATTTCCATTCAATTTGTAGAACACGACATCGGCGAGCTTCTGCTCCACCTAATTCATTAGCCATATTGACAATGGCCTCGGCCTCCGAAGTTCCCACCCGCAACAATAAAATTGAATCTGTAGTCAAGCTTGCGATAGGAACTCTTTGCACCTTCTCTCCGTGAGGAGCATTAGGATCCAGAGCATCTATAGAGCCCGCTGCAATAGGAAGAAATACAACTTCACCAGAACCGAGCAAATAAGCTCTACATTCAATCAACTCATCATCAGCAGATTTTTCTATTCTGGATAAAGCCCGTTTTGCTGCCAGGGCCAACCGCCTTCCATCGATTTCTAACGTTGGCTCTAGAAAATCGACTGCAACTTCTTGTGCACTGCTACTAGCATCGATCTCACTGACCGAATCTATTGCAATATCCGAAGTTACCTGTGCAATGTCAGAGAAAAAGCCCGATATGGATTTTTGTTCTTTAATCCATGAATGATTTAGCACCACAATCGGTTTTTCTGGATAGATTGAGTTGAACAGATTAATTGGATAATCCTGCGTCAAGCCCACAACAATCAGATTAGAAAATATTACCTCGGCATGGATGGCCTGCTGGCCTGTGAGAACTTCACAATTGACAAGTTTTTCTTCGGCTAACCACTTCGCAAGTGGAAGTCTAATACTTTCTTGCCTAACAATTATCCCATTTCTGTAATCACTCGATTCAAGTTGGGAAAGTATTCGCAATAACACATGAGTCAAATTGGAAGGATGTCCCTCAATTATCTTTTTACCGCTCGCTAGAATAGATTCACAAATCTCTTGTATCTCAGACGACATGTTCTTGTAAATGTCATGCAATAGGTGGAGCGCCTCAGAGAGATCTACAAGCGTCTGGTGCTCCTCGTTTAACGGAAGAGGATCATTTCGTAACACCCAGTCTACCTTACGCAATCTACTGATTGCGAAGTCCCACTCAGTAGAAAGATTAACCCAATCCTGCAAAGTTTTTGAAAGAAGTCTGACATTAACTGAGAATTGCTGAAGCAGCTTGTCTTCAATTGAAATATGTTGGATATTATTGCTAGCACGTGAGAAGTATCTTATTTCTTGCAGGTTATTCACTAGCGAGGCCTCCCAAATGAGACCAACTCTGTGTTTGACGGAAGCATCTCCCAATAACTCTTTTTCGATACCTCATAGCTGTAAGCGAAAGTATTTCTAATGACATCTGCTGCAGCGTTAATTTGACGTTCGTTTCTTCCAATCACCGCAAGAACCTTACTATTCTCAATATTTTCAAGTTGTGACAAAATCGCTGACGCCGATCCTATTACTGCAATCTCTGGCGATGCATCCACTTCCGATAGTTCCAATTGTTGCATCAACCATTCCACTTGATCCTCTTCACTTGTGTTCAAAACTACAGTTGTACCAATATTCTTGCTGCTCGCTTGGATGGGGTTCATGAGGTCTCGAAGTGATTTTGTTTCACCTGTCATATCATCTCGGAGTTCGAGAGAAAATTCTTCTTCGGTAATTCCAGAAGTGGATCGCAGCATTAGAAGTGACCTAAAAATTGGTAGAGACGAATCAGCCAGCACGCCAAAAAGTGAATTAGGATCAGAGTTCGAAGATTTTTCCATTTTTTTAAACTGCTTTGGTTTTCCGATCTGACCTGATAGTAAATAGATTTCGCGAATAGCCTTGATAGAAACGGTTACTTTTCCGACTGTGACTTTTGGAGTCTTATCGTTTATGTCCAATTTAGTTATCTCGCCCACAGCTTGATGCCCGCCAGTCCCACAAAGAACAGAAACCTGCATTCCAAGTTTAAGCTCCTCGACTGATATTTGAGTCAAAGATGTTTGACTGCGAACTTTAGATACTTCTCCATAAAGAGCGCCCAACGAAAGAGCTGATACCACGCCTCTTACTTTGGGTACTGAAAGAATTGATAAGTTCTGTTCACTTTCTCGATATTCCAAATCCATCGAGAATGACGCAGCAAAATTTACAAAAGCCGAAAACCATTCCGGGCATGTGGAAAAAACTCCCTTATAGCCCACGGAAATATTGCTCAAATCAACTGTAGTCATTGTCTCAAACCTACCTCTGGGTCCTGCAGAATGTTATCCATTTTTGATTCCCCCTTATTACTAAGTCGGTTTGAGCCTAAAATCAATTATTTGAACTTGAATGGAGCGATCAGGTCGACTTGAGTCGCTTAACTTCGTCAACCGACTCACCCTGCTAACAAATTTAGTGCATGGAAACTCCGCACTTGCTGCGAAGATGTAACGCACCTTATTCACGCGGCGAGTGTGTCTTCAATGGTCTTAATGCGATCAAGACGCTTGTGGGCTTCATCTTCTCGGCCAAGAGCTACTAGGACTGCAGCGAGCTCTTTATTGACCGCGACGATATCTTCCCAATCCTTGTCCTGGTCAAGGGTAAGGATTTCTAGTGAGCGAACTAGATGTGTTTCAGCATCTTCATACTCTTCGCAGAGTAGGTGCGCCTTACCGAGTCGGTAGCGGGCGTAACCTTCCATTCCGAGATCTTCAGCCACTTTGGTGTAGTTGAAGTAATGCTGTGCGTGGAATCGTGCTTCTGGGCCGTTGTTAAGAGCCATATATGACAGTGCTAGATAGTTATCGCACCATCCAACAAATTCGGGGTTTTTTGCCTCTTTGCAGAGGGAGCGAGCGCTTAAGTAGTTATCAATTGCTTCTTGATGATTCTTAAGTTTCGCTAACGCCATCCCGATGTTGAGTAGATCTACTCCCATCGTTAGCGTGGTCGTATCTGGATCTATGACTGCCTTTGCGGCTAAGTGATTGTCGAGGGACTTGCGCCAGTGATCAATCCGGTACCACGCACGTCCTGCCGCGCGTAGCTCTTCAGCTTGGCTTTCGAAATCATTATCGAGGTACTTCATCTTTGCTAACTCTTCATGAGTTTCAGCAGCCTCAGCAAAACGCTTGAGGTTTTCATAGCAGTGCGCTCTGCCATGGTAGA
>JACCDN010276778.1_pt1 | contig 13929 bp, 14 predicted proteins | sample 7441691 | NCBI WGS metagenome assembly JACCDN01 (sample SAMN15323439, study PRJNA562643) | freshwater metagenome | isolation source: river surface water | place: USA:Blue River Watershed | collected 2017-08-16
GCCTTCACGGCCACCGACACATCTGGCACGCCAAAGCCAATGCGTTGCAGACATTCGGGGCTGTCGTCGGCGTCCATCCAAGGCTCTGGCTCGATGAGTTGCCACAAAAACGTGCCGCAGGGGCTCTTCATCAATTTGCCTTTGGGCAAGATGCCAAAGCGCTCGTGGTCTGGAATGCTGCTGAAGTCGAACATGTGCTCGAAATAGGTTTGCCAGTCGGCACTGCGCGCCGCACCGATGTACTGCACCACACCAAAGTAACGCATGCCCGCCAACGCAGGCGGATGGGGGTCTACCGTGGGAATCGGTTTGAAGTCGATGTCGTAGATCGAGAACTCTTCCCAGCGGTCGACAAAATAAAACCGGCTGCCGCCGGGCCCATGAACAGCCGGAATGTGCAGCTCCATGGCTTGGGCATGGCTGCCCACACTCCAAGCCCCCAGCTCCATGCAACGGTTGTGCGCTTTCAAGGCGTCTTGCACCCGAAACGCCACCGCCGAAATCACAGGTTGCCCATCGACGGTGCCACTCACGCGAGCATCATCAGGGCTGGCGTTGACCACCAAATTCATGCTGCCCTGGCGGTACAGCGTCACTTCACGCGAGCGGTGCCGCGCCACGGGTCGAAAGCCCATGTTCTCCAGCACTTGCCCCAAGGCTTGCGGACGGCTGGTGGCGTATTCGATGAATTCAATGCCGGCAATGCCCAAGCGGTTGGGCATGTCGGGGACGGCTTCGCGGTCAACTTTGTTCAGGGTCATTACAGGGCTCCATCAGGACAGTCAACGACTCGCCCAACACAAAAAAATCAGTAGTTCAATTTGGCCACTCGGCGCAGCACATCGGCCGTGGTGGTGGGCAGACCAAAATATTCCAGATACGCCGGAATTTGTTCGTACAACATGTCGGTGCCCACTTGGGTTTGGCAACCGCGCGCTTGCGCTGCCGCTAAAAATGCGGTGGTCTCGGCCTTCATCACCACCTCCCCCACAAAGGTGCTGGGCGACAAGCGAGACACATCCAATGGCAAGGGGTCGCCGTCGTTCATGCCCATCGGCGTGGCGTTGACCACCAAGTCATGGCCCGCTGGATCAGGGCTGCCCGTGCGCACTTCAATGTGGGGGTAGTTGTCTTGCAGGCGTTGGGCCAAGGCCTCGCTGCTGGCGTTGTTCACATCGAACAAACTGATGGCCGCAATACCGGCGCCGGCCAGAGATGCCGCAATGGCGCAACCCACACCACCCGTGCCAACCACCAAGACGCGCTTGCCGGTCAACTCAAACCCTTTGCGCTGCACACCGCGCACAAAGCCGGCGCCATCGAACATGTCGCCCACCAAACGCCCATCGGCCAGTCGCTTGACAGCATTGCAAGCGCCCGCCACGCGAACGCTGGCCGTCACTTCGTCCAACAAACCCACGGTGGTGACTTTGTGCGGCATCGTGATGAGTGCCCCACGGATGTTGTCCAACAGAAACACCGACTTCAAAAATTCGGGGTAATGCTCGCTTTTGCAACCCATAGGCACCACCACCGCATTGACCCCCGCTTCTTCGAAGTAGGGGTTGTAGATCATGGGCGATTTGAAGGTGTGGGTCGGGTAGCCGATGTGGGCAATGAGTTCGGTGTTGCCGTTGATCATGTTTCGAGAAAAAAGGGCAGCGGATCAAGCCGCTCGCGCTGCCGACACACCCGCACGCAATGCCAGCAAATAACTGTCAGCGCCGAAGCCGCAGATCTGGCCTTTGACAATTTCGGCAAACACGGAGTGGTGACGGAAAGCTTCACGGGCATGGATGTTGGACATGTGCAACTCGACCACAGGGCAAGTGAGCACGGCCAAGGCATCGCGAATGGCATAGCTGTAATGGGTCCAAGCGCCAGCATTGATAAGGACTGCGTCGACTTTGTCGGCATAGGCCTGATGAATGCGTTCGCACATGTCACCTTCGTGGTTGGTCTGAAAGCACTCGACCTCGGCACCCAGCTCTTGGCCTAGCGCTTGCAAGTTGGCATTGATCTCATCGAGGGTGATGGTGCCGTATTGCTTGGGGTCGCGTTTGCCAAACATGTTGTGGTTCACGCCGTGCAGCATCAAGACTTTCATGACTCATCCTTCAGAAAACTGAGCGGTCTTCGCCGTGTCAACGGCGAAGACCTGGGGGGTTTTATTTGCCCGATTTCTTGGCAGGCGCTGCTGCAGCTGTACGAACTTTTTCGATTTCAGCTTGCAGTTCCTTGACCAAGTCCTGGCCCACAGTCACGCCATATTTGGCGGTGACTGGGCGCATTTTGTCACGCAGCTTGGCCATTTCGGCTTCGGGCAACTGCGACACTTGCATGCCGTTTTTCTTCAAGTTGTCCAAAATGCTGGCTTCCAAGGCGCGTGCTTTTTCGCGCTGAAATTTGGCCGACTCGGTCACGGCATCGCCGACAATTTTTTGCTCAGCAGACGACAGCTTTTCCCAGAACTTCTTGCTGATCACCACCGACTGGGGGTTGTACTGGTGGCCGGTCAAGGCCAAGTGCTTTTGCACTTCGTACAACTTGGCGCCGTTGATGGTGGCCACGGGGTTTTCTTGGCCGTCCACAGCTTTTTGTTCCAGCGCAGCGTACAACTCAGGGAATGGCAGCGGTGTCGGGTTGGCACCCAAGGCCTTGACCCAGTCGACGTTGATCGGGTTAGGAATCACGCGCAGCTTCAAACCTTCCAGGTCTTCCACCTTGGTGATAGCGCGCTTGCTGTTGGTGATGTTGCGGAAGCCCAGCTCGTAGAAGCCCAGGCCCACAATGCCTTTTTCGTCCAGTTTGGCGTGCAGTTTTTTACCAAAAGCGCCGTCCACTGCGGCATCGGCTTCTTTGCCAGAACCGAACATGAACGGGAAGTCAAAAATGGCGAATTCTTTGACTTGCGCCGCAAAAATGCCGGAGTTCATGGCCGCCATCTCCAAAGTGCCGCCCTGAATGGCCGACACGTTGGCTTGGTCGCTGCCCAAGGCGCCACCGGGGAACACGTTGACTTTGATCTTGCCGCCCGAGTTCTTCTCAACCAGTTCTTTGAACTTCTCCATGCCCAAAACAATGGGGTGACCCGCCGCGTTCTGGTTGGCGAACTTGATGGTTTTGTCTTGTGCCGAAGCCACACCAACCGCCGCCAAAGCGACGCCAGCGATCAGCGATTTGATGAACACACGTTTCATGAGATGTCTCCAGAAAAAAGTAAATTCGGACGTACGCGACCATCAAACGGCTTGTTGTCTGGCGTACCCGTTCAGACAACAAGGCCAGGAATCAATAGAACCAGCGGGCTGGCACCATCACCAAAGCAGGAAAAGCCACCATCGCAAACATGATGGTGAACTGCGCAACCATGAACGGTAAGACCCCTCGGGTGACCTCGTCGATGCTGATCTTGCCCACCCCCGCCACCGCATTGAGCACCGTGCCCACGGGCGGCGTGATCAATCCGATCGCATTGTTGATGATGAACAAAACACCGAAATAAACCGGGTCAATGCCCGCGGCCTTGACCACGGGCATCAGCACCGGGGTCAAGAGCAAGATGGTGGGTGTCATGTCCAAAGCGGTTCCCACCACCATGGTGATGACCATGATGGTCAGCATCAGCAAACGCGGGCTGTCCAGCAAAGGCTGCAGCAAAGCAATCAACTCGCCGGGCAAGTTGGCCACCGTGATGAGCCATGCCGAGACCATAGCCGCGGCCACCAAGAACATGACAATCGCACTGGTTTTGGCCGAGGACACAAACAAGGGGAACAGGTCTTTCAGGCTCAGTTCACGGTAGATGAAGGTCGAGATCAACAAGGCATACACCGCCGCTACCACCGCAGCTTCTGTCGGTGTGAAGACGCCAAACTTCAAACCAAACACCACGATCAGCGGCAGCACCAAGGCCCATGTGGCCTCGCGCATGGCCACCATCACCTCGGCCATGGACTTGCGGGGCGGCACATGCACCACTTCGCGTCGCGCCAGCCACCACCAGGTCAGCCACAACGCGGCGCCTAACATGATGCCCGGAACAATGCCGGCCAAAAACAATTTGGAAATGGAGACGTTGCCTGCCACCCCAAAAATCACAAAGCCAATGCTCGGCGGAATCACCGGCGCGATGATGCCGGCCGATGCAATCAGGCCCGCCGAGCGGCCTCTGTCGTGGCCCGCCGCCACCATCATGGGCAACAGCAAGGAGGCCAACGCTGCGGCGTCCGCCACAGCCGAGCCTGACAATGCCGCCATGATCACCGCGGCCATGATGGTCACATAACCCAAGCCGCCTTTGATGTGGCCCACGCACGCCATGGCGAAGTTCACGATGCGGCGCGACAAACCGCCTGCGTTCATGATTTCACCGGCCAACATGAAAAATGGCACCGCCAACAGCGGGAAACTGTTCGCACCTTCCAACAGGTTTTGCGCCAAAATTTGCGCATCAAACATGTCCATGTGCCACATCAGGGCCACGCCGCAAATCAGCAAAGAAAACGCGATTGGAATGCCAATGGCCATGGCACCAAGCAAAGAAAAAACAAAAATCGCAATCGTCATATCGTTCTCCAGCGTGCTCAGGACTTGCCCGAACCGCCATGCACAGACTCTTCCGACTCTTGGATCATCACCAGGTCTTCATCACGCATTTGTCCGGTCAACAAGCGCAACAAGTCGGTCAGCAAAATCAAACCACCCAATACCGCAAACACCACGCCGGGCACATAAATCCAAGCCATGGACACTTCCATCACCGCGCTGGTGCTGTCCAAATTGATGACCGCCTGCTGGTAAGCCCCGCTGAACAGCAAAGCGCAAATCCACAGCATCAACACATAGGTCAGGCCCAAACAAAACTTTTTGCCCCGGGGGCTCAACTTGCCCACCAGCATGTCGGTGCCCAAGTGGCCGTGTTCGCGCAAAGCCACGATGGCCCCCATAAAGGTCATCCAGACAAACAACCAGCGCGACAACTCTTCAGACAAGGTGATGCCCGAGTTAAAGCCGTAGCGCATGACCACATTGCCAAACACCAAGATCACCATCACGGCCAGACACAGCGCGATGACCACGTTGAGCGCTCTGCAAAAACCATCGATGAATTGTTGAACCATTGCTTCACTCCCGAATCCTTACCCATAATGTACGAACTGGTTAGTTTTTCGATATACGGGGTTTCCCTAGTCAAGAAATGCCCCCTCCACTACCAGTTATGCCGGACTGTGATGGCTGACAAATCGCAAAATCAGATCCACCACATGCGCGCGTTTCAGCGTGTTGGCTTTGTCTTCGCTGGAACGCCCTTGGAAAATCACGCCAAACGTATGCCGGTTAGACACATTGAAAAAAGTGAAGGCTGAAATCGCCGAGTGAATGTCCACCGGATCGAGGCCGCCTCTGAACAGGCCCTGCGCCACACCCCGGTCATAAACATCGCGCACCGAACGAATCGCATTTTGGTTCAGCTGTTGGATGTTGTTGCTTTGCCGCAGGTAGTTGCCACGTTGGATGTTCTCGTTCATCACCAAGCGGATGAAGTCTTCGTTGTCGCGGTGGTGGTCGTACGTGAACTCCACCAAGCGACGCAAGGCTTCGACCGGCGGCAAATCGTCCAAGTGCAAGCCCCCTTCAATGGTCCGCATGCGGCGATAGGCCTCTTCGAGCACCGCCAGATACAGGCCATCTTTGCTACCAAAATAGTAATAAATCATGCGCTTGCTGGTGCGGGTGGCCGCCGCAATTTCATCGATGCGCGCGCCGGTCAACCCCTTGTCGGCAAACTCGTGGGTGGCCACTGCCAAAATCTCAGCCATGGTGCGGGCGGGGTCGTTGGTGCGACCAGGCTCCTTGGGCTCCTCGGCGGCTAAGGTTTTGGGCTCTTCAGAATGTACCAGTTGGTTCATTTCGCCAGTATAGGGGCATGGGCGCCCCTCACTTATACGGACAAGCCCTGAGAAAACCTGGGGGTCAGTCCCTTGGGCAGTGGTTATATTTGGCCCAGAAACAACCCGCACAGAAAGTCACCATGACCACTCACGGCAAGATCGGCATGATCGGCATCGGCATGATGGGCCACGGCATCGCCAGCAATTTGCTCAAACACGGCCACCCCTTGACGGTGTTGGAGCACCCCGGCAATCAGCCTCTCGATGCCCTGCTGACCGCAGGCGCGCGCACCGTCAGCAACGCCAAGGCACTGGCCGAACAAGTCGATGTCATTATTTTGTGCGTCACTGGAAGCCCGCAGGTCGAAGCCGTGTTGCTGGGTGAGCAAGGGGTGCTGCAAGGCTTGAAGGCCGACAGTATCGTCATTGACTGCTCGACCGCCATCCCCACGTCCACAGAAAATATAGCGGCACAAGTGCAGGCCCACGGCGGCCGTTTTTTAGACGCGCCGATGACCCGAACGCCCAAAGAGGCAGCCGAAGGCCGTTTGAATTTGTTGGTCGGTGGCGATGCCGAGTTGTTTGCCACCTGCCACCCCTTGTTGTCTTGCTTTGCCGAAAACATCGTGCACACCGGACCGGTCGGTTCGGGCCACCGCATGAAACTGCTGCACAACTATGTGTCGCTCGGCACCGTGACGCTGCTGGCCGAGGCTGCGGCTTGCGCGCAGTTGTCGGGCGTTAACGCGCAGACTTTTGTGGATGTGCTGGCCATGGGCGGCGGCTGGGGCGCTGCTCTGGAGCGCCTGAAACCCACGCTGGCCAACGGCGACACCTCAGGTCTGCGCTTTTCGATGAGCAATGCGCTAAAAGATCTGAGCTACTACAACCAAATGGCCGTTGACACCCAGGCCGACCGCACCGTGGCCGAGGCCGTCAAAAACACCTTGCAAACCGCTTGCCAAGAGGGCGATCCACAAGCCTTGGTGCCCGATTTGATTCGTTTGCTGACTCAGCGAAAAGCCCACTGATCGGCAGCAGAAAAAACCGTCAGACCAAGGGCACGGTCAATTGCCCAATCACGGCAGCGGTGTCGGGCCGCACGCCACGCCACCATGCAAAGGCCTCGGCCGCTTGCTCGGCCAACATGCCCACGCCATCGGCCAAATGTTGCACCCCCGATTGCTGGGCCAACTTTAAAAAGGGCGTCAAGCCTTTGCCATAGGCCAACTCGTATGCCAAACAACCCGGCGCAAAAGCCGCGGCGCTCAAGGGTGGCAACTCAGAGGTCAAGCTGGCCGAGGTGGCGTTGAACACCATGTCAAACGACTTGTTCCCCAACTCGTCGTAGCCGATGCCCCACACCGGCACCTCGCCCGTTTGGTGTTGCCGAGCCACGGCCACCAACTCTTGAGCTTTGCTCACCGTTCGGTTGACGATGACCACCTCGCTGGGCCCTTGCGCCAAGATCGGCAACAAGGCCCCTCGCGTGGCGCCACCTGCGCCCAAGAGCAAAACTCGGCGGCCTTGCAACGGACGTTGCAGGTTGTGCACCACATCGCGTACCAAGCCCACACCGTCAAAGTTTTCGGCCAACACGCGGTCGCCAACAAATTTCATGGCGTTCACCGCGCCAGCCATTTGCGCACTGGGCGCCAAGTCGGTGGCATAGGCGCAGGCATCGAGCTTAAAAGGGGCCGTCACGTTCATGCCCTGCCCGCCGCGGGCCCGAAAGGCATCTACCTCTTGTGCAAATCCACCCAATGGGGCGAGCACCTTGGTGTAGAGAATGTCTTGGCCCGTGACTTGTGCAAATGCGGTGTGAATGAGCGGTGACTTGCTCTGCTCAATCGGGTTGCCGATCACGGCGTAAAGGTCTGTCATGACAATTCCAGCTAGCGAAGCGCCGATCTTATCGTCACCCGCTGACGCCATGCCGCCCCACCAAGCGCTGCACAAAAACCCCCAACAAGGCCACCCCCAATGCCGCCAAAGTGAAGGCATAGGGCAGCCATCCTCGGTCAACGCTCTCGGCCATGATGACCACCCCGCTCGACTGGCCAAAAAACAACCAGCAGGCAAACAAGGTGACCGCAGTGCCGCGTGAGGCCGGTGCCATTTGCGTGGCTTGCACTTGCAAGGTGTTGTGCAACATGTAAAAACCAAAGCCTGTGGCAAGGCAGGCCAACATGCCCAAGACGGGCTGATGGGCCCACGCCAACAACAACATGCCCAGCACGATGCTGGCCGCCCCCGTCCTCACCAAGCCCCGCTCTCCCCCCAGCCAAATCAGCCAGCGGCGGGCCATTTGGCTGTAAAGCAAACCGCCCACGCCATAGAGCATCATGACCGAGCCGGCCACCAGCACGCTCAACTCAAACTGCTGGTGCAGGTGCGTGGGCACAAACGACATGGCGCCAAACACCAAGGCCCCCTCGACGGCTGTGACGGCCAACACCTGGCGCACGAGCGGCAGGCGAAGCATGGCCCAAGTGTTCGCAAAATAAGACGCCATGCTGAAGGCCGGGGTGTCGGCAGCCGGTGGCGCAACCGGGGTTTGGTGCAACTTGCGCCACAACAAAAAAGCCGCCACGGCAAACACGCACGAAACCACCGCCAAGGCCGTGCGCCAGCCCAAATGCTCGGCGGCAAAACCACCAAACCAAAGGCCCACCATCATGCCGCTCACGGTGTAGCCCATCAATTTGGCCAAGGTTTCTTGTCGGCGGTCATACGCCACCTGATCGCCAATCCAAGCCATCGACAACGGAATGATGCCCGCCGCTGCAGCGCCCATGAAACCACGCAACACCACCAAGACCTCAAAGTCGCTTACTTGGCTGGTGATGGCACTGAACAAGGCGCAAGCCAACACCGCCAGAAAAATGACCCGCAGTTTGCCAAAGCGGTCGCCCAAGGGGCCGTAAAGCAGTTGCGACAGCCCATAAGACACCGCAAACACCGACACCACCTGCGAGGCTTCACCGGTGGTGATGTGAAATTCTTGGCCCAGCACCACCAACATCGGGTCGCACATGCGCATCGAGGCCATACTGGCAAAACCTGCCAAGCCCATCACGCGCAAGCTGTTGCGCTCAGCTTGCGTGGTGCTCATGCCTTAACCGTTCAACTGCTGCTCCAGGTCGTGCAAGACCTGGTAGCACGGCAGCACTTGCGCGATGCTGGAATTGGGCTCTCGGCCCTCTCGAATCGCAGCAAAGAATTCACGGTCTTGCAATTCAATGCCGTTCATCGACACGGCCACTTGGGACACATCGATTTTTTCTTCCTTGCCGGTGTACAGGTCGTCATAACGGGCCAAGTAAGTGCCGGTGTCGCCGATGTAGCGGAAATACGTGCCCAACGGACCGTCGTTGTTGAAGCTCAGCGACAAGGTGCAGATGGCGCCGTTGGCGGCTTTCATCTGGATGCTCATGTCCATGGCGATGCCCAGCACTGGGTGAATCGGGCCTTGCACGGCATGGGCTTGGACGATGGGGCTGCCGCACTGGTAGGCAAACAAATCGACCGTGTGCGCGGCATGGTGCCACAGCAAATGGTCGGTCCAGCTGCGCGCTTGGCCCAATGCGTTGGTGTTGGTGCGGCGGAAGAAGTAGGTCTGCACATCCATCTGCTGGATGTTGAAGGCACCGGCCTTGATTTTTTGATTCACCCACTGGTGGCTGGGGTTGAAGCGGCGGGTGTGACCCACCATCGCCACCAAGCCAGTCTCTTTTTGCACGCGCAAAACTTCTTGGCCTTCTTTGTAAACATCGCACAGCGGAATTTCCACCTGCACATGCTTGCCGGCTTTCAGGCAAGCCAAGGTTTGGCTGGCGTGCATTTGGGTGGGCGTGCACAAGATGACCGCATCCACCTCTTTCAAGGCCAAAGCGTCGTTGAGCTCGGTGGTGGCATGGGCAATGCCGTATTGGGCTGCCACTTGTTTGGTTTTTTCGATGTCGCGGCTGATCAGCGAGACGACTTCCACGCCCTCGATGTTCTTGATGCCGTCCAGGTGTTTGATGCCGAAGGCACCCGCGCCCGCCAAGGCGACTTTGATGGTTTTGCTCATGGATGTGGTCCTCTTATGCGTTTTCTAAAATCGCGTGGCCTACGGCAGTGTTGCTGGCAGGCACATGGTAGAAGCGGTGGCGCAGCGTGGGGGCCGCGCCCGTGACTTGGCCGTTTTGGATGTCGCTCATCGCGCCACGGGCAATCAGCCACATGACCAACTCAATGCCCTCGCTGCCGGCCTCGCGCACATAGTCGATGTGCGGTGTGGCGGCGCAGGCCACCGGGTCTTGAATCAGCTTGTCCAGCCACGCGTTGTCCCACTCGCGGTTGATCAAGCCCGCGCGCGCACCTTGCAGTTGGTGGCTCATGCCGCCCGTGCCCCAGATGTGCACATGCAAGTCGTCGTCGTAACTCTCCACCGCTTTGCGAATGGCTTGGCCCAAATTAAAGCAGCGCTGGCCGCTGGGCACGGGGTACTGCACCACGTTCACCGCAAAAGGAATCACCGGGCAAGGCCAAGCGTCTTTCACCGGGTCGAGCTCACCGCACATCAGCGACAACGGCACGGTGAGGCCATGGTCGACCTCCATCTTGTTCACGATCGTCAAATCAAAGTCTTGCTGAATGACCGACTGCGCGATGTGCGAGGCCAACTCGGGATGCCCCTTGACCACGGGCACGGGGCGCGGGCCCCAGCCTTCGTCGGCGGGCTTGTACTCGGCGGCGGTGCCAATCGCAAAGGTAGGAATCAAGTCCAGGCTGAAGGCTGTGGCATGGTCGTTGTAGACCAAAAAAATCACATCGGGCTTGTTGTCTTTCATCCACTGCTTAGAAAACTCGTAGCCCTTGAACAGCGGCTTCCAGTAGTCCTCGTGGGTTTTGCCCAAATCCATGGCCGCGCCGATGGCGGGCACATGCGATGTGAAAACAGATGCGGTAATTTTTGCCATGCTTATGCCTTCTTTCCTGCCGCGCCTTGCGGTTGGTTTTGCGCTTGTGCGTCACCGTTTTCACCGATGTAACGGTTGCCCTCAATGCGGCGCCCCCCGCTGATCATCATGTGGCGGTATTCCTCTTCGGTCATGCCAGTCATAGAGCCCGCCATTTGTTGGAAGCTCTTGCCATCGGTGGCCCCAATCTTGGCCAGAAAATAAATGTTGCCGCCTGTGCGCATGCACCAGTTCAGGTCGCGGGCCTGCACGGCTTGCTTTTGCTCTTCGGTCATGGGCCACTCGTCCAAATACGCGCGCTCGTTGGCCTTGAACTTTTCACGGTTCTCGGCCTTCATGAGAGACATGCAAAACTGGTTGATCCAATACCCTTTGCGCGATTGCTCGGCGTCAAAGATGATGGTCCCAGGGACATCGGTGTAGGGTTTATCCAGTGCCATTTCAGAGCTCCTCAGGCCAATACAAACGCATCGGGTTGTCCACCAGCAGTTTCTTTTGCAACTCGGGCGTGGTCGCGATGTGCGGAATAAAGTCGACCAACAAACCGTCGTCGGGCATGTGGTCTTTCAAGTTGGGGTGGGGCCAGTCGGTGCCCCACAGCACGCGATCTGGAAACGCCTGCACGATGCGTTTGGCAAAGGGGATGACATCTGCGTAGGCGTTTTGCTCGCCTTGCAAAGCTTTCGGGCCCGTGACCGACAAACGCTCAGGGCAAGACACCTTGCTCCAGACATTGGGGTGCTCGCGCATGAACTTTTCGAACAGCGCAAACTGCGGGCCATCGACGGGCAAAGACACGTCGGGGCGGCCCATGTGGTCCACCACCACTGTGGTCGGCAAGGCGGTGAAAAAGTCCCACAGTTCGGGCAAGTCCACGGCTTCAAAATAAATGACCACATGCCAGCCCCATTGAGCGATGCGGCCCGCAATTTCCATCAACTCGTCTTTCGGCGTGAAGTCGACCAGACGTTTGACAAAGTTGAAGCGCACGCCGCGCACACCGGCATCGTGCATGGCCTGAATTTCTGCATCGGTCACACCGCGCTTGACGGTCGCCACGCCACGCGCCCAGCCACCGGAGCTCAACAACGCATCGACCATGGCCCGGTTGTCCGCGCCGTGGCAAGTGGCCTGCACCACCACATTGCGTGCAAAGCCCAAGTGGTCGCGCAGGGCAAACAACTGGTGCTTTGAGGCATCGCACGGGGTGTATTTGCGCTCAGGTGCATACGGAAACTCAGCGCCCGGTCCAAACACGTGGCAATGCGCGTCGACCGCGCCGGCAGGCACTTTGAACCTGGGCTTTGCAGGGCCGGTGTACCAGTCCATCCAGCCTGCGGTTTTGGTGAAATCACCCGTGGTGGGTTTGCTCATGGCGATCCTGACAACATCAATCTAATTTCATGCCGCTGGCTTTGACGACTTCGCGCCAGCGCGGAATTTCGGCGGCAATCAAACGGCCAAAAACTTCGGGCGCACCGCCCATGGGCACAGCGCCTTCGCTCAACAAGGACTTGAGCACATCAGGGTGCTTGAGGCCTTGGTTGGCCGCTTCATTGAGTCGCTTGAGCACCGCAGGCGGTGTGCCCGCTGGGGCCAAAACGCCGTACCACTGGTCGGCCTCAAAACCCGGAAAGCCCGACTCGGCCACGGTGGGCACATCGGGCAACGTGGGCAGGCGTTGCGTGCTGGAAACCGCCAACGCGCGCAAGCGGCCACTGCGGATGTGCGGCAACAAAGCCGGTGAGCCTGTGAAGGTGGTGTCGACATGGCCCGCGATCAAATCGCTGATGGACGGTGCAGCGCCTCGGTAAGGAATGTGCGAGACAAAAATCTTGGCACGCATTTTTAACAACTCGAAGGTGGTGTGGGCCGCACTGCCATTGCCGCCGGACGAATAGGTCATGTGACCGGGCCGCGCACGGGCCGCATCGACCAGGTCTTTCAAAGTCTTGATGTCGGATTTGGCCGAGACCACCAACACGTTGGGCACCCGCGCCACACCCATCACGGGCTCAAAACTTTTCAGCGGGTCGTAGGGCAGTTTGGGATAAAGCGAAGGGTTGATGGCCATGGTGCCAATGTGGCCCATGAGCAAGGTCAGCCCATCGGGCTTGGCCTTGGCCACCAGCTCGGCGCCAATGCTGCCACCGGCGCCCGGTTTGTTGTCGATGACCACGCTCAGGTCGGTGCCAGAACCCAAATGGGGGCCAATGGCGCGCGCCAAAATATCGGTGCTGCCACCCGGTGTGAAGGGCACCACCAAGCGCATGGCCGTCGCGTTTTGCGCCAAAGCCCAACCCGGCAGCCCTGCCGACATTAGCCCCAACAGCAACAAGCGGCGGTCTCTATTGGCAAAGTTTTGCGGGTGTGCAGTCGGTGTTGACATGGTCTTCTCGTGTGGGTTGATGGGGCTCATGAACGGCTCACTTCAGTGCGCTGCGGGCAACGGTGCGTTGCCCGTGTCGGTTTCAGTCGATGTACTTCAAGCCTGCAGCCGCCAAGGGCTCGCGCATTTTGTACATGTCCAATCCCAACACGCCCGACGCCAGCTTGGCGCGTTTTTCACCCTCGAAGCTTTCGCGTTTTTGCGCGGCGTCCAGGGTTGGCGCGGCTTTGGCGGCAGGCACACAGACCACGCCGTCGTCATCGGCCACGATCACATCGCCGGGGTTGACGATCATGCCGGCGCACACCACCGGAATGTTCACCGAGCCCAGGGTGGCCTTGATGGTGCCTTTGCTGGAGATGGCTTTGCTCCAAACAGGGAAGTTCATTTTTTGCAGTTCTTTGACGTCGCGCACACCGGCATCAATGATCAAAGCGCGCGCGCCACGGGCCTGAAACGAGGTCGCCAACAGGTCACCAAAATAACCGTCGGTGCACTCGGCCGTGACGGCGACCACCACGATGTCGCCGGGCTGAATTTGCTCAGCCGCCACATGCATCATCCAGTTGTCTCCCGGCTGCAACAGCACCGTGACGGCGGTGCCCGAGACTTGCACACCGGGGTAAATCGGGCGCATGTAGGGCTTCAGCAAGCCCACACGGCCCATGGCCTCGTGCAC
>JACCDN010405784.1_pt1 | contig 13928 bp, 12 predicted proteins | sample 7441691 | NCBI WGS metagenome assembly JACCDN01 (sample SAMN15323439, study PRJNA562643) | freshwater metagenome | isolation source: river surface water | place: USA:Blue River Watershed | collected 2017-08-16
GATAACGAGTTTCGGTATCAGCCAAACCATGAAATTTTTCCGGCATTGGCAATAATGATTTAGACAGTAAAGTCCACTCATGCACCAAGATTGATTCTTCACCCTTATGCGTAACAAACCGTTCACCCCGAATGCGCACAATATCACCTACATCAATTTTTTTGGCAAATAAAGTATAATCCTCTTCTGGTAATTCATCTTTTTTAAAAGCAATTTGAATACGCGCTGATTCATCTTGTAAATGACAAAACATGAGTTTACCCATGTCACGTTTGGTAATAATGCGGGCCGCCACAATGGCTTCTTGGCCAACTTCTAAAGCGAGCGCATCTTTGAGCGTATGAACCCGACCAGCACGGGCTGGATAACCAGGCCGACCAGCTGCCTCAAGCTCGCGCAATTTGGCGAGGCGAACAGAAAATTCATCATTAATATCAATTTCTTGAGCCATATTAATTAATTGCTAAAATTTGGTATAAAACTTTTCCCATTGGAGCTTGAAATTCAACCGTATCTCCCTTTGACTTTCCCCAAAAGGCTTGCGCCAAAGGTGAATCATTGGAAATTTTTCCGGCCGCTGGATTGGATTCTTGGGCACCGACAATGGTATATTCTTTTTCTTTATCATTTACCTTTACTGTAATAACACTCCCCATTTGCACTGTTCCAGATTGGCTTCCCCCACTTTTGACAATACTCGCATTATCAATAATTTGTTCTAATTCTTTCACCCGACTTTGGGCCCAAGCCAATTCTTCGCGAGCGGCGTGATACTCGGCATTTTCGGATAAATCCCCCATTTGGCGGGCTTCGTCGATTCTTTCGGCAGTCTTGGGCATTTTATTGGTTTTTAAAAAAACCAGCTCGGTTTTAAGCTCGTCCAGTTTTTCGGCTGAGAGATATTGGGTAGGGATCATATTGACCTAATAGTAGCCAAAATAAGCCAAAAACGCAAGGCTTTTCTACATTCGGTTTACTTTCCACCATTTATAGAATTCATAGGCCATTGGCTCGGAAATTGTACTACCTTCAACCCCTTCTTCTACCAGGATGGTAAGGGCAATGGTTGGCTTTTCGGCTGGGGCATACGAAGTAAACCAAGCATGATTTTCCTTGGTGGCATTCCACTGGGCAGTACCAGTTTTACCGCCAGCCCGAATATCTAATTTTTTCAGCTGACGACAAGACCCAATTTCTACACAATCACGCATCCCCTTTTGTACGGCCGCAATGGTGCGAGCAGAGAGAATCTTAGATCTAAGTACCACTGGCTCAATATCTGTTTTTTCATTAGTCACCGGATTTATAGTGGCATCTACAACTTGTGGTTTGTAAATAGTTCCTCCATTACTAATAATGGCCGTCATACTGGCAATTTGCAGCGGAGTGGTAAGAAAATCGCCTTGACCAATAGAAAGATTGTAAGTATCACCAATATACCAGGGTTCTTTTTTTACCTGCTCTTTCCATGCGCGTGAAGGCACAAAACCACTCTGTTCACCAGGCAGATCAATACCTAATTCAGTACCAAAACCAAAACGTCGTAAATACGCAGTGATTCTTTCTACACCTAGTCCATGAAAATTACCAAAACCACCACCAATATAATAATAGAAAGTATTTACAGACCACGCAATTGACCAAGCCACATTGGTTTGACCATGTCCACCTGCTTTCCAATCTGGAAAAAACCATGGACCAACACGAAGTCCACCATTACTTAAAAAAGAAGTATTCTCATCAATCACCCCTTCTTCCAATGCAGCGGCCGCAATCGCAGGTTTTAGATTTGAACCAGAAGGATACGTACCACCAATGGCTCGATTAAATAAAGGATTATCTGGATTTTCCAAATAACCTCGATAAGTAGTACTGCTAATTCCTCCGGAAAAATCATTATTGTTAAAACCAGGCAAACTTACCAGCGCAAGAACTGCGCCATTTTGCGGATTAATCGCTACCCCAGCGGCGCGAGTTTTATTTTTTTGTAATAAAATATTACGCATTACTCGTTCTAATTCTTGCTGCAATTCCAGATCAATATTAAGTTGTAAATGACTGCCAGGCACTGGCGCGGTTTCTGCAATCACCGATTGATCAATACCCCCCGCATTTACTTGTAAGCGGCGTTTACCAGGCTCACCGCGGAGCGTGCTTTCATACCATTTTTCTAAACCACTTTTACCAATCGTATCAGTAGGTAAATATCCACTGGTATATAATTTTTTTAATTCTTCAGGATTCATTTTTCCTACATAACCCAACACATGGGCCATAGACCAACCCGTACTCGTGGTAAAAATTTGCGTGTTCTGTTTATTTACACCATACAAACGCTTACTTCCCTGTCCAATATTTATGCCTGGCAAATTCGCACTGGCCACTTCCAAACTAAGTGCGCTATCATACGGAATATCTTCACGAAGGGTAATCGCATCTTGTTGAAAGGCTTTATATTCATTCACCATCGCACCAACCTCATCAATACTTATTTCAGATAAACGTGCGGCTTCAATTAATACCTGACTCCGTTCTGGTTCTTTTTTCGGCAAATCTGTTGGTGATAAATACAAAGCAAAACTTGGTACATTTTCCACTAATTGAAGACCTTTGGCATCTAGTATCAATCCACGTTCTGCAGGAATAGAAATTAAATTTTCACTATTATTTACTGCCAATGCCCGATATTTTGGCCCAGACCATAATTGCACGTAAAGTAAACGCACGGTAATAATTCCAAGCACAACCATCATGGCCAGGGCTGCGTAACGCAAACGTCGCCATTCCAAACTACTGCCCACATGTGAAGTGCCGCTGGCAATTAAAGCTGACGCCGCCCCCGTGATGCCATGCGCAGTATGCACTGAAGACTCTACCCATTCGGTGCGAAAATGGTTAGGCAAAAACCAATCTTTAAGAATTTTTTTGCGCCGGGCTTCGGGCGCAAAAGGATCAATATCCATCATAAATTACGGAGCGAAGTGGTATGAGTAACTCTTAGGGCGGGGACCAAACGGCTCACTCCTAAATATACCACAAATACTACCGGGCTAGTGATAAGCACTTCCAGGATAAGCGCGGCGAAGAGTGTGGTTAAAGGCGGACTTTGAATTGAAGGTGAAAAACTTAGCACAAAATATCCGATTCCATAATATACCAAGCGCGAAGAGGTCAGAAGCGCGGTCAAAGCACCAGCTGAGATTGGACTGCGATTGGTAAAAAAACTGCGATAAAACCAAAGCACAGTGAGCATGGCCAAAGTACTCGAAATTAAAATAAGCCCATAAGGCGTGGCTGAATACCAATCAATAATGGCATAGAGTACAGCCGTAAACCATACTACTCCCCCGCTTTCCCAAATTAATAATGCAAAAATTAAAGCAAAAATGGCTACATTAAAACTACTGAGTGGATATGGCAAAAGTAAAACTGCACTTTGCAAAGCTAAAACTGCCACAATCGTAAGTGGCGCAAGAAGCAAAGCAGTAATCCAATTCTGCTTCATATTATGGCAGAATTACTGAAACCACGGTGAGCGCGTGTAAATCAGCACTAGGTTTAATAATAGCCTGTTGAAATGGTTCTTGTGGTTTTTTTTCTACTACTTCCACCGTTCCAATTGCTAGTCCACGCGGTAAATCTGGTTCAAGCCCTGATGTAATCACAACATCTCCAGGCCGAATCACTTCATTTTGCGGAATTAAATTTAACCGAACTGTTAGACCAAAACCTCCCTCAACTACTCCCAAACTTTTATCACGATTATCCACGGTGGCCGCGGTTTTACTTTGAAAATCACTCATCAGCCGAACCACTGATGTGTGTTCATCTACGCGGGCAATTTTACCAATAAAATAACCATTATTTACAATCACTGGACGATTTAACACAATTCCATCAGCTGCGCCACGGTCAATAATTATCGTAGTGCCAATTGGGTCTAGCGCACGACCAATCACTGTAGCACCCACATGATGTGAAGTATCTTTTAAAAAATTTAATTGTGTGCGCAACTCATTATTTTCTAATTCTAATTGCGTCAAACGCGCACTTTCCTCAGTACAAGAATTTACATTATTATGAGCAATTGCTTCTTCGCCACTTTTTATTTCCACGCTTGATTGGTATGACCATTTCAAAGTTGTGTCAGTAACTGCACGAATACTTCTTTCAACAAATCCCCATGAGCCATAGGCACGCAAAAAAACTGCCAGAAGCAGCACTCCGGCAATAAGCGCGGCGGTGACTGCATACTTGCGCATATGCTAGGAACGAACTGATTGGCGAGCCGATGGGAGACGCACCAAATCTAATAATTTTTGATCATCAAGAAGTGCCGCCGTACCACGAATTACGGCTGATAACGGGTCATCTACCACGCGTACAGGAATTGAAGTTTCACGCGTAATAATTTTGTCTAAGCCTGAAATTAAAGCTCCACCACCAGTTAATAATAAACCGCGCTCATGAATATCAGCAGTTAATTCTGGAGGTGTCACTTCCAAGGTCATTTTAATATGATCAACAATGGTTTGAATTGAACGATCAAGGGCTTCGCGCACATGTCGATCAGTAATCATGACTTCTTTTGGTAAGCCAGTAATTACATCTCGACCACGCATGGGAATTTGCAAAATTTCCGGACCAGCCATGACTGCACCTACTTTTATTTTAATATATTCAGCATGCGCTTCTCCCACAAATAAATTAAATACTTCGCGCGCATACTGCACAATATTTTTATTCATTTCTTCACCAGCCACTGGCGTAGATTTCCATGTGACAACGCCATGTAAAGAAATTACGGCCACTTCAGTTTTACCCGCCCCAACATCTACAATTAAATTTCCAATTGGATCTTCAATCGGCATACGTCCGCCAATCGCCGCGAGCATTGGCTCTTGTACAATAAACACTTCGCGAGCACCAGCCGCTAAAATGGCATCTTCCACGGCCTTGGCTTCTACTTCAGTAACATCAAGAGGTACACCCACCACTACGCGCGGACGCGATAATACAGACATTCCGCCATCATGGACTTTATCAATAAAATACCGGAGCATTTTTTCGGCGACTTCATAATCGGAAATAATACCGTGTAATAATGGACGTGACACCATAATATGTGGTGGAGTTTTACCCAGCATTTGTTTGGCTTCATCACCCACGGCCAAAATTTGTTCAGTCTTAGTATTTACCGCCACCACGGTTGGTTCATCAATCGTAATTCCCTTATCCTTAGTATAAAGACGAGTATTACCAGTACCCAAATCTACGCCAATGTCTTGTCCTTTAGTCCGGAAAAATTTAAACATATTTATTTAAGAACTGGTCAATGGACAGGACTTCAGACTCAGTTTGATTTCTTTTTTTATATTCTACACCGCCGTTTTCTAATGAACGCGCAGATAAAACCACGCGCGTAGGAATTCCAATTAAATCACTATCGGCAAATTTAGCACCAGCACTTACGTCTGAACGATTATCATATAAGACTTCCACACCCTTAATCATTAATGTTTCGTATAATTCATCGGCTTTGGCAACTTCTTCTGGAGTTTTAGCCAGTGAAACCAAATGCACAGCAAATGGGGCCACTGCTTCTGGCCAAACAATACCTTTATCATCAGCAAACTTTTCCACAATCACGCCCATGACACGCGTAATACCAATACCATATGATGCTAAATAAATTGGTTTTTGCGTTCCGTCTTTATCGGTAAAATAAATACCCATTTTTTCAGATTTTTCCGTGCCAAATTTGAAAATATTACCAACTTCAGCACTTTTAACTGGCTTTAATGCCGACTTATCCACGCCCAATTCTTTTGCAGCTTCATCAAGGACCTCTTCGTTTACAGCCACAGAACGATCATCATTTACATACAAAATATCTTCACCAGCGTCACAAATAGTTTGAAATTCATGACTGAATTTGGTAAATGCGCCACCACTGGCAAAAGTGACAAATGTACTATCACCAAGTCCAAGACGTTCATAACAGCGCTTGTAGGCAGCAATTATCTTGTCATAATATACATCCATGTCTTCTTGCGTTGCATGGAGCGAATACATGTCTTTCATCACAAACTCACGGCCGCGCATAATACCACTTTTAGCACGAAGTTCATTGCGAAGTTTGGTTTGGAATTGATACACACTGGTTGGCAGGTCGCGATAACTATTTACAAATTGTTGCATCATTTCCATGATAGCTTCTTCATGACTCCAACCAAACCCAATTTCAGTGTCATCTTTTAATTTTGATTTAAACCACACATCAACGGTTTCATCATCCCAACGTCCAGTACCTTCCCAAGTTTCTTTGCGCTGCAAACTACTCATGATAATTTCTTGACCATTTACCGCATTCATTTCTTCGCGAACAATATGTTTGATATTTTCCAACACGCGAAGTCCAAGCGGTGTATATGCGTACACACCGGCCATAACTTTATAAACATAGCCTGCCTGAATAAGAAGCTGCGCGTTTTTGGCAGTTTCATCAGCTGGTAAAGTTTTGCGAGTTTTTGTAAACAATTGAGATTGACGCATATTTATTTTAAATAAAATTGGAACGTTGATGAGTGGTGGGCGCTTCATGTCTGGGAGCCATGGACCACATAAGAGAAACCGTAAGGATAAAAGCAGTAGCCATGAGACTGCCTGTCCACCATGATAGCCAATCTACTCCCCACAAAAATAAAGTAATGGTTAAAAACGCGGCCACTACATTGCCTTCGCGAAAACTTTTTGATACATAAGCAAAAAGTGGAGCTTCATCCTTCCACCATTTTTTATACCATCCAAATAATAGCAGTGAAATTGTTCCAGCCAAACTAAGGAATAAACTTGCGTAAAAAAATCCAAACGTAAGCATGGTGGCCACTTCTGGGTCTACATTTACCAACACTAAACCAAAAGAAAGCCAACAAAGTAAAGTGGCAATGGCCATGGTTACCAAATACAAACGAAGAGTCATAGACTTTAAGCCAAATACCGAATGCGATCCACTTCACTTTTACCAAGTTTGGCATTAATTTCTTCCACAATCTTGGTTTGATTCACGCGAATTTCTTGCGCAATGGCCGAACTAGCACAACTCACAGTTAAGGTGCGGTTTTTCAAAAACAAAGGCTTAGCTTGCTTGGCCAAGTCACCAAACAATTCTGCAAGTACAGTTTCCCCAGCCACCACCGCGCCATTAGATTCCAGGGCCTTGCCCATGGCTGTGGTTTTACCCATTTTCTCCTTTAATGCGTCTCCAAGTGGAGTAAACGACATAAATCTAATAATAACTTAACTCCTTTATAAGGTACCATACCCTAGGGGTAATATCAACCGGTTTTCTCTAGGCTACGCTAAACTCACAAATGGCTTTAAACGGACAATATTCGCATTTAATTTTATCTGGCGTCGCCACAAAATTTCGAGCCTGAATACCGTCAATAATCGTAATCATTTTACTGTGCCATTCAGTCACATCATCTGGTTCAGCCACAAAATCCACACTCTGATTATTGGTTAAATAGTGAAATGATAATTTTCCCACTGGTCCCAAATTGCGATATTCTGGCAATTTTTGCGCTACCAAGTGGTACAACAACAATTGTTCTTTGTCTTCTTTAGTTAATTTGTCTTTGGGTTTGCCAGTTTTGTAATCAATAATGTGTAGACTGTTGTCGGGTAAAGAATCCACCCGATCAATGCGACCAGAAATAATATAATCCCCCACTTTTATTTTAAAGCCTTTTTCCAAAGCCGTTGGTACGGTCCATTGTCCATCATTGGCCTCATAAAAAGTCTTTAGTTCTTCTTTTCCTTTGGCAAAATAGGCATTTTTCTCTTGCTTACTTGGGTAACCATCAGGTTGCCAGCACGCTTCGTACAATTCTAAGAGCGTTTGCAAACTTGGCACTTTTACTGCGCCGGTAATTTTGGTTTGCACGGGTAAATCAAACAATGAATCTTGCTGCGCCTGATTGAGTTGTTGGACTTGCACGTAAAATTGGTGCAGGGTGTTGTGAATGGTATTACCATAACTCAAGTGATGTGTGGTCGGTGCTGGAATATGCAAAATCGTTCCCAGCTTGTATTGGTACGGACAGGTTTCATACGAACGCATTTGCGAAAATGAATACGTGGCGGGTAATGGATAATTGAATTCCGCGGGCGCAGTTTTTTCTACTCCAAAATTACTGATCGCTTCACCCACTGACACGCGTTTACCTTTGAGTGGGGCCGCGGCTAAGTTGGCTTCGACCAAAAAGCGGGAAACTTTTTTTTCTAATTTTCCGCCGTAATTTTTGGCACTGGTTAGAATTAACCGCTCTTTGGCGCGAGTCATGGCCACATAAAACAAACGGCGTTCTTCTTGGAAATGATAATCCCCGCTTGGCAGCACTTCGTGAATCAATTCATCGGGCAAGGTTAAACCTTCACCACGCCGCGCGCTTGGAAATCGACCTTCGGCTACATTGACTACAAACACATATTTAAATTCCAAACCTTTGGACCGATGCACAGTCATAATATTCACTGATTCTGGTGTTTCTTCCGGTTGATACAGTGCGCCCGCGTCACCCGCTTCTTGAATAGCTTCAAAATAGGTTACCAAATGTGCTACGTGTGGATCAGCCACGGTTTTTTCAAACTCTGCGCAACTTTCCAAAAACTTTTTCAATTGAAAAATCTGGCGCGTGGCTTCGCTGGAATTATTGGTTTCAATTTCGCGCGTTAAATACTGCAAATATCCGCTGTCTTCCAAAAATTTTACCATGATGCGAGTAGGCACATCAGTTTTAGCCGTGCTCCAGGCTTGTTCCAACCAACCAAGTAAATTAGTAATGATCGCGCGACCAGCTTCAGACACATCGTGTAACGTAGATACACTCCGCATGAGTTGAATATAATCCACTTTCTTTTTGTGTGCGTAGGCCGTGAGCGCGTGAATATCCGCTTCACTCAAACCGAGCATGGGTAAACGCCACAACCGAAACCAGGCCACATTATCATATTGTTGTGCGGTTAACCGCAAAAAACTTAACAGATCGAGCACAATTGGTTCACGGTATAAACCAGAAGCCGTCAGAAATTCATAGGGCACACCCGCACGCGCCAGCGCAGACATAAATTCTTCGGCGTGATTATTAGCGCGCACTAAAATGGCAAAATCATCCCAGGTTGCCTCAGGATTTTTGGCTTTAATTTCCAAGATTAATTCGGCCACGCGTTTGGCTTCGCTCGCCCCATCGAGTAATTCCTCGTATTGCACCACCGGCATTGTCGCTACTGGCCAATCACGCACCGCAGTTAATTGTTTATTAATCTGTAATTTAGTTTCCAAGCGATCAGGATTATTATTTTGAATCACAGTGTAAGCAGTATCTAAAATTTCCTGACGCGAGCGAAAATTTTCGGTGAGTACCAAACTGGTGGCCGTTGGAAAATCATCTTTAAAGCGTAAGATATTGGAGACTGACGCACCACGGAAGGCATAAATCGATTGATCATCGTCCCCCACTACCGTAAGCTGCGCTTTGGCCGCTAATAATTTTACCAATGCATATTGCGCCCAGTTTACATCTTGAAATTCATCCACCAAAATATATTTAAACCGTCTGGCCACACCATTGCGGGCATGTGCTTTGTCGCGTAAAAGTTTTACCGCGTACATGACCAAATCACCAAAATCCAAAGCCCCCGCTTTGAGAACCAATTGATTGTACGCGTGATAGGCATTGGCCAGTTCAGTTAACCGCGTTTTCTCGTCTGGATTATCCGCGTCGAGCACTACATTTTCGGCCACTTTTAAATAATCGGCTGGTTCTACCAATTCATCTTTGCATTTAGAAAAGTGCGTCAGTAATTCATCCAAATGTTTATTTGGATTTCCCACAGGCCGAAAATAATCCAAACCCAAATCATACACGTGATCGCGTAAGAGTAGCCAACTATCAATCGTAGTTAATAATTTAAATTGGCGCGGTAAGCCAATTTCCAAACCATATTCTTGAAGCAAGCGTTCGCAAAATTTATGAAAAGTGAAAATCGCCAGGTCCACATAACCCAATTCTAATTTCGCATCCACGCGTTCGCGCAATTCGGCCGCGGCTTTATCGGTAAACGTCAGCGCCAAAATTTCTTCCGGTTTGGCCAAACCCTGCGCAATTAAATAGGCAATCTTTTCGGTCAGCACCGTGGTTTTACCTGTCCCTGCTCCAGCCACAATTAAAAGCGGACCAGTTACATGTTCCACGGCAGATTGTTGGGTTGTGGTTAAAGCCATATACGCACATTCTACAGTTCGAAACTTAAACTGACAAGGAATATTTGTTTTTATTTTATAAAAAAGTAGCTAATATCAGCCTTTTTTAGTTAAATATATCTCAAAAACAGGTATTGACTTTTTGGCTAATCTTTGCTATAATTTGCCGTTTACCAATGTTTTAGTTACATTGGTAAAAGAGCTTTCTTTACAACCTCTTTCTTCGTGATGTGCTCGGTTGAGCACGCCAACCCCAACAACCCTCAACTGGTCACACTCGGAGGAAGAGTAATGAACAAGTGCAAGCATCGTCAGAATCCAGATGAGTGCCTCTACTGTCGGATTCCCGGCGCAGAGGAACTGAATCGGCGACGGCCAAAGCGTGACTGGGAAGAGGAAGGTCTAACGGACGAAGAGATCCGTGCCATCCCTCTCGTGGGCCGCGCTGAGCTCGACATCATCGAAGTTCAGTACGGCGTCAAGTACGCCAAATCCGTCCTCATTCGTGATTCGGGCTACACTGTCGTGAAGGTGTTGCGCAAGCACCCTTCCTTCAACAACCTCGACAGTCGCACTCGCGTCGCTCACATCGATGGGTACCCAAACCTGTGGGCGATCGAGGAGATCATCAAGCGTGCGCCGCATCTGAAGGCGATCGAGGTGCTACCTGTGATGTTCGAACACATCAAGGAGAAAGCACTGGAAGTGGCCAAGCCGCGCGGGATCGTGTACGTCACTGGTTTCGCGGCCCCGGAATTGGCCTGGGCCGACACCGATGACATCCGTCCTCCACTGTGGCAGAAGCATCGCGTGTTCTTCCGCACCCTCAAGGGGCAGCGCAAGGAACTCTTCGATGAGCTCATCGAGTTCAAGATCCGCGCGGGACTCATGACCGCTCGGTACTTCTGTCTCGATGACGAACCCTACAAGGCGATGCGCGCTCTGCGCGAGGAATTCGATGTGGGCCACATCCATACGTTCTCCATGATGGTGAACGCAGTGATCCACTACCTCGATCAGACCTTCCCGATCGGATCCCGCAGCTTCCAATTCGTTGGCATGATGCGGCGCAAGGTCGAGAAGATGCGCGAAGAGAAAAAGGAACGGGAAGCCCGTCTCGCTCAGCTCCGTGCCGCCGGCCTCCAGAAGGAAGCCTTCGTCAAGGGAAAGCAGGGTAATCGTCGGGTCAACGCCGAACTCCTCGGAATCCTCTTCGACTGCAAAGACAAAGGCTACCTCGCCGAACTCGCCCAGATCGACAAGCGGGCGCATGATGCGCTCGTTCAGCGACAGGGTGTCACCACGCGCGAAGATCCTCAACCCCAGACCCTCGATGCTCTCGGGCAGAAATGGGACCTCACCCGCGAGCGGATCCGTCAACTCGAAGCGAAGGGCTTCAAGCTGTTGGGTATCGATCCGGACAACCCGACGGTTCCCGAAATCGGACCCATGAAGCGACGACAGCTGGCTGGTGGGGCTCCGATCCCCAAGCCGCCTGTCCTCATGGTACACAAGCACACGCCGACACCCGGACTCGCGACCCACTCTTCGGTGCGCAAAGGGGCCAAAAACCCCGGTGTGCCGACCCTTGAGGTCAAGTCGAACGCCACGTCGTTCGAGATCGTCCTGACTGCGTGCTGTCGAGTCTTCTGCGTCGACGAGGAGCGAATCCTCAGTGACACACGGACTCAGCCGTACGCTCTCGTGCGTCAGGTCGTCATGTACCTGGCTCGCCACGAGGCATGCATGTCTTATCCCGGTATCGCCAAGGCCCTCGATCGTGATCACTCAACGGTGATGCATGGCGAGAGTGAGATCGGGAAGCGTCTTCAGAACGACGTCGAATTGTTTAAGCAGGTCAAACTGCTGCGGGCAATACTCGTGCCGTTCAAGACTAAGTCCGACTGGGCGACGGCCTCCGAGGACTAGGAAACCTCTCGTATCAACTCTAGATCGTGTTCACTTCCACAATTAGCAACCATTTTGGGCTAGTTGATGGGTTGGAAATGAACAGTTTCGTTCTTTAACCATAACGCTTCTTGTCTTTAAGGAGATATAAGAAGAACACGGAGTGAACCCATCACTCCCGAACAAAAAAGCATCATATTATTGGTGCTTTTTTGTTTATTCTTTGAAATTTATTTTTAAAATTTTTTGTGAGCGCCAGCCGAGGTGGACCCTCGAGCCGGCGCGAAAGTGAGTCATTTGGGCTTAACCCGTCAACCCTTGCGGGCGATGAACTGCCTAAGCCAGCCCAAGAAGCGTCTAAACAGGGGAACAGGGTGATCTTCAGAGATCTTCTGGATCACAGTTTCCTTTTTTCTGTCGAAGTCGTCGTTATAAAGTGTACCCACCACAATCACCGCGATCTGATGTTTGCACTCTCCATTATAAAGATACCCAACTTCGGTCATGCGAATCAAAGTGCAGGGCTGATAGGCGCGACACGATTCGCAGTACATAATAGACATGTCATGCCCCTCCAGATGTTGCGCTAACACAGTAATTTAAATAATTAAAATTGTCAAAGTTAAAATAAAAATTATGCACAAAAAAAGAACCTCAATTAAGAGGTTCTTTTGGATTTCTGGACTAAAATTAGCGTTGGAAATCGCGGCGAGGTGGACGATCTTCTTTTGGACGGGCCATACTCACACGAAGTGGGCGACCATCGAGATCTTTACCATCGAGCAATTCAATAGCCTTAGTAGCTTCTTCTTCTGTAGACATGTCTACAAAAGCAAAACCACGTGAACGACCAGTGAATTTGTCCATAACAATCTTGGCTGAAACTACAGTACCGGCAGCAGCAAAAGCAGCAGCAAGACTTTCGTCAGTAGATTGGTATGAGACGTTACCGACATATAATGTCTGACTCATAACTGTATCTTATAACTAATAACCCGTCCCGACCTGTTAAAATTTATCCGTGTAACCGGAAAATGGACGATTAAAATGAGTATACTCATTTTTTTACCCATTGTCAATCAAAGGTTTTTTAGCTAGGTTAAGCTATTTTATCAAGATAAAAACCCTTGGCGAGACATACCCACTCAGCTGTGCATAGGGCACGACCACTTCTGTTGAACCATAAGCATAGGCATCAATATCATACGGATCAAATTCAATGTAAAATCCTTCTGGAGCAATAGTAACTGTGTGAAAATTTATTTCATTTGGACCTGCTCCGCGTTCAAGCCACTCTTCATCCCATTCTCGGGTTTCTGATTCATGACCATCATTTGGATTCGCTCTAATCTCTGCAATAGTAGTGGTAGATAATTTTGCAATATAATTTTTACCTGAAACAAAAAAGTCATCAAGAGTAAGTTCCTGATTTTGTTCCAAGTCAATATTCATACTAAAGGTATTGTGATTAGGATGAGCAGCACCAGCAAAATATGTATTTACATCAAAAACCATGGATAACACCTTGCTATTGGCGGTGCGCGCACTTACAGATACATCAATAAAATTATTCATATCAGTGACCTCTAATTCAGGTCCATCCCAATCAGCCACTTGATACATAAATTCATTAACCACGTCTTCAGCTTTTTTCTTCACCGTATCATTAAAAAAATTTGCAGTTTTTGGACCAGTTTTATTGGTCATGGTTGGAAAACGCAAAGAAACCGTAGTGCTAGGATTGCGCCATACC
>JACCDN010424343.1_pt1 | contig 13919 bp, 11 predicted proteins | sample 7441691 | NCBI WGS metagenome assembly JACCDN01 (sample SAMN15323439, study PRJNA562643) | freshwater metagenome | isolation source: river surface water | place: USA:Blue River Watershed | collected 2017-08-16
CACCGAGTTCGACTACGCGCCCAGCAAAACACCGCGTTACTACCAAATCAACGCCATCAACCGCACGGTGGAGGCCATTGCCCAAGGGCAGAGCCGCGCCATGCTGGTCATGGCCACTGGCACCGGCAAGACCTACACCGCATTCCAGATCATCTGGCGCTTGTGGAAGAGCGGGGCCAAAAAGCGCATCTTGTTTCTGGCCGACCGCAACATCCTGATCGATCAGACCATGGTCAACGACTTTCGCCCCTTCAAAGGCGCGATGGCCAAGCTCAGCCCCAACGCGAAGGGCGTGGAGCGCGTAGATGCCCAAGGCCACCCAATACGGCCCGGTGGCCCGCAAGGTGATCGACGCACTGATCGACAAATACGCCGACGAAGGCATCGCCACCATCGAAAGCAACGAAGTCCTGAAGGTTCAACCCTTCACTGACTTTGGCAGCCCGGTTGAACTCGTCAAAAGCTTTGGTCGTCGCCCCCAATACCTGGACGCACTGCAAACGCTGGAGCGCGAGCTGTACAACATACCCACATCAACCAACACGGATACACAAAGACCATGAGGGATCTATTGAAAAAAGCCAAATTCAAAGCAGGCGATTTGGTGACATCCGTCAAAGAGATGAGGCCGGATGCGGGAGAGATCAAACACGCAGCTGACTTTTTGGTCGATGCAGCAAGCAAGACGGCAACAGAGGCAGGGCGTCTTGGAAAAGACGCCCTCAAGACGGACATGGCCAAAGACGCGGCAGCCGGTGCAGCGATTGGTGCGGCTGTGGCCGTGCCCATTCCTCTGGTTGGGCCTATCGCTGGTGCCGTTGTTGGAGCAGGCCTGGGTGTTTACAAAAATATCAAGCAAAGCCTGAAAACCGAACGCCCGGAAGCTTTGCCGAACGACACCTCTTCAAACATCATTGACGCGGAAAGCAAAATTGTTCCATCGCTCGATAAATTCGAAGAACTGAGCAAGCTGCACGATTTGAAAGTCAAAGGCATCTTGACCGAAGACGAGTTCGCAGCTGAAAAGAAAAAAGTCTTAGACCGCTAAGTCGGTTTTGAGTCAACAAAGAATCCGAATGTCCAACCTCTCCTCCGTCATCAAATCCATCCAAGACATCATGCGCCAAGACAGCGGCGTGGATGGGTGTGCCTGGATGTGGACAGGGTCACTTCTTATGGACGCTCCCCACCCGGAGAGGCCGATTGCTGGTTGCTGGCGTTTGGGCAAGTCAGGTCTGCTGTCGTTGTGACCGATGAGTTGGGTATGCACGAGTTGGTCAAGGATTTCTCCGACATCAAGGTCTGGCATGGGTACGAGTTGCTGGCCAAGTTGCGAACCGCCAAGGTCGTCGATGACGCGTTGATACGTGACATCTACGACGCCCTGGAAGCAAATGGTGATCTGACCAGAACCTGGCGTGAGGCCAAACACAAAACATTCACGAGGATCTTTGGCTCAGGTTCGGGCGCCTGAGCAGTTAAAATCCCTACCTCCCCCAAGGAGCGTTGCAGCCCGCCACCGTTCAGGTGCAGCAGGTCAGGCTTGGGGTTCATTCCTGAATGCACAACGACGCTCACCTGTAAGCCCAAGGTGAGCCTGTGTCTGTTGTCGCGTTCAAATCCGTTTCCGTGCCCCCCATGAAGCTGTCCGGTCTGGAGCCTGTCTCCATCGGCGCGGGGTCGTTGTTCGTCAACGTGGGCGAGCGCACCAACGTGACGGGCTCTAAAGCCTTTGCCCGCATGATTTTGAACGGCGAGTACGAGCAGGCTTTGGCCGTGGCACGCCAACAGGTCGAGAACGGCGCGCAGGTTATCGATGTGAACATGGACGAAGCCATGCTCGACAGCCAAGCCGCCATGGTGCGGTTTTTGAACCTGATGGCCGGCGAGCCCGACATTGCCCGTGTGCCCGTCATGGTCGACTCGTCCAAGTGGAGCGTGATCGAAGCCGGTTTGCGCTGCATTCAGGGCAAGGGCATCGTCAACTCGATCAGCATGAAAGGGGGCTTGGAAGAGTTCAAGCGCCAAGCCAAATTGGTCAAACGTTATGGCGCTGCTGCCGTGGTCATGGCCTTTGATGAAAAAGGCCAGGCCGACACCTACGAGCGCAAGATTGAGATTTGCGAACGCGCTTACCGCGTGCTGGTCGACGAAGTGGATTTCCCACCCGAAGACATCATTTTTGACCCGAACATTTTTGCCATTGCCACGGGCATCGAAGAACACAACAACTACGCGGTGGACTTCATCAACGCCACGCGCTGGATCAAGCAAAACTTGCCAGGCGCCAAAGTGTCGGGCGGTGTGTCCAATGTGTCGTTCAGCTTTCGCGGCAACGACCCGGTGCGAGAAGCCATTCACACCGTGTTTTTGTACCACGCCATTCAGGCCGGCATGGACATGGGCATCGTCAACGCCGGCATGGTGGGGGTCTATGACGACCTCGAGCCGGTGTTGCGTGAGCGCGTCGAAGACGTGGTCTTGAACCGCCGCCCTGATGCCGGCGAACGCTTGGTGGACATTGCCGACAGCGCCAAGGGCGCGGCCAAAGACGAGAGCACCAAGCTGGCTTGGCGCGGCACGCCGGATGCGCCAGTGGGTGTGGCGCAACGTTTGTCGCATGCCTTGGTGCATGGCATCACCGATTTCATCAACGAAGACACTGAAGCCGCTTACCAAGAAGTGTTGACGCAAGGGGGACGACCGCTGCACGTCATCGAAGGCCCGCTGATGGACGGCATGAATGTGGTGGGCGATTTGTTTGGCCAAGGCAAGATGTTCTTGCCGCAAGTGGTCAAAAGCGCGCGCGTGATGAAGCAAGCCGTGGCCCATTTGTTGCCTTACATTGAGGACGAAAAACTGGCGCAAGAAGCCGCCGGTCAAGATGTGAAAGCCAAAGGCAAAATCGTGATCGCTACCGTCAAGGGCGATGTTCACGACATTGGCAAAAACATCGTCACGGTGGTTTTGCAATGCAACAACTTTGAAGTGGTAAACATGGGCGTGATGGTGCCCTGCCACGAAATTTTGGCCAAAGCCAAAGAAGAAAACGCCGACATCATTGGCCTGTCGGGCTTGATCACGCCGAGCTTGGAAGAGATGCAGTACGTGGCCGCCGAGATGGAAAAAGACCCGTACTTCCGCGAGCGCCAAATGCCCTTGCTGATTGGCGGCGCCACCTGCAGCCGCGTGCACACCGCCGTCAAAATTGCGCCGCATTATTCGGGCCCGGTGGTCTATGTGCCTGACGCTTCTCGCAGCGTGGGCGTGGCCCAAGGCTTATTGTCAGAGCAAGCGGCCAAGTTCATCGCCGACCTGAACGCCGACTATGCGAAGGTGCGCGAGCAGCACGCGGGCAAAAAACAAACCCCGATGTGGACGTTGGCACAGGCCCGCGCCAACAAGACGCCGATCGACTGGTCCAAAGGCGTGCCCCCTGCGCCCAAGTTCATTGGCCGCCGCGTGTTCAAAAACTACGACCTTGCCGAGATCGCGCAGTACATCGACTGGGGCCCATTTTTCCAAACTTGGGATTTGGCCGGCCCCTTCCCTGCCATCCTCGACGACGCGGTGGTCGGCGAGCAGGCGCGCAAGGTGCATGCCGATGGCCTGGCCATGTTGCAAAAAATCATCGATGGCCGTTGGGTCACGGCCAATGCGGTGATGGGCTTGTATCCGGCCAACAGCGTGAACGACGACGACATCGCGCTTTATGCCGATGCATCGCGCCAGCAAGTCGCCATGACCTGGCACGGCTTGCGCCAACAAACCGAGAAACAACGCATTGAGGGTGTGCTGCGGCCCAGCCGGTGCCTGGCCGACTTTGTGGCCCCGCGCGGCGAGGGCAACGACCATGTGGGCTTGTTTGCCGTCACGGCCGGTATTGGCGCAGACAAACGTGCCGAGGCGTTCGAAGCCGCGCACGACGATTACAGCGCCATCATGCTCAAGTCCTTGGCCGACCGTTTGGCCGAAGCCTTGGCCGAATGTCTGCACAAAAAAGTGCGCACCGATTTGTGGGGCTATGCGCCGGCTGAAGCGCTGAGCAACGAAGAGCTGATTGCCGAAAAATACCAAGGCATCCGCCCTGCGCCCGGCTATCCGGCTTGCCCCGACCACAGCGCCAAAAAAGCCCTGTTTGACTTGCTGCAATGCGAAGACATTGGCATGGGCCTGACCGAAAGTTTGGCCATGACGCCCGCCGCCAGCGTCAGCGGTTTTTACCTCGCCCACCCCGAGGCGCAGTACTTCAGCGTGGGCAAAGTGGGGGACGACCAAGTGGCCGACTTGGCACAGCGCAGCGCGGTGCAAGTGAAAGACTTGCAACGCTTGTTGGCCCCCAACCTCTAGACCTTGATGCACCACTTTTGGACCGCCTGCGGCCACCAACACCTGACGCGCAACGACAGTGGCTGGTTGAGTCCGACGCCAGACTACTGGCGTTTGTGGTTGCAACGTCCCGAACTGGCCTTGGTGCCCGAGTCATGCAAGGCCGAAAAACGCTTGCACCAAGCCCTGTGCGATGACCCCTTGCTGACGGTGACTGCGGCAGACCTGAAAACCATCAAGGACGAAGACGCGCGCGAAAACTATGCGCTGTTTGTGCGGTTTCGCGATGAGGTGCAAGCCGCAGGATCGCTCGAGTCGGCCTATATGGGCTGGATGCGCAGTGGCCACAACACCTGGCCCCCTTTGTTCATTGACCTGGTGGTGCAGGCCGTGGTGTGCCATTTGTTGGCCGATGTGGATCAGGCCGAGGTGTGGCGTGCGGCCGAGTTGTTGTTTCGCCGGCAACGCATCACGGTGGAGGGCGGCCGCGTGTTGGCTGGCGACAGTGAAACACTCGACAACTTGCAAACCACTGGCGGCTTGGGCGAAATGGGCCGTTTGTTGATCGAGGGCGGCGCACCCTTCAAACCGGCCGATGTGAAAGTGTTGCACGCAGACCAAGCGGCGGCATATTTTGCGCAGCGCGAGGGCTTGGGCCGTTATGCGTTTTTGCTCGACATGACGCATGAAATTCAAAACGAATTGCCGCATGGCTTGATCTTGAACATGGTCAATGCCCGATCCGGTTTGAAGGCGCTGTCTCGCGTGTTGGTCCTGTGGGTGCAGCACTTTTTGGGCGTGTCGGTGAAAATTGAGCCGGTGCAAAAAGTGGACGACCCGGCGTGGCGTTGGCATGTGGGCTTGGATGCCACGGCCACCGGCATCTTGAATGATTTGTACCAAGGCCAAACGCTGCCTGCCGCCACGCAGCAGCAACTCATCAGCTTGTTCAAGCTGCAATTTGACAATCCGCAAGACATGCGCTCCGATGTTCAGGGCAAGCCGGTGTACCTGGGCTTGGCCATGAACGCACAAGGTTTGCTCAAACTCAAACCGCAAAATCTGCTGCTCAATTTGCCATTGACCACAGCAGTTTGAGGTCAATGGCCGCGTGGCGCAGCCTGCCAAAATAGCATCTTTGGACCGCATTCGACGATCCGAGTTTTGCGCCTTTTGGACACCTCCTGCCATGAACTTTTCATTTACCTTTCGGCGCCGTCAAGCCTTAACGATGGCCGGTGCAGTGGCCCTGACCCCTTGGGCCAGCACCGCCCATGCGTTGGCTTTGGCCGCATGGCAAGACACCGAGCGCGCGGCCCGTGGCCAGACGGTGTACTTTCATGCTTGGGCTGGCAGTGACAGCATCAATGCCTACATTCAATGGGCCGCGGCCGAGTTACTGCGCGAGCACGGGGTCAAGTTGCAGCACGTCAAAATCAGCGATGCGGCTGAAGTGGTCAAGCGCATTCGCACCGAAAAGCAGGCCGGACGCAAAGGCACAGAAGGCACAGCAGATTTGGTGTGGATCAATGGCGAAAACTTTGCCGCCATGAAGCGCGATGGTTTGCTGTCTGCCCCATTTGCCCAAAACTTGCCCCATTTTCAGTGGGTGGACACCGTGGGCAAGCCCACCACCTTGGTGGATTTTTCGGTGCCCACCGAGGGGCTGGAATCACCTTGGGGCATGGCCCAACTGACCTTTTTTGCTGACCGTCAGCGCTTGCCCAAAGCCCCGCAAAGCATGGCCGAACTGTTGGCTTTGTCGCGCGCACAACCTGGCCGCCTGACCTACCCCCGTCCACCCAACTTTCACGGCACCACCTTCATCAAGCAAGTCTTGCTCGAGTTGGCCACAGACCCCAAAGTGTTGGCCCAACCGGTCACGCCCGCCGCTTTAGAAGTGCAAGCTGCGCCTGTGTGGCGATTTTTAGACGCCCTGCATCCGCAACTCTGGCGTGGCGGCAAGCAGTTCCCTTTGAGTGCTGCGGCCATGACCCAGATGATGTCGGACGGCGAGTTGTGGCTGTCCTTCACCTTCAACCCCAACGAAGCGGCCAACGAAATTGCGGCCAAGCGCTTGGCCGGCTCGGTCTACAGCTGGCAGTTTGCCAAGGGCACCATCGGCAACACGCACTTTGTGGCCATACCGTACAACGCCCCCAGCAAAGCCGGCGCGCAGGTGGTGGCCAACTTTTTGTTGTCGCCCGCAGCGCAAGCGCGCAAGGCCGACATTGACGTGTGGGGCGACCCCACCGTGCTCGATGTGCCCCGCTTGCCTGCCGCCGATCGGGCGCGGTTTCAGAGCGCCACTCGGCCCGGGCAATTGGCGCACACCGCACCCACCTTGCCCGAGCCGCATGCGTCGTGGGTGGAGGCGCTCGAAAAAGAATGGCTGCGCCGTTACGGTGCCTGAGCATGGGCATAGGCATAGGCATGGGCATGCGCATCGCTGGCCCCGGCTTGCTGGCTTTGCTCGCAGGGCTGCCACTGGTCTTGGCGTTGCTGTCAGCAGCGGTGCAAATGTTCGATGCTTCAGCTTGGCAAAGTTTGTGGCGCGATCCTCAAACACAGCATGCTTGGCGCATGACCGTGTGGACCGGCTTGGCCTCAACCTTGGCGGCGTGGTGGACGGTGGTGCATGTGCTGGCCCACGCCTTTGTTCGTCAGACCTTGGCCCGTTGGGTGGCGGCATTGCCAGCGTGGTTGGCCACACCGCACGCCGCGCTGGCGATTGGTTTGGTGTTGTGGCTCTCGCCCAGTGGTTGGGCCTTGCGCTTGGTGTCGCCCAGCCTCACGGGGTTGGAGGCGCCACCACCTTGGCTCACCACGCAAGACCCCTGGGGGTTGGGTTTGATCTTCGCGTTGTGGTTGAAAGAAGTGCCGTTTTTGTTGTGGCTAGCGGCCACCCAATTGCAGCGCGACGATGTGCGCCGCCGCTGGCAGGCCGAAGCGGCCGTGGCCCAAACCTTGGGACGCACCCCGCAACAGGCCTTCGCCCAAGTGGTGTGGCCGCAACTCGCGCCCCGCTTGCGCTGGCCCTTGCTGGCGGTGTTGGCCTATGGGCTCACCGTGGTCGATATGGCCCTCATCATCGGCCCGGCTTCACCCCCCACCTTGGCGGTGTTGTCGTGGCAATGGCTGGGCGATGCCGATGTGGCAGTGCAAGCGCAAGGGGCCGCTGCAGCCGGTGCGCTCACGCTGAGTGTGGCGCTGCTGGCGTGGGGTTGGGTGCAGCTGTCCAAAATGGCACCGGCGTTGCAACTCTCATGGTGGCCGAGCGGGCTGGGCTTGGGGCGGGTGTTTTCGCTGGGGTTTGCGCTGGTGTATGCCGCCATTTGGGCTGCCTTGGCCGTGGGCAGTGTGGTGGGGGTTTGGCCTTTTCCGCAACTGTGGCCCACGCAGTGGACCTTCAATGCATGGACCATTGTTTTGGACAGCAGCAGCACCGTCGGCACCACTTTGGGCTTGGCCTTGGCCTCGGCCAGTGTGGGGTTGCTGTGGTCTGTGGCGTGGCTTGAAATCAGCCCTCGGCGGTGGCAAAACAGTTGCCGGCCGCTTTGGTTGTTGCCGCTGGTTTTGCCATCGGTGGTGTGGGGGGTGGGTTTGTACAGCCTGGCCTTGCAGTGGCGCTTAGAAGGGCAGTGGCTGGGTTTGCTGATCGCGCACGCGGTCATGGTGTTGCCCTACACCTTGTTGGCTTTGGAGCCCGCTTATTCAGCGGTGGACCCACGCCAGTGGGCCGTGGTGGCGAGCTTGGGTCATGGTCGATGGCGGTATTGGCTTCGCATCAAGTGGCCGTTGCTCAGAGGTGCTTTGGCCTCGGCTTGGGCGGTGGGCTTTGCCGTCAGTGTGGCGCAGTATTTGCCCACGCTGTTTGTCGGGGCGGGTCGCTTTGCCACCGTCACCACCGAAGCGGTCACGCTCGCATCGGGCGGGCAGCGCTCGCTCATGAGCGCCTATGCCGCATTGCAAATGCTGCTGCCCATGTTGGCGTTTGCACTGGCCAGTGTGTGGGGTCGTCCGCGCCAATTTGAGAAGATCGGCCTTCAGAAAGACCTGCCATGAACCGCACCCTGCAACTGGACATCGAACGCTTGGGCACCGCCCACCAAACGTTGGTGCAAGGCTTGCGTCTGTCGGTGCCGGCAGGCGAGATCATGACCCTCATGGGCCCAAGCGGCAGTGGCAAGAGCGCGGTGTTGTCCGCCATCGCGGGCACTTTGGGCCAAGTGTCTGAGGGCCTGTTGCCATTGCAGTTTGTCGGGCGTGTGCAGCTTGGCCCGTGTGATGTGACGCAGTGGCCCACCCACCAGCGCGGCATTGGTTTGGTGTTCCAAGATGCGTTGTTGTTTCCTCACATGAGCGTTGCCGAAAATTTGCTCTTTGCAGTGCCGCTCGGCGTGCCCAAACCCGAGCGACAAGCCCGCGTGCAACAGGCCTTGCAAGAGGCCGACTTGGCAGACATGGGGCCGCGCGACCCTTCAACCTTGTCGGGTGGTCAACGGGCCAGAGTGGCGCTGATGCGCGCCTTGCTCGCCGAGCCGAAAGCCTTGCTGTTAGACGAGCCGTTTTCTCAACTCGACGCACCTTTGCGCGCGCAGTTGCGGCCGTGGGTGTTTGCCCATGTGCGCGAGCGGCAGATTCCGGTGGTGCTGGTCACGCACGATGCCCAAGACATAGCCGACCCCGACCGGGTGGTCACCTTGACCGCGCCCATCGGGCCAGGAGAGTTGCATGCTTGACCGACTTGTGCAAAACATGTTGGCGCCCGTGTTGCAGACCGTGGGCCGTGCTTTGTTGCGTGCCGGATGGGGGGCGGATGCCCTCACGGGTTTGGGTTTTGGCGTGGGCATGGCCGCCGCCTTGGCGATTGCCAACCAGGCCTTTGGGCTGGGTTTGCTTTTGTTGTTGGCCTCGCGCTTGTTGGATGGTTTGGATGGGGCTGTGGCTCGCTTGACGCGCCCCACCGATGCGGGTGGGTTTCTCGACATTGCGCTCGACTTTTTGTTTTATGCCGCTGTGCCTTTGGCGTTTGCTCTGGCCGACCCGGTGGCCAACGCCTTGCCTGCGGCGGTGTTGTTGGCCAGTTTTTTGGGCACGGGCAGCAGCTTTTTGGCGTTTGCAGTGCTGGCTGAAAAAAGGCAACTGAGCGACACGGCGTTGCCTGGCAAAAGCTTTTACTTTTTGGGCGGCCTGACCGAGGCCACTGAAACCATTGCAGTCTTTGCGGCCATGTGTTGGTGGCCGCAGCACTTTGCGATACTGGCTTATGGGTTTTCGGTGCTGTGCGGCATCACCACCGCCATGCGGGTGGTGTGGGGCTACCAAAAACTCAAGTCTTTGCCTTGAAGCCGCGGGCAGCCGTTCTGTTCAAATGCCCGTGCCAACCCTTGGCCACTTTGGAGATGTATGCGTCAACGTCGAGTCTTTGTTTTGCTGTTGCTCGCGCTGTTGTTGGGCGTGGCGCTGGCGCTCGACGTGGGGCAACTTTTCAGCTTTGAGCAACTCAAGGCCCAGCAAGCCGCATTGACCGCTTGGCATGCGCAGCAACCTTTTACGGTGGCGGCGTTGTATTTTGCTTTGTATGTGCTGGCCACGGCCTTGTCGGTGCCGGGCGCCACGGTCATCACGTTAGCGGGTGGTGCGGTGTTTGGCTTGGGTTGGGGGCTGCTGCTCGTTTCATTTGCTTCGTCCTTGGGCGCCACGTTGGCGTTTTTGGCCTCGCGCTTTGTGTTGCGCGACTGGGTTCAGTCTCGCTTTGGCCATCGCCTCAAGGCGATCCATGCGGGGGTAGACAAAGAAGGCGCTTATTACCTGTTGACCTTGCGCTTGATACCGGTGGTGCCGTTCTTTTTGATTAACCTGTTGATGGGCCTCACGCGCATGAAAACGCGAACCTACTATGCGGTCAGTCAACTGGGCATGTTGCCGGGCACGGCGGTGATCGTGAATGCAGGCACCCAATTGGCGCAACTCGATTCGGCGCAAGGCATCTTCAGCCCCGCGCTGTTGGGCAGTTTGTTGTTGCTGGCGGTCTTTCCATGGTTCGCAAAACGCGGGGTAGCGGCGATTCGCCAACGCCAGGTTTATGCAAGATGGGCCAGCGTGAAGCCGAAAAAGTTTGACCGCAATTTGATCGTGATTGGTGCCGGTGCGGCGGGGCTGGTCACGGCCTACATTGCAGCCGCAGTCAAAGCCAAGGTCACCTTGATCGAAGCGCACAAAATGGGCGGCGATTGTTTGAACTATGGCTGCGTGCCCAGCAAGGCCCTGATCAAGAGCGCCAAGTTGGCGCACCAAATGCAGCACGGTGCACGCTATGGCCTGAGCGACACGCCGCCCGACTTCAGCTTCAAAGCACTGATGCAACGGGTGCACGCAATCATTGCTGCCGTGGCACCGCACGACAGCCTAGAGCGTTACACCGCTCTGGGCGTTGAGGTTTTGCAAGGCCATGGCCAGTTGGTCAACCCTTGGACGGTTGAAGTCAAGCTGAACAACGGCGAAGTGCAACGCCTCACGGCGCGCAGCATCGTGATTGCCGCTGGCGCGCGACCTGTGGTGCCGCAGTTGCCGGGCTTGCAAGACGTGGGCTATGTCACCAGCGACACCTTGTGGGACACCTTGGCCCAGCTTGACGAGTTGCCTCGCCGCATCGTGGTGTTGGGCGGCGGGCCCATTGGCTGTGAGTTGTCACAAAGCTTTGCGCGCTTGGGGGCGCAGGTCACGCAAATTGAAATGGCCGATCGCCTCCTGCTGCGAGAAGATGCAGAGGTGTCGCAGCATGTGTGCGAGGCCTTGCAAGCCGATGGGGTGCGGGTGCTGACCTCGCATCAGGCGCTGCGGTGTGAGCGCCAAGGCGCCGAAAAAATGCTGGTGACCGTGGCGCAAGGCGAAGCGCAAGAGTTGGCCATTGCGTTTGATCTCTTGGTGTGTGCGGTGGGGCGTGAGGCCCGCTTGCAGGGCTATGGCCTTGAAGACATTGGTGTGCCCACGCACCGCACGGTCGAGACCAACGCTTATTTGCAGACGCTGTACCCGAATATTTTTGCTGCAGGCGATGTGGCTGGGCCTTACCAGTTCACCCACACGGCAGCGCACCAAGGGTGGTTTGCGGCGGTGAATGCGTTGTTTGGTGACTTCAAATCTTTCAAGGTGGATGACCGCGCCATTCCGTCGGCCACTTTCGTCGACCCTGAAGTGGCCCGTGTCGGCCTGAACGAACAAGAAGCCGCGGCCCAAGGCGTGGCGTATGAGGTGACGCGTTATGGCCTGGATGAACTTGACCGCGCCTTGGCCGACAGTGAGGCCCACGGTTTTGTGAAGGTCTTGACGGTGCCCGGCAAAGACCAAATTTTGGGTGTCACGATCGTCGGGGCGCATGCGGCCGATGTGTTGGCGGAATATGTTTTGGCCATGAAGCATGGCTTGGGCTTGAACAAAATTTTGGGCACGGTGCACATTTACCCCACCATGGCGGAAGCCAACAAATATGTGGCCGGTGAGTGGAAGCGAGCCCATGCGCCCCAAAAGCTGTTGGCGTGGCTTGAAAAATTTCACCACTGGCGTCGCGGATGAAAGGGGTGAGAGCATTCGCGTGGCTGTTGGCCTCGGGCCTGTGCGCCACAGCACTGGCTGCGCAAGGGTTGTCGCCTTTATCTCCAGCCGAGGGTGCGTCGGCTGCTTGGCGTTTTGTCGGCTTGCCCGCTGCCAAAACCACGGTGCCCGCCACGCGGTTTGAGTGGGCCACGGTGCAGGGCGAAGGCGCACTGAAAGTCAGCACGCAGTCGTCGTATGGCACTTGGGTGCACGACTTGCCGCCCATGGCCCCCGCGCGTTTGCAGTGGCGTTGGCGCTTGGACCAGCCGCTCACGGACGGCAAAAGTGCCCCCAACGTGTTGCTCAAATCGGGCGACGATGCGGCCCTCAAAGTGTGTGTGTTGTTTGACCATCCATGGGACCGCGTGCCCTTGCTTGAGCGCGCGCTGTTGCGCGCGGCGCGCCTTTTGAGTGGCGAAGACTTGCCTGCGGCCACGGTCTGCTATGTCTGGGACAGTGCGCAAGCGGCGGGCCTGCAAGGGGCCAACCCGTATTCACGGCGCGTGCGGTTCATCACCCTGCAAGGGCTGGGCAGCCCATTGGGCCAATGGCAACGCGAAACCCGCGATGTGGCGCATGATTTTGCGCAGCTGTTTGCCGATGAACTGCCCAAGGCTGCGGGCCTTCCCGCAGTGCGCGCGGTGTTGATTGGGGCCGACAGCGACAACACCGGCGCGCACAGTGTGGGCTGGGTGCAGTCGATCCAATGGCTGCCTTGAGACCGAAAGTCGATCTCAGGTTTTCAAGAGGACCGGCGCCATCGCATCGCCTTGCGCGGTGACGCGCCCGATGACGGTGGCGTGTTGGTAGCCTGCCGCATGCAAGGCTTGCAAGCAAGCATCGGCTTGCGCGGCCGGCACGCTGGCCAACAAACCGCCCGAGGTTTGTGGATCAAACAACAGCGGATAGCGGGCATCTTCGATGAATTCGTCGGCGTTGCGCACAGCGCGGCGCAAGCGAACATTGGCGGCTTGCAAAGAGCTCACCATGCCCGCACGCACGCATTCAACCGCGCCCTCTAGCAATGGCAAGGCGCTCACGTGCAGCTCCACATCCACGCCAGAAGGGCGCGTCATCTCGACCAAGTGCCCCAACAAACCAAAGCCCGTCACATCGGTGCAAGCGGTGACACCGTGGGCACGCAAGATTTGGCCACCCGCTTGGTTGGACTGCAGCATGGATTGCAAAGCGCCATCGATCCAGCGGCCTTTGGCCGCATGGCGGGCATGCGCCGCAAACAGGGTGCCGGTGCCGATGGGTTTGGTCAGCACCAACACATCGCCTGCCTTCATGCCTTGCTTGCGCATCAGGCCGTGCAAGTCTTCGTCGATGAGTCCGTTGATGGCAAAACCCAGCGCCAGTTCGTGGCCCTCGCCGCTGTGGCCACCCACCAAAGCGCAGCCTGCGGCGTTGAGCACCTCGATCGCGCCGCCCATCATTTGGCGCAACTCGTCTTCGACTTTGCTTTCCAAGCCAGGCGGCACCGTGGTCACTGCGGTGGCGGTTTGGGCTTCAGCCCCCATGGCAAAAATGTCACCCAAGGCATGGTGCGCAGCCACCTTGCCCAACAGGTAAGGGTCGTCGATAAAGGCTCTGAAAAAGTCAACGGTTTGCACCAATGCCTTGCCCGGAGGCACCCGCACCACCGCCGCATCGTCAGGCGACTGCAGGCCAATCAACACATCCGAGCGTTCCAAGGGCTTCAAATGTTCGAGTGCGCGCGACAACACGGTGGCGCCCACTTTGGCGCCGCAGCCGCCACAACGCATGGCCATAGCCGACAGGGCTTGCAGTGTTTCATCAGAGGTCAGTGCGATCTGAGTCGAGTGCGTGGGGCGGCCGGCCTTGAGGTTGGCGAAGCGTTGTTTCAGCGCTTGAAGTCCTTGCCGGAGGGCGGGCACCACTTGGTGCAGGCCGGGCGTGTTGGCGCTGTCTGGCAGGCCATTGAAGCGCTGCATGAAGCGGCGGTCGATGTGGTCTTTCCAGCGCCA
>JACCDN010367808.1_pt1 | contig 13918 bp, 13 predicted proteins | sample 7441691 | NCBI WGS metagenome assembly JACCDN01 (sample SAMN15323439, study PRJNA562643) | freshwater metagenome | isolation source: river surface water | place: USA:Blue River Watershed | collected 2017-08-16
AAGATTTAACCATGTCTTCTGATTCACCGTTAATTTTTATACAAAAATGATTATCAGGAAAACTAATAAATTCAATGTCAATTCCATTATCGGTTATATCATAAAAGTAATCTTTATAATTAAAATCGTTAGATTCGTTAGATTCAAATAATTTATATGATTTTAGATATCTCATTAAAACTATATATTAAAAACTAATTTAAGTAATTTCTAAGAAGAAACATGTATATTTCCTTTTGAACAGACTCATCCATATCTTCGAAATTGAATTCAAAATCTAAGTCATCATTTATATAATGTAAAATAACTGAATTATTTGATCTTCTCCACTCAATGGTATTAAACATTAGACCATTTGATACAAAAATATCAACTATAACCTCATCAAGATCAATCGAGAGCCATTTAATAACAGGGATGATCTTTTTCTTAAATTTTGACATTACCATCTGTATAAATTATAAAATATATTTTTATATATAAAAAAACGAAACACATAAAAAAATGAAAATTAAAAAATTTAATGAAAATAATTCAACAATGCTAAAATTCTGTCTCACTACAAGGAGTGAAAGTGGTGATGATTATATGTATTTTATTGAACACACTCAAATGCCTACAAATGAAGAAATTGAAGCATTTTTATTAGAAAATGGATATGACGTTGATGAGGATCAATGCTATGAAAATATTAATCTATTAGAGGAAATTAAAGATTTTAAAAGAATAAATTAATATGGAAAATCTAAATGATATTGTTAAGGATTGCTTTATTGATTTAAGAGATGAGGGATATATCGTAATATTCGAAAATAAATTATAATTAAGAATGGGTGATATTAATTTTAAAAGCCCGGCTATTGCACTAGATTATATTCATAAACTATGTAAAAATAATAAAGTGATAGTTGAGTCATATTCTATTATCTATATTATAGATAAAGGAATGAATAAGGTCTTTAAGTATGAAGATTTCAAAAACTTCAATGACTTAGTACTTAATTCGATAAATAATTTAGCAAATGATATTGATATCGATGTAAGTGAATTTAATATAATGCTAGATAATTATCAAACACTTATAAACTTTCCGATATCTAAAATCGAAATACAGAACATACAAAAACTTAATACTCTAAAAAAGGAATTTAATAGACAATATAATGGGGCAGTTGCTATGGTTATAAATTTAAAATATGGGGATATAAAACTCAATATTTCAAATTCTTTTAGAGATAAAAAGATGGAATTTGATAAGTTACTCAATAATATCGAAAATAATTTTGAAATGGATATTAAAATTCAAGATAAGGATATTAGTCTAATACCAAGATTTGAATGGTTTAGAAAAATAGACTAAATCCTTGGAATATCTACTTTTTTATATCCTCGTTCATCCAGCCATTTTCTAGCATCCATTAAATGTTTAGTATGTTTTTTAATTTCTAATTTAATCATTTCTGATTTATCTTTCCCATTAACAACACCAATAGCAAAATTAAAAAAAGGATCTTTAATATTTGCTATAGCAAATGCCTTTTTATCACCTTTATATTTTAATAACAACTCATCTGTCTTATTAGACATAAATATCATCTCGTTTGAAATAATTTTAGATATCGCATCAATATCTTGTCTTCTTAAATCATCTTCTGGTATTTGTGCTAAAACATCATCAATTTTTTCATCTAAAATTAACTCTATAATATCATTTTCTCTATTTAGGGAATCTGTTAATAAACCATGTAGTGAACAATAATGATCACCTTTAACTTTAACCATTTTACCATTTTCAAATTGAACAACCCAACCTTCAATATCTTTAACAATAGATTTTAATTCAATCAATCCATCAAGTGATTTATCATTTTCTGGAACAGCCAAAGTAATACCATTAAGATGATCTAAATACTCATTGATATCTAAATATTCACCAGTATTATTATCTCGCACTCTTAATAAAACTAAATCAGTATATTTATAAGGAATAACAATTCTATTTCTCGGTGAGACATATTCAAATACCGGATTTATTTCATTGTTTAGACACCATGTTACAAATTTTTGTAGTTTTTTATTTGAATCATATATTTTTTGTATCTCTTTAGCTTGATCCGAATCAAAAGATGCTTTTGATTTTGCAACTACTCGTCCATTAGGAAGCATTATAAATGATGCAACCGATCCATCTTCCTTCACATATACATTTTTTATTTTAAAGTCTTTTACAATAGAATATAGTGAACAAGGTGTTTGATCCATATTGAAAAACTTATCTAATAGTAGATATCGTTTAAATAATGAGCCATCTTTGTTAAAAACAAATGATAGTCCCCTCATTTCAAATGCTTTAACTTCAGGTTTAGTTTCAATTGGAGTGACAAAATTATTATAAGATGCCAATCTATAGTTAAATATAGAAACATTATATCCACCAACGCTATGCTTTGTCTCATAGAATATTAGATTTCCATTTGCATCACACATTTCTCTACACTCTTCATAGGAAGGTATATAATAGGTATGCTTATTGCTATTTGATTCTAAAAAAATTTGATATTTCATTAATTTCATATTCTATATATTTGTAAATATAAGTGTAAATTATTATATGACAATATGACATATTTTTTATTCGATCAATGACTTAATTAGATTAATATCATTTTTAAAAATTAGTTTATATACTAGATTATTTATTTTACAATACTCTATAGCAGATTTCTCTTTACAATCCCACTTACCAGATTCGACTTCGTTTTTATGCCAGATATGTTCATCTTTTATTTCAATAAGAAAATTTTTAATTTTAAAATCAACCCTGTAAATAAGGCTTTTACCATTAAATGTATATGGCACATAAGGTCCATTTTCAATTAGAATATTTCTATCATTACAATAGTTAATTAAATCTAGTTCAGGTTTAGATTGGTATCTAACTTTATTGTTTTCAATATTTTCAATATACCTAATTTTAAATGATTTATTGCAAAGTAAACATTCACGACAAAGAATTTTATATTGTGATGACCTTTCTTTAAGATATCTACCATTAAATTTTTTATTACAGGCATCACATTTATATGTAATTGTTGATATTGAATTAAATTTACCCTTATTGTCTAGTAGTTTCATTGAATACTTATTTGATGAATTATTTTTTATAAATGGGTAATAAATTGATTTAGATATATCAACACCATTTATTTCAATCTTATTTTTAACCTTTTCAAATTCATCTTCTGTTAGGTTTAATTTAAAATAATTTTTTTTAAAATCATCTGACTCATTATTAAATAATAAAATTGATTTTTTTATTTTATCTTCATTTGATAAATCTTTAAAAGATAAAATATTTTCTCTTTCTTTAGAAACCATTTTTCCAAATTGTAAAAAACTGCTTTTCGCATATTCGGATTGTTTTTTTCGTTTATCATCGTTTTCACGACAATTTTTACAAAGTATTGTAGATTTAGATAGAAATTTTTTTAATAATATTGTATTTAAATTTTTACAATTTGGGCAAATATACTCTACTATATAACCTTCAATTGGAATAATATCATTCCCACTTTTTAGTCGAATTGTTTTGTCTAATGAAGAAGAATACTTGTGTTTAAATAATATTGGAGAGAAATTAGTCACCCAATTAATATCTTTGTTATCTTTTTTATAAACAATTTTAATATTATTACATAATAGTATTAATTCGTCACATATAGTCATAAATCTATATATTAAAATTTTAGTATCATGAATATAATTTTTTTGGCACAATATTTGACAATATAAATTCAAAAATAAAAATAAATAAATATGGCAAAAAGTGAAAAAATAGTCGGATTAGATCTTGGAACTGGAAATTCATGCATTTCAGTGTATGAAGGAAATGATGTAATTGTTATTCCAAATTCGGAAGGAAAAAGAACCACACCATCTGTGGTCTCAATTAAAGATGGAGAAATTAAAGTTGGTGATCCTGCTAAGAGAGCAGCAGTTACTTTACCTAAAAATACAATATACTCTGTAAAAAGATTGATGGGTAAAACCTATGATCAAGTAAAAGATCTTAAATTACCTTATAAAATTGTAAATAATAGTGGACGACCAGCAATTGATATTGATGGTAAAAAGTATTCTCCAGAAGAAATATCAGCAATGATTATTCAAAAAATGAAAAAAACTGCTGAAGATTATTTAGGACATGAGGTTGAGCGAGCAGTAATAACTGTTCCAGCATATTGGGGTAATTCTGAAAAAGAGGCAACAAAAATCGCTGGTGAAATTGCAGGATTTAAAGTTGAAAGAATCGTTAATGAGCCAACAGCTGCAGCATTAGCATATGGTATTGATAAAAAAGATAAGGCACAAAAGATATTAGTATTTGATGAAGGTTCCGGTACACATGATATTTCAATAATTGAATTTGGTGATGGTGTGTTTGAAGTTTTGGCAACTGATGGTGATACGCAATTAGGAGGTGATGATATCGATGATATTTTAATTAATTTTTTATCAGATTCATTTAAAAGTGAGTATAATACAGATTTAAGGAAAGATCCCTTAGCTTTACAGAGATTAAAAGATGCTGCAGAAAAAGCAAAAATTGAGTTATCATCAACAACATCAACAGAGGTAAATTTACCATATATAACTGTAGTTGATTCAACACCAATACATTTAGTTAAAAAAATAAATAGATCCGAATTTGAAAAGCTAATTGATGGTTTTGTTAAGAAATCAATAGATCCGATACAGAGATGCTTAACAAAAGCAGGATTAAAATATTCGGATATAGAAGAAGTTATTATGATGGGTGGTACGACACGTGTTCCTATTATTCAAGAAGAAGTATCTAAATTTTTTAATGGTAAAACTTTAAATAAAAGTATAAATCCAGATGAGGGTGTTTCAATTGGGGCAACTGTTCAAGGAGGCGTTTTATCAGGTCATGTAAGTGATGTTTTACTATTAGATATTTTAAGTGTTGGTGTAGGAATTGAAACAATGGGCGGTGTGATGACAAAAATGATTGAGACTGGAACAACTATTCCAACAAAAAAATCAGAGACATTTTCAACCGCTTCTGATAATCAGCCTTCTGTAGAGATTCATGTTCTACAAGGTGAGAGACCAATGGCAAAAGATAATAAGACATTGGGTAGATTTCACCTTGATGGTATAGCAAGCGCACCAAGAGGAGTTCCTCAAATTGAAGTGTCTTTTGATATTGATTCAAATGGTATATTATCTGTATCTGCAAAGGATAAAGCTACAGGCAAAGAAAATAATATAAGAATTGAGGGTGGGACAAAATTATCTAAAGAAGAAATTGAAAAAATGAAAGCCGAAGCTGAAGCAAACGCAGAGGCTGATAAACTTGAAAAAGAAAAAGTTGAGAAATTAAATTCTGCTGATTCATTAATCTTCCAATCTGAAAAGCAAGTTAAGGAAATGGATGGTAAAATTTCAAGTGAGTCAAAAGAATCATTAGAAAAGGCTATTGCATCTTTGAGGGAATCACATAAATCAGCTGATTTGACAAAAATTGATGAGGATATGAAAGTACTTAATGATACTTTGATGAAAGTTGGACAAGAATTTTATCAAAATTCTCAAGCTAAGGAAAGCACTGAAACAAACTCAGATAGTACTTCACAAAATGAAGCACAAGATGTTGAATTTGAAGAAGTTAAGTAATAATTCAATTCTAAAATAGAATAAAAAAATCCTGAATTTTAATTCAGGATTTTTTTTATTAATTATCATCATCATCTAAATAATCATATCCACCGTCAGTACTATTTAGGTATCTATTAGTTTTTATGAATGTTTCCTCATCTATTTTAAATTCCCTATGTGTTGAAATATAACCAGTTTCTGAGTCAAAGTAAGTTAAGCTATCAACATAAGGAAATTCATCATACCAATTTTTAAGCTTTGTTTTTAGTATTGGATTAGTTTTTGAATCAGTTCCTTTATCGACTATAAATTTATTAGAAGAGTCTTGTCTCCTTTTGTACCACCAATCATTTCTTTCAGCAAATTTCTTAAATAATTCTACATCTGAATCATTAATAGTATAAATTCTATCCATAAACATTTCACCATCATCTAAGGTCCATAAAAGTGCTCTACCCATTATTTTCTTTGACTTATATCTAGAATCAACTATTTTTCCACTTGAATCATATAAAATGACAAGTTTTACTTGTTCTGGATTTCCAGAATATATGTATAAATAGTCAGAATCAACTGTTGCCATGCAAGAGTTCCCGAGTGTTCCACTTTCTTCTGCATAGTTTTCTAGTCTATAAAAATATAGCAAATCTTTACCAGAAACAACATCAAATTTATTAAATGCATCATTTAAAATATCGATTGTTGATTTATATGCGTTTACAAATTCCTCAATTTCCTTATCTGTAAATTCAATTTGACTTGACTTTAATAGAGCCCTAACAATTCTCCCTATTTTTATTTTTGATCTATTTGTTTTCCATAATTTTCTGACATCTTCTGATGCCTCAATTAAACCTAGTTTATTTATAATAACTTTCTTCCCAATTGAACTTTCATTATCCGAGTCTGTACATTCAAATAAAACATATGTTTTTCCGGCAGATCCATGAGTCTCTCTTAAAATTTTACCAATATCACCAAGATCTGGTGTATATTCAAGATTATCAGGTCTTGGAAATTCTAGTCTAACATATATTGAGTTATTTGATGGATTTGTAGTTAAATATTTATCACTATTTATCACTTTATGAAGTAGTTCTTTATCCTTCATAATTTCTTTAGCCTTTCTATCAGTTATGAAGCTAACCTCATCATTAGTTTTGTCTTCAACATCTATATAATTTTGTTGAACATCTTTATCTTGGTTTCTCAGTGATAAAATTTTCTTTGATATTGGTAAGTTTATTTGATTTAGTACTCTACAGAAGGAATCGGAGAATTCCAATTTACTTTCTAGAAGTAATTCATATATTTTATTTTCTGTTAAAAAATCAGAGTATTTAAGCATTTATTAAAATGATATTTTATTATATATTATTTTTTTGCATTCAATTTCTTCCCTTTAATAGTTTTTAAATTTTTTGCGATATTTTTACCTAATAATATATCAAGTGAACTTATTTTTTTATTTATCCATGTTTTAGTTTCTAAAATATAAAGCCTTATCATTACATGTCCTAATTCAGTAAAGTATATATCTTCTAATATTGCTGGCCCATATGCGGTATCTACTTCTGCTCTAGTTGAGTTTGCCAATTTTAAAATTAATTTTTATATTTCAAACAGTTGTATATATAAAACTTTTATCCGTTTTATACATAGAATGTTTAAATTTAATTAAAATATATGCAAATTAAAATATATCCAAGTGAGATAATAAAACTATGCCTTTGGGATAACTTTACTTATTATGTGATAGGATCTGAAAAAGAAGCTGAAAAAATATTAAAAGAAGATAAGGAATTTGAAATTTCAGAAAGAGATGCTCTTGTAATTGGATTGTTAAAAATTATTGAGACCGATAACTTAATTCATAAGTTTAATACTTATATGGTTGATTTTTTAAACAATAAATCAATAAATAATCAAAATTTGGTATTAATTAGAAAAAACACATTAGATTTATCAATTGATAAATTTTTAGAAAAATTTCCATCTTATTGGACTCCAGATATAGTTTATAAAAAAGCTATAGAACAAGTAGATGCCTATATCAAGGAGTATAAAACAAATATTGATGAATTAGAAATACATAAAGTAACAGATCAATTTGGAACATATGATTTTCTAAATTCAAACACAGTAAAAAAGCTATTAAGTTTTAATTATTGAGAGGAGAATTTTCTAATATATATAGAAAAGGATATGAAAATTTGTGAAAAAAGATAGAAAAGAATATTTTAAAAATTATTATAAAGAAAATAAAGAGAGAATTCAACAATATTATTATGATAATAGGGAATACAAATTAGAAAAGGTAAAAAAATATAGCGAAAATAATAAAGAGAGAAAAGCATTATATAATAAAAAATATTTTGAAGAAAATAAAGAAAAAATAATTCTATATAATAAAAATTACTTTCAAGAAAATAAAAAGCGACTTGATGAATACAGTAAGATATACTCTGAGGAAAATAAAGATAGGATTAAAGAATATCAGAAAAATTACAAAAATAATAGAGCATTAAATGATAATTTATTTAGATTAGGTAAAAATATAAGAACATTAATATATCATTCATTTAAAAATAATGGTTATAAAAAAGCATCAAAGACATTTGAGATAATTGGATGTTCCTTTGAAGAGTTTAGATTGTACTTAGAATCAAAATTTGAGCCTTGGATGAATTGGGACAATCATGGATTATATAATGGTGAATTTAATTATGGGTGGGATATTGATCATATCATACCGATTATATCAGCTAAGAATGAGCAAGATATAGTTAAATTAAATCATTTTAGTAATCTACAACCACTTTGTAGTAAGGCTAATAGATATGTAAAAAGAAATATCATAGATGATACAGTATGTCTATGTTGTGGTAAAAAATTAGTAAATAAAAAATATTGTAATGATAAATGTAGAAAAAAATACTATTATATGAACGAAAAAAATACAACAGAGACAGAAGAAATTATTGATCAAGATATTCCTAAGGAGGAAGTAGATTGGAAGGATAAATATATCCGTTTATATGCTGAAATGGAGAATTATAAAAAAAGACATCAAAAAGATAAGGAACTATTAGCTGAATCTTTAACTATAAAATCAATGGAAGTTATTTTAGATTTAGATAATGATTTATCGATTGCTTTAAAATCTATTAAGGACGAGGAGTTATTAAATGGTATAAACTTGATCATTAAAAAGGTGAAAGATACTCTAAAACATAAAGGTATTGAGGAAATTCAAGTTGATAAGTATGATGAAAATATTCATGAAGTTATTTCTGTTATAGAGAATGGAGAAAATAGAATTGGTGAAGTTATATCTAAAGGATATTATTTAAATGGTAAAATTATTAGGTATCCTAAAGTTATATTATTTAAGTAAAAATGAATCTATATTTGGAGCCTATTAATACAGAAAATATTAATAAAATTACGATTTATGAACAACGAGATTGAATTAAGAGATTTTTTTGCTGCTCAACTTATGAGTGGGAAAGTGAATGATTTTTATTCACAAGCACACAGGGAAAATGTTGCACAAAAACAAGGTGATGAAGAATGGGTACAAGTATCTGCGGAAGAAGCGACAAGACGAGCGATAGACAAAGCAGCAAAAAACGCTTACATAATTGCAGATGCTCTTTTGAAAGCACGAGGTAAGTAATTTTTATTGCTTATAGCGCAAAAATGAGAAGGGACAACAAAATTTTTATCAATAGCTTCTATATGTTGGGCAATTGATATGTATTATAATTAATATTATGTTAAATAAATAGAAGAGGTGGTTAAGATTATTAATTTGTTGTGTAATCGAAGATCCATACCATTTAACATTTCATTATCAGTTGATACTAAAAATTTAGACTTAATAATAAATTATTCATCGGTAATAATGTTTAAATTAGATATAGTAAGAACTATAAGAGAAATGAAATTGGCACAAATTTTGATAAAATAAAATATTATGGGAAAAGACTATTATAAAATATTAGAAGTAGATAAAAATTCTACAGCAGATGAGATAAAAAAATCATATCGAAAAAAGGCAATGCAATATCATCCCGATAAAAATCCGGGTAATGCTGAGGCTGAAGAAAAATTTAAAGATTGTGCTGAGGCATATGAAATTTTATCAGATCCACAGAAAAAGCAACATTATGATATGACAGGACAAGCACCTGGAAATTCATCAGGTGGTTTTCAAGGACATGGCTTTGATATCAATGATATATTTTCGCAATTTGGTGACATTTTTGGTGGATTTGGCAGTAGATCATCCAATCAAAGAAGACAGAGAAGAGGAAATGATTTAAGAGTTAAGGTTAATGTAGATTTAACTGATATAATTTTTGGAACAAAGAAGACTATTAAATATAATAGACATGATAAATGCTCTACTTGTAGTGGTGCCGGTGGATCTGATTCTTCAAATTGTTCAGCATGTAATGGTACTGGTCAAAGAACAATTGTCCAACAAACTCCTTTTGGACAAATTCGACAAGCAACAATGTGTAATATATGTAATGGTGATGGTCAAATAGTTAAAAATAAATGTAGAGATTGTTCAGGTTCGGGTACAAAGGTGAAAGAAGAAACCGTTGAAATAGACCTTCCTAAAGGGGCTGTTAATGGTACATATTTAACAATGCCTCAATTTGGTAACTATACCAAATCTGGTGTTGCAGGAGATTTACAAATTGTAATAGAAGAGATACCTGATAAAGTATTTAAGCGAGAAGAAAATAATTTAGTTTACAATCAATCAATTTCGGTTGTTGATGCGCTCCTTGGTAAAGATTTTGAGATAGATTCTCCACATGGTAAAATTAAATATACAATAAAGGGTGGTACAAATCATGGTGATGCTATACAAATTGATGGTAAAGGAATACCTGATATTCATTATCACAATGAGATGGGAAATTTATATATTATAGCATCAGTAAGAATGCCTGATAAATTAACATCTAAAGAAATAGAATTATTAAACAAACTAAAAAAAGAAGAAAATTTTAAATGATTTTTTACTATATTTGTTATTCGAATGAAATATTATCCAATTGAAATGGAAATAATTGAAAATATCTCTAGTTTTATTTTAGATATAAAAATAAACAAATTTATTCTTTATATTGCACATCTATTTGGTTATCGAAAAGATGAGGAGCATATGGATAATATCACTATAAATATTGATCGTGATATCTATGATGATAGACTTATGAATATTTTGTTATTAAGTCTTCCCAATAAAAGATATGTATTTTTTGGAAATGATGAATCTCATATAGAAAATTTAGTTGATGATATTAAAAAGAGAGTATATAAAATACTTTCAGATAATTCTAAATTAGAAAAGAGATGTGAGAATGTTAAACAGGTATATTTAACATTCTATGCTAGTGATGATAAAGTAAGAAAGGGATCCATAATTAAAATAATGATGTATCGTGATAAAAAACTTTATTATACTTATGATACGAAGGAGGCAAAAAGATATGAGAGGGATTGTGCCCTAGAAACTATTTTAAGTTAAATAAAAAATGCGAAGAAAATGGGAAAATTTTTGGTTTGAATATCACTGTCCTAGTCCTATATATGGAATAGGTACACAAGGATATAGAAAATTTCGTAAACAGCGGCTTTTTAATATTATAATAGCATTTATATTATTATATTGTTTAATATTTTAAATGATAATTATATTGACAAGACCAATTAATTGTAGTTGCAACTTTTCCAGTAACTCTCATTCTAACATTATTTGTAGCATCGCTATCAATAGTTATTGATGTTAATGTTGGCCCAAAATCATCATAATAAGAATATGTTGACCCAATTTGTGTTATAACACCGCCTGTCTTTCTAAATGCTGCTGAAAAATTATAAGCAACACCTGCTGTAAAATCTGATTTAAATCCATTAATAGTCCCTGTAACACTTGCCATTTGGTTATTTGCCATTGAGAAAGTTGCAATTGTTGTCAATGTCGTGTTTGTTGTTTGTAAGGTTCTTAAATCCGAATAGTAATAATCAGAGTTCATTCTAGTTATTTTATAACCAGTATAATAGGTACTACCAGATCTAATCATTGTATTTGATCCTTGATCTAAAATAATAGTTGATTCACCAATTGTATCTATATCTGTTATGTATTTACCTGCTAGGAAATTTGTTGTGGTTGTGACATTACCATCAGTTGCCGGATTAAATAATATTTCAACATCTTTTGGTGCACCTGCCCCATCACTTTCAACTCTTATATCAAATCTTCCGCCAATTCCAAAACATCTTGGACTGCTCATAAAAACATTTCTTGCTGTACTTTTAACATGAAAATGTGCTGATCTATCTGATGCTGTTGCTCCACTACCACCAACAGTACCTGGATCCTTTGAATAACAACCGATTAGATCAATATTTCTACCTCCGGTTATAACATAACTACTACCTCTAAATAAGGTTTGATTTCCACTTCCAATATCATTAATTGATTGTACACCACCGCTACTAGATGCTGTTATACCATAACTATTTGGTATATTTCCTGTAACTCTTGTCTCATTTACCTCGGCTCCACATCCATTTAAAACAACATTATTACATGATCTTAACCAATAACCAATACCAGCACCCTCGGCAGCGCAATTTAATACATTTGCATAGGATAATCCATTAAAGGCATATGCTGCAAGGTTGGCACTTGATACATAACAATTTGATACAAGTGTTGAGGTACAAGATCCATCAAAATAAAATCCATGCCCAGCAGCCTCAGATATTCTAACATTATCAAATACACTTAATAACATACCAATCATGAATATTGCATGGGATTTAGTTTTTTCAATATAAACACTTTCTAATAGGACTTGATTTAAAGCATTACCACCTCCGGAAATAAATGGATCTGGTTCTAACATATAAACCCCTCCTGATCCACTTGTACTATAAGTTGTTGATTTTACACCAACTAAGTCCAAATAAGATAATCTAAATACATTTATTCCTAATGAGTAAATATGATATCCTTGCCCAGCACTAGACATAACAATCCTTGTTACACCTGGCTCAGATGCTTTTGCTGCTCTACCTTGTCCTACTATAGTAACATTATTAGATGTTATATTAAAGACATTATTATTGGCTCCTACACTACAGTTGATTGTGTATCCTCCCAATATAATTGTTACTGGAATACTAATTGTCACTGTGGTTGTTATTGCCTGCGATCCTGTTAATCCTGTACAATCAATTGTTGATCCTGTTAATCCTCTTGCTTGTAAATCATTTATACATGTTTGTAATTTTACACCAAAGTTAGCACCTGCATAAGAATCTACTAATATAGATGTTCCACTGCCTTGTGGGCCAGTGAATCCTTGAGGCCCAGTAAATCCTTGCCAACCTTGTATGCCTGTTGGTCCAGTTTGACCCTGAACACCTTGAGGACCTTGAACACCTTGAGTACCTGTTGTACCAGTTCTGCCTTGATTTCCTTGCCATCCTTGATTACCTTGAGGACCTTGTACACCTTGAGTACCCGTTGTACCTGTTCTACCTTGAGGACCAATTGATCCGGGATCACCTAAATCACCTTTAATACCTTGAGGGCCTGTAAATCCTTGGACACCTGTAAATCCTTGGACACCTGTTGCTCCAAATTGTCCTTGATTGCCTTGTGGTCCTTGAGCACCTTGTATTCCTGTTGATCCAATATTTCCTTGAATACCTTGAAATCCTTGATTACCTTGAGGACCTTGAGGACCTTGTATACCCTGCCGACCTTGTGATCCAACTAATCCTTGAAATCCAGTTGTACCAGTTGATCCAAATCCTTGCCATCCCTGATTACCTTGTGTACCTGAAAATCCTTGAGCACCTGCTCTTCCTTGATTACCTTGATTACCTTGTGGGCCCGTGAAACCTTGTGGACCTGTGGCTGAACCTGCAACTCCTTGAGGTCCTGTAAATCCCTGAGATCCAGTATTACCTTGCCATCCCTGATTACCTTGAGGACCAGTGGCTGAACCTGCAATACCTTGAGGTCCGGTAAATCCTTGAGGTCCGGTAAATCCTTGAATACCTGTTGGTCCTTGTGATCCTGTACCACCACCAAGAGTACCTTGATAACCTTGAGGTCCGGTAAATCCTTGATTACCTTGAGGACCAGTGGCTGAACCTGCAATACCTTGAGGTCCGGTAAATCCTTGAGGTCCGG
>JACCDN010854679.1_pt1 | contig 13915 bp, 11 predicted proteins | sample 7441691 | NCBI WGS metagenome assembly JACCDN01 (sample SAMN15323439, study PRJNA562643) | freshwater metagenome | isolation source: river surface water | place: USA:Blue River Watershed | collected 2017-08-16
GCCTTGAATCTTAAGTTTCATGCCGCAGATCTCATTCAAAAGTGGGAGACAGTAAAGCTTGAAGTTAGAGCGCTTCATCAGAGCATTTTTTACCGACCATTGCTTTCAGCGGTTTCAAAACTCGATAACCAAAGTCTTTCGCTTTCAGATGCCCAGGTTCAGGATCGCCTGCACGCGATTGGATTCTCAGACACGAAGGGCGCTCTAGAGCAAATCGCAGCTCTGACAGCTGGATTGTCTCGTCGTGCAGCGATTCAGAAGCAACTTTTGCCTGTGTTGATTCAGTGGTTCTCTGAGGGCTCAGACCCTGATGCCGCTTTACTAGCCTTCAGGCGATTGAGCGAAGACCTTGGAGATTCCCCCTGGTACCTAAAGATGTTGCGCGACAGCACGGGTGCTGCAGAGCGCATGACGCAAGTGCTGTCTAATAGTCGCCTCGCCACCAACTTGTTCGAGCGCATACCGGAGGCCGCAGCTTGGTTTGAGAAGTCTGAAGACCTGCTTCCAATTACCAAGAGTGCACTAACTGTTGAGTTCGAGGCAATTGTTTCGCGTCAGCGCCTCTTAGAGCCCGCTGCCAAGGCTATCCGTGGAATTAGACGCCGCGAGACGCTTCGATTGGCTATGGGGGCGGTATTGGGCGATTTGACCATTGATCAGGTCTCTACGGGGCTAAGTGATTTGACTGATGCCTATTTGAAGGCCATGTTGGACGCTGCGCTCCAGCTTGAGGGCCTAGACATTTCTACGGATGACCTCAACGCGGTGCTCGATCTGGGAATCGTTGCCATGGGTCGTTTTGGGGGAGAAGAAATCGGTTTCGGCTCTGACGCCGATGTCATGTTTGTCTATAAGGCCAAGGTTGGCGTTGCCGTCGACACCGCCCAAAGAGTTGCTGAACGTGCAATTAACGAACTAAAGCTATTGGTGAAAGATTCTCTTTTAGAGTTTGAACTCGACCTAGACCTTCGACCCGAGGGCAAAAACGGTCCATCGGTACGCTCTTTGGAGTCATACGCGGCGTATTACAAGCGCTGGGCTAACACCTGGGAGGCTCAAGCTTTGCTTAGAGCTCGAGTGATTGCCGGCAGCGATGAGCTTCGTGAAGAGTTCGTGGCGCTAATAAATGAGTACCGATATCCAAAAGAATTGCCAGACCAGGCAGTCATCGAGATTCGCCGAATCAAGGCAAGAGTCGAAACCGAGCGTTTGCCGCAGGGCGCTGACCCTAAGAGGCATCTGAAGCTCGGCCGCGGTTCACTGAGTGATGTTGAGTGGTTGGTTCAGCTGCTACAGATGCAGTATGGCAACGAGCATCCGAGTATTCGAACCCCACAGACTCTCGCTGCACTAAAGGCCTGTGTAGAGGTGGGCGTAATTGCTGACCACGACGCCCGAGTTCTTGAAGAAGCTTGGATTCTGGCTTCTAGAGTGCGCTCGGCCAGTGTTCTGTGGGCCAATAAGCGCACGGATGTACTGCCAGTTGATCGAAAACAGCTTGACGGTATTGCTCGGATTCTGGAGTATCCACGAGGCTCTGCTGCTCAACTTGAGCAGGATTACCTTTCGCACACTCGCCGGGCACGCACCGTTTTCGAACGTATCTTCTATGGTTTCGTATCTGATTCCGACTAACAAAGTTCTTGACCATAAAAAAAAGACCCCGCCTTTCGACGGGGTCTTTTCAATTCGGAAATTAGCAACCGAAGTAAAGCTCGAACTCGTAAGGGTGAGGACGAAGAGCAAGTGGCTTGATCTCGTGCTCGCGCTTGTAGTTGATCCAGTTCTCGATTAGGTCCTTAGTGAACACGCCACCCTCTAGAAGGTAGTCGTGGTCTGCCTCAAGGGCCTTGAGTACATCCTCAAGGTTTCCTGGAACCTGTGGAATTAGCGCTGCTTCTTCAGCAGGCAATTCGTAAAGGTCTTTGTCAACTGGCTCGTGTGGCTCGATGCGGTTCTTGATGCCATCGATACCTGCCATAAGCATTGCTGCGAACGCTAGGTAAGGGTTCGACGAGGCGTCAGGAGCACGGAACCCGATGCGCTTTGCCTTCGGGTTGGTACCGGTCATCGGGATGCGGATAGCAGCCGAACGGTTACCTGCTGAGTAAACAAGGTTTACTGGGGCTTCGAAGCCTGGAACTAGGCGGTGGTAGCTGTTCACGGTTGGGTTGGTGAAAGCCAGAAGCGATGGAGCGTGCTTCAAGATACCGCCGATGTACCAACGTGCTAGGTCTGAAAGGCCGCCGTAACCTGACTCGTCGTAGAACAAAGGCTTGCCTTCCTTCCACAATGACATGTGAACGTGCATACCTGAACCGTTGTCACCAAATAGTGGCTTTGGCATGAAGGTTGCGGTCTTTCCCCAACGCTCAGCAACGTTCTTGACGATGTACTTGAACTTCAAGATGTCGTCAGCTGAAGAAAGTAGGGTGTCAAACTTGTAGTTGATCTCGCCCTGACCAGCAGTACCAACTTCGTGGTGGCTGCGCTCAACCTCTAGGCCAACAGCAAGCAGCTCTGACACGATGTCATCGCGCATGTCTGCGTGCTTGTCGGTTGGGGTTACCGGGAAGTAACCGCCCTTGTAAGGGGTCTTGTTGGCTAGGTTGCCGCCAGCCTCTTCGCGACCTGAGTTCCAAGCAGCCTCATCTGAGTCGATGAAGTGCATTGAGCCATTCTGCTTGTATTCGTAGCGAACGTCATCAAAGATGAAGAACTCTGCTTCTGGAGCGAAGAATGCGGTGTCTGCAATGCCAGTGGTGGCTAGGTAAGCCTGTGCCTTCTTGGCGGTCTGACGTGGGTCGCGACCGTAGATCTCGCCGTTACGTGGGTTGTAAACGTCGAAGATCATAACAAGAGTCTTCTGAGCGCGGAATGCGTCCAGGTAAGCGGTGGTTACATCTGGAATCAACTGCATGTCTGATTCGTTGATTGATCCGAAGCCACGGATAGATGAACCATCGAACAGCTGACCGTCGATGAAGAACTGCTCATCGATCATTGCTGCTGGAAGGTTGAAGTGCTGCTGCACACCTGGTAGGTCGGTGAATCGTACGTCAAGGAACTTTACGTCGTTATCCTTGATGAACTTGACTACCTCAGAGGCGGTCTTGAACATAGGGGGTATCCCTTCAGAAGGTGGATGGTGGTTACTGGCACGTCATTAAGCCATCCCGAAAAGTCTAACCGAGCGCGCCCTTGATACTGACTCAAACAATGTTTCAGCCATGTAAAACTTTGGCTAGGCTCGAGACATGTCTAATGCGCAGAACTGGGCCGGCAAGGCACTCGGCCTTCCTAAAAGTGGTACCGGGTCACTCGCGAAATTCCCTCGAAGATTGCTAGCGCTGGTTATCGACTGGGGAGTTGCGTTGCTCATCTCAACGGCCTTTTTTGCAGGCGACAACTCAGCGACACTATTGATTTTTGCCGGAATGCAATTCATCTTGGTGCTGACCCTAGGCGCAACTTTCGGTCATCGAATTACTGGGATGAAAGTTCGCAAGGTTGATGGGTCGGCAATTGGGTTGCTCTCCTCGGCGCTGCGAGTCGGATTGATCCTTCTGGTTTTACCGGCCGTTATTTGGGATAACGACAACCGTGGCCTTCATGACAAGGCCGCCGGCACCGTTCTCATTCGGTCATAACGAAAACCCCGGCCAAGCGGCCGGGGTTTTTCAAAAATTAACCTCGTTGTTGGCGAACCTTGCGAGGGTCAATTCCTTTTGGAATTGGAATGTTCATTCCGAGAGAAGCTAGTCGCTTGTCTACAGCAGCAACTTCAGCGCGACTCAAAGATTTCTTCATCTTGTAGAGGGTCTTAGTTACTTCATAGATGCGAATCGAACCTTCATCCTTGCCGACGAACACTGCAGTAATAGGCGCGCCAGTCGCGATTCGAGAGATCTTTTTACGTTCATCTTCTAGCAGTGCTTGGGCACGGTGACGCGAACCCTCACCGATGAGAACAATTCCACCTGGGCCAACGGCACGGTAAACAGCGTCGCCAGATTTTGCGTTGAAAGCTACCGGCATGGCTGCACCTCGCCAATTGCGACGCAAGCCGTTACTCAGCACAGCACCTACAGCACCCTGCTGGTCTTCTATTTGGCGATAGGCCATGCGTTCCGCCTTGCGAGACATTACTACCATCGCCAGCATTACACCCAGCACCAACGCTGCGATGCTTGAAAGCACAAAGTTTGTGACGTTGCCTGGAGCTGTCAGAACTGAAAGCAGAAGTGAGGCTGCAACAACACCGACAAAGGCCAACGCTGCCCAAAGGGTAGAGGTCTTGTCAGACTTCGCAGTCATTTTGTAAACACGCATCATCTGCGCGAGTTGACCCGGTTGTTTTGCTGTTTTCTCTTTTTTAGCCATTATGAAAGCCTATCAATCGGTACTAGTGAGATGCCTGACCGAATCCACTTTTTGCAGCAGCTTCGGCTAGATGTTTCAGGTGGTCTGGTACTTCTCGACCCTTTTTGCTCATGGTTTGTGCCCAGAGGCGTCCGGCGCGGTAAGAGCTTCTAACCAATGGGCCCGAAAGTACTCCCAAGAAGCCAATTTCTTCAGCCTCTTCAGCCATCTCGGCAAACTCAACCGGCTTTACCCATCTTGTAACTGGGTGGTGTTTAGGGGTAGGTCGCAGATATTGAGTGATGGTCAGAATATCCGTGCCGGCATCGTGAAGATCTTGCATAGCCTGCGAAATCTCCTCGCGAGTCTCGCCCATTCCAAGAATCAAATTCGACTTGGTCACCAAACCATAATTTCTAGCCTGAGTGAGCACATCCAAGGATCTGTCGTATCTAAAGGCTGGCCGAATTTCTTTGAAAATGCGGGGCACTGTTTCAACGTTGTGTGCAAAAACTTCTGGCCGGGCGTCAAACACTTTGCCAAGCAAATCTGGGTTGCCAGAGAAATCTGGCACGAGTATCTCGACGCCGGTGCCCGGAGATGCCTTGTGAATTTGTCTTATGGTCTCGGCATACAGCCAAGCGCCTTCGTCTGGCAGGTCATCTCGAGCTACACCTGTGACAGTTGCGTAGCGCAATTCCATTTGCTTCACAGAATCGCCAACACGTCGGGGTTCATCTGGATCGAAGTTATCTGGTTTTCCGGTGTCTATCTGGCAGAAGTCGCAGCGGCGGGTGCACTGTGAACCACCAATCAGGAACGTCGCCTCGCGATCTTCCCAGCACTCGAAGATGTTTGGGCAGCCTGCCTCTTGGCAAACGGTGTGAAGATTTTCGCTCTTCACCAGTTTTTGCAAAGCCTGGTATTCAGGGCCCATGTTTGCTGTGGTTTTGATCCACTCTGGCTTTTTTTCGATGGGTACAGAAGCGTTTCTGGCTTCAATGCGAAGGAGCTTTCGCTCTGGTTTCAGTTCGGTCAATTTGCGACCTTGCCAATCTCTTTTAGGTTCTTTTGGATAACTTCGGCCGCCATCGCGGTGGTGATCTCTTTGCCAAGCAACTCGGTCAGAGTGCTGGTTTTAGCGTCACGGATGCCGCAAGCAACAATGGTTTCATAAGGTTCGAGCGAGTTATTGCAGTTGAGGGCAAAGCCGTGCATGGTGGTGTGCTCGGCAACTCTAATTCCAATAGCAGCAACCTTTACAAAAGTGTCGCCAACCGGCGCCCAAACGCCGCTTCGCCCTTCAACACGCACGGTTTCAAGGCCGAATTCACGGATGCTGTCAATAAGTACCTGCTCGAGCCAACGCACATAACCAACTACGTCGATTGGGCGGGGTAGTTGCATGATTGGGTAACCAACAAGTTGCCCAGGACCATGCCAAGTAATCTTTCCACCTCGGTCAACATCGATTACCGGCGTGCCGTCAGTTGGGCGTTCAGAGTCTTCGGTTCGCTTACCCGCGGTGAACACACTTGAGTGTTCAAGCAAAATTACTGTGTCAGGAATCTCGCCATTAGCCACTTTTGAGTGAATTTTTCGCTGAAATTCCCACGCATCTTCGTATCCAATAAATTTTGGATCGAGACCGGCGATAAGGAATTCTGGCATGACTCAAGTCTAAGCAATCCACAGATGACACAAATTCCCGATCTTTGCACAAAATTTGTTTCTTGATTCTCACTCAGTTTCGCAAGGCATTTGATGGATAGGTGAACATAAAGAAACCTCGCTTTCGACGACCAGACCTTAGGCGTCTGGATCTCAAGCGTCGCCGTGGGGGTTGGAGCTTCGGGGTCGATATGTTCGTTCAGAAACCAAAGCGAATTAGGTCGAATTGGGTGCTCCAATTGCGGTCATCCCTGAACTCTGAATTGTGTCCAATCCAGAGTTCTGATGGGCGGGTCTTCTTATTACGGAAAACATCCCCGCCCAGACCTAAAGGGAAAGCATGGTTACGAACCGGAATCATGGTCTTTGCGGCCATGGCTTTGGTTTTGTTCGGACTTTCAACGTTGGCTTCACGGTCTCGGGTTGTGTCGATCACTACGACTGAGACCACAAAGGCAGAAGTCAATCCGATTTCAATCTGTGATGAGGTTGAAGTTGCTTCTCTTGAACGAATTTCTCAATTAGCAAACCAAGAGCAAACACAAACGACGGTGCTCGCGAAAGTTGGTGGCTTGCAACACGTGATGTTGAGTTTCAATTGTCCTGGCGATAAAAATCTGAACGTAGAGGTTTACCGAGTGTCACGCGAAGGTTCTTGGCACATAACAAAAGTCCTCCAGCCGAGTAAACGACTGGAGGACTTAGGTAAGTGAATCTATAGACCTAGAACTGAATCGAAATTAGCCTCTTCTAGTCGAGCCTTTACGTCAACCAAGAAGCGACTTGCGTCGGCCCCGTCTACCAGACGGTGGTCGTATGAAAGCGCTAAATAAACCATGCTTCGAATTGAAATGGCGTCTTGACCATTTGCGTCAGTTACTACAGCAGCGCGCTTGGTAACAACACCGGTTCCCAAAATTGCCACCTGAGGCAGGAATACAACTGGGGTGTCAAACAAAGCACCTCGTGAACCAGTGTTGGTCAAGGTAAAGGTGCCGCCACCAAGCTCATCTGGCTTCAACTGGTTTGCGCGGGTGCGTCCTGCAAGATCAGCAATCTGCTGAGCAATCTGCATGATGTTTAGCGTTGAAGCGTCACGGATTACTGGAGTTAGTAGACCCTTCTCAGTGTCAACAGCAAAAGAAATGTTTTCAGTACCGTGGTAGACGATGTTCTCGCCATCGATTGTTGCGTTCAGCTTTGGGTGAACTCGAAGAGCCTCTGCGGCAGCAAGTGCAAAGAACGGCATGAAGTTCAGCTTGCCGCCAGATTTTGCTACGAACTGAGACTGAACGCGTTGGCGCAACTGAGCGATCTTAGTTACGTCAACTTCGACAACGGTGGTTAGTTGTGCGGTAGATACCATCGATGCAACTGCTCGCTCAGCAAGGACCTTACGGAGACGAGACATTGGCTCGGTGGTACCGCGCAGAGGTGATGCGGCACCGGGAACGAAGGTTGATTGAGCCGGTGCGCTTGCGGCAGGGGCTGCTACAGGTGCGCTTGAAGCTGCGATTACATCATCCTTGCGGATTCTGCCACCAACACCGGTGCCAGCGATCTGCGAAAGATCAATTCCGGTCTCCTGAGCTAATTTGCGAACTAGCGGAGTTACGTAGCCAGCATCAACCGAGCCGGCGTTAGACACCGGGGTGGCAACTGGAGCAACTGCTAGTGGAGCAACCGGTGCAACGGCGGGCGCTGGCGCGGCAGGTGGAACATATGCCGGGGCTGCAGGTGCAGCAACAGGTGCTGGTGCAGCCACCGCAGCTGGTGCTGCAGGAGCTTCAGATACAGGAGCAGGAGTTGGTTCTGCAACCGGAGCTGGAGCGCTTGAAGCTGCGCCGGATCCGTCACCAATGATGACCAAGACAGCGCCGACCTGAACTGTCTCGTCTTCTTGAACCAAGATTTGTTCAATCACGCCTGCGACAGGCGAAGGAATTTCGGTATCAACTTTGTCGGTAGATACCTCAACCAGTGGCTCGTCGACGGCTACAGAGTCACCTACCTTTTTTAGCCAACGGGTTACTGTACCCTCGGTAACGCTCTCGCCAAGTGCCGGCAGTACTACTGATTCGCTCATTCTGATGCTCCTTGTGAAATCTTTTACGCGTGTGCGTGTAGAGGTTTGCCGGCGATAGCAAGGTGAGCTTCGCCGATGGCTTCGTTCATGGTTGGGTGTGCGTGAATCAAAGATGCAACATCTTCTGGGTATGCCTCCCAGTTAACGATCAATTGAGCTTCGCCGATCTGCTCGCCAACACGTGATCCAATCATGTGAACACCGATGATCGGGCCATCGTTCTTGCGAATCAGTTTGATGAATCCAGCAGTACCAAGAATCTGGCTCTTGCCGTTTCCGCCGAGGTTGTACTCGTAGGTTGAGATGTTCTCGGCACCAAATGACTCAGCGGCCTTAGCCTCAGTGAGGCCAACCGAGGCAATCTCAGGTTCACAGTAAGTGACCTTCGGAATTCCGTTTTCATCAATGACGGCTGGCTTCAAGCCAGCGATTTCTTCGGCAATGAAGATACCCTGTTGGAAGCCGCGGTGAGCAAGCTGCAAACCAGGCACAATGTCACCAGCAGCGTAGACGCCCGAGATATTGGTCTGTAGGCGGTCATCGGTTAGTACAAAGCCACGATCCATGTGGATGCCCTGCTCTTCGTAACCAAGGCCTGCAGTGTTTGGGCCACGTCCAACGGCAACCAAAAGCACTTCTGCCTCTAGTTTTTCGCCGCTCTCCAGGCTTACAACAACTCCGTGTTCGTGCTGCTCGACACCAGAGAAACGAACACCGGTCTTGAACTCGATTCCGCGCTTGCGGAACGCACGCTCGAGAGCCTTGCTGACAGTCGCATCTTCGTTAGGGACCAAGCTAGGTAGACCCTCGACGATGGTTACCTCTGCACCAAATGACTTCCAGATCGAGGCGAACTCGACGCCAATAACACCGCCACCCAAGACGATGACTTTGTTTGGTACGAAATTCAGTTGCAAAGCGTGTTCTGAGGTGATTACTCGGCCACCAATTTCCAGACCAGGCAAGGTGCGGCTGTATGAACCAGAAGCCAAAACGATGTTCGCGCCTGTGTAGTTGTCTCCGTTGACCTGAATGGTCTTTGGTCCAATTAGTCGTCCTTCACCAGATACAACGGTGATGCTCTTTGAGTTGACCAGTCCGGTGAGGCCCTTGAATAGGCGATCAACAATGGTGTTGCGGTACGCGTTGACTGCTGGCATGTCGATTGCACCGAAAGTTGACTGTACGCCGTAGGTTGCTGAATCCTTTACAGTGTCTGCAACTTCTGCTGAGTGAAGAAGTGCTTTGGTGGGGATGCATCCGCGGTGAAGGCAGGTGCCACCAAGTTTGTCTTTTTCGATTAGCGCAACGCTTTTGCCCAATTGAGCCGAACGAAGTGCAGCTGCATAGCCACCGCTTCCTCCACCAAGGATTACAACGTCAAAGTTGTGGTCAGCCACTTAATTACTCCCTCTAAAGGTTCGCCAATACCTTCAAACTTTACTATGTTTTAGCGTTTACTCGAACTTGACAGATTCTCGGCAAGGCGAATCAAAGTGCGCACCATCGTGCCAGTTGCTCCCTTTGGTGTGTAGCCATAAGCCGCACCTGAATTATCCGAAGGTCCAGCAATGTCTAGGTGTGCCCAAGCGATTTTCTTTGATTTATCAGTTTTCTGCGGGCCAATGAACTCCTGCAAGAAATGTCCACCTACCAGCATTCCACCGGCACGGTTGCCAATTTTGACGTTAGCAATATCGGCAATGTCTGAGTCAAGTAGCGGTCTTAGCTCGTCAGCTAATGGCATGTGCCAGACCAGCTCACCAGTTGAAGCGGCTGCAATTTCTACCTGCTCAACCGCTTGCTGATCGCCCATTAATCCGGCATAACGGTTGCCAAGAGCAATAGTCGCTGCTCCAGTGAGAGTTGCAACATCAACAATGAGATCAGGAAACTCTTCGCTGGCCATCGAGAGGCCGTCTGCTAGCACTAGGCGACCTTCAGCATCGGTGTTAAGCACCTCAATGGTTTTGCCGTTTCTAGCTCGAATGACATCATTAGGTCGAACCGCGGTTCCAGACGGCATATTTTCAGCGAGACACATCCATGCGGTGACTTTGGTGTTGATTTTTAGAGTTGCAATGGTTCTCACTGCATTTAGAACAGTTGCGGCACCAGTCATGTCGTATTTCATGCCAACCATGGATTCCGCCGGCTTCAGGCTTAGACCGCCTGAGTCAAAAGTTATTCCCTTGCCAACCAATGCAATGTGCTTTTTTGCTCCAGCGGGGGAGTACGAGATTTTTACCAGTCGTGGCGGGCGGCTTGAACCTGCACCCACGGCAGAGATTCCACCAAGGCCGTCTTTGACCAGGGCCTTCTCATCCCACACTTTGATCTTGAGGCCGGAAGACTTTGCAACGGCTGCAGCTTCGGTTGCAAACGACGCAGGAAATAGCTCGTTAGGAGCTCGATTGACTAAGTCTCGAGAGTGCTTTACTGCCGATGAAATAGCTTCGTTTTTTTGAACGGATTCTCGAGTCAGTTTCAGTTTTGAAACGAAGACCAGAGATTTGTTTCGATTCTCCGACTTCTTGGCGCGGTATTCATCGAAACTGTAGCTTCCCATCGAAAAGCCAAGGTGCAGGGCCTCCAATTGCGCTTCAGACTCGGTGTCGAGGTCGAAAACGACGCGTTCGAATTTTTTGGCCTTTCTAGCAACAGTTCCGCCGATCTCGCGCAAGATTTGATCGCTCACTTCGCCATTGCCAAGTCCTACAAAAGCCAAAGTTGACCCAGCTGATCCGGGAACCAGTGTGAATGATTCTTTCTTTGAGTTGGCACCTACGTTTTCAAGTGTCTTGATATCGATACCGAGCGCGCTTGGTTCGCCTGAACTGAGAGACATCTTGCTTTCGTTATCGATAATGCCAATCACAAGAAGCGTGTCGGCATTCAAAGCGGGAATTGATGTGGCAGTAGAAACCTTTATTAACGACATACGCCAATGCTAAACGGCTAAAAGTTAGGATGGGGCTATGAACCACTTCAGCGAGTTGTACGACTATCGCACTGGTGTCCAGTCAGTGCCAATGGGTTTGAATTTGGTAGCCGGTTTATCAGGCTTCACCGACTCGGGCCATGTGTTCGCGCAATTTGCTCAACACATATTTACCAGCCTCAAGCATGAGTTGATTCTTCAATTCTCCAACGATGAACTACTTGATTACAGATCAAGACGCCCTGTGATGTATTTCGAGCGCGACCACATTGCAAGTTATGAACCCGCGATCCTCGGAATTTATCTGGTTCACGATGAGTCCAATGAGCCTTTTCTGTTCCTGCATGGTTACGAACCAGACTTCAAATGGGAGGCCTTCTCTGAAGCGATTCTTGAAATCGTTGAGGAGCTTCAGGTTGCCGACTTCACCTGGGTACACTCGATTCCCTTTCCAACTCCACACAGCCGGCCAGTGGGCATCACTGTTTCAGGCAACCGCTCGGATGTCATCGAGCTCGTTTCTGAGTGGAAACCTCAAACCCAGGTGCCCGGCAACATCCTTCACCTAATCGAGTACAAGCTCACTCAAATAGAAGTACCGGTGGCAGGGTTCGTGATGTTGATTCCTCACTACCTGAGCGACACTGAGTTTCCGCAGGGAACAATTACCGCCCTTGAACAAGTTAGTGCCGCGACTGGTTTGGTTTTTCCGACCGACTCTCTCCGAGCCGAGGCCGTTGAAGTTGCTCACAAGATTGATGAACAGCTCAGTAAAAATGAGGATCTGGCAAAAATGGTTGCCTCTCTTGAGGCAGGTTATTCGAGTGAAATCAATCTCGGCATCAGAAACCAAATTGTCCGACCGGCTCCTCATGTGCCTTCGGCAGAAGAAATTGCAGATGAGCTTGAAGGATATCTTGCTAACCGGCACAAAAATGGCGCTGAGGACGAGGTTTAGTTCAATCTGAAGCGAATTCCGAGTTTCTCCTCGGTATCTTTCCAGAACCTATTCTGTTGAGATTCGTCCCTGAACTCAGTCAATAGCTTTGCAGGCTTCGGTTTTCCCCAAAGCTCGAGAATTGCCGGGCCAATGTAGCTCCCGTTTGATTCGTCTAGACCCTTAATTACCGTCTCAGAGCCGCTCCTAGCCGACTGGGCTAGAAGATACTCAACTGGTCTAACCCAGCTCGCTCCGTAACGACTGGCTCGAGTGAAACCGGGGTGAGCAATTGTCGACCTTTTGTTGGTATCTTGAAGTTTTCTTGCAGCGGTGAGGCCGAAAAGTAGGTTCTCGCGTTTGGACTTTGCATAGAGATCTGACGTTGACATGGAGGTCTCGTTCGCAGTTGACATCACATGAGTGCGGGCGACAATCGAAGAAACGGTCACCATTCTTGCACTATCTGCCGCTGCATCCCAGATTTGGGACGTCAGATAGAAGTGAGCAAGGTGGTTTACCCCGGTATGCCACTCGAAGCCCTGAACTGTTTGTTTTTTGGGAGACTCGACCTTAGCTCCGGCGTTATTTATCAGCACATCCCATCGGTGCTGCTTCAAATAATTTGCTGCCTCAGATACTTGGTTCAAGTCTGAGAAATCGCAACTCAAGAATTCCAATCGTTTTTCTTTATTGGGTTGAGCCTCGATTACTTCGCTCAAATTACTTGGATTTCGCCCAAGCGCGGTTACTGTATAGCCGCGATGCAGCAAGGTTTTAACAATTTCAAACCCAATTCCCGCGGTTCCACCTGTCACGATTGCCCTTTTAGTCATATCGGCAGAATACGCCCCATTTGATTGGCAAGATGGGAACGTGAAAAACAAAGCCGCACTAGTGATGACAGCCGGTGCGTTGGCATACCTTGTCGCAGTAATCAATCGAAGCAGTCTGGGTGTAGCTGCACTTGCTGCGACCGAGCGTTTTGATGTTGCCGCAACCATGCTCTCGACTCTTGCAGTGTCACAGTTGGCTGTCTATGCGGCTATGCAAATTCCGGTAGGAATTCTGCTAGATCGTTTCGGTGCAAAACGCCTTCTGGTTTTTGGCGCCTGCTCAATGGCAGTCGGGCAACTTCTGGTTGCTTTCATCCCGGTATTCGGTTTCGCCGTTGCTGGCCGAATGCTTGTTGGTTTGGGTGACGCCTTTGTTTTCATCTCAATGATTCGCTTGGTACACGGCTGGTTCGACGGCCCCAAGGCGACCAGAATTCAACAACTGCTAACCAATGTTGGTCAAGTTGGCCAAGCAATTTCGGCATTGCCCTTTGCGCTGGTTTTGCACCTCAACGGCTGGACCGTGGCTTTTGCTTCTCTTGCTTTCATCACGGTTGCACTTGTTTTTGTTCTACTAACTGTTGTTCAAGAAGATCGAAATCCGAGTGATGGAATCATCAGAGCCGAGTCCCTGAAAACGTCATTTCGCCAGTTAGCTTCGAACCTTGCTAAGCCTGGCGTGCGTGCCTCGTTCTGGATTCACTTCACTCTGCAATCAGCGCCTTCGGTGTTTCTACTGCTTTGGGGGTATCCATTCCTCGTTTCGGCTGAAAACTTTTCGCCATCTGCGGCGTCGCTCGCACTATCAACTTTCGCGGTAACAGGTCTTTTTTCTGGGCCGGCAATTGGGTGGGTGTGTGGTCGTTATCCAAGTGTTCGAATATTTATGGTTATCGGCACGGCGTTTTCGATTGGCGGTTCATGGATTCTCGTTTTGCTTCAACCAGACTCTGCACCCACCTGGATGATTCTTCTTCTCATTTTTGTTTTGGGCGTCAGCGGGCCTATGTCGATGGTTGCCTTTGACTTCGTTCGAAGTCACGTAGATAAGAGTCAGCTGGGCGCAGTAAATGGCTTTGTCA
>JACCDN010575482.1_pt1 | contig 13912 bp, 15 predicted proteins | sample 7441691 | NCBI WGS metagenome assembly JACCDN01 (sample SAMN15323439, study PRJNA562643) | freshwater metagenome | isolation source: river surface water | place: USA:Blue River Watershed | collected 2017-08-16
GTGATCAGTCCAAAAGATTCTAGTTCGACCAGCTGTGCATCTGCGAGGCCAGAGGCGTTGATGAGCTCTTCACGAGAGAGGCGCATCTCGGACTGCTCGCCAAAGGTAGATGGTGCGATTTCGCCGTCAACAGTTGCGAGGCCAAGGGTTGGTCGAGGAACTGCTGTCCCTTGTGGGGTTGGAACTAAACCACGGTCAAGAGCATCTAGATTATCTTTAATGACCTTAAGTGGAAGATATTGATCTCGCTGAGCTAGCAGTACATAGCGGAGACGATCAAGATCGTTACTTGTAAATTTGCGATAGCCAGATGGGGTTCGCTGTGGCTCGATGAGACCTTCAGATTCGAGGAAGCGAATCTTCGAAATGGTGATATCAGGAAAATCACCGCGGAGCTTTGTTAGGACTTCACCGATACTTAAATATGCACGTGCTGGAACGCTCACTTACTTCTCCCCTGATGTTGTTCTGCTACTAATAAAGAGCATATGGAATTTTCCGATTTGAATCTCATCGCCGGTGATAAGGCGGTGTGAAGTTGCCTGCTGATTGTTGATGTATGAACCATTGAGGCTGCCAGAATCTGCGAAGATAAAATCAGCTCCCTCTCGCTTGATAGTGGCATGGGCTCGGGAGACGGTTACGTCATCGAGAAAGATCTCGCTCGACGGAGATCGACCGATAGCGGCGCCCTCAGCTGTTATCAAGAATCTTGCTCCGCGAGAAGGGCCACGGTGGATAAAGACCATCGCATTCTCTCCGTTGCCATCCATCACCTCTTGGAGAACTTGCTGCTCTTCGGCAGAGGATTCTGCGATGAGTTTTTCGATCAGCGCAACCGGGGAAGAATCTGCAACAGATCGAACTCCGAGGTGGAGGGTTGTGGTCACTTCATGCGATGGAACTGGCTTAGCCATGAAAACCCCCTCTACTTCAACTTGAGGCTGACAGTAGAGAGTTGTTAAGAATTTATCAAGCCGGCAAGTCAGCCGGTGATTTCTCCATACTGAGCGGCGCTGAGCAGGGCTGCCGGCTCTCCGCTGACTGAAATTTCTGCCAACCAGCCAGCACCGTAGGGATCAGAGTTGACAAGTTCAGGCGCACCATTGAGCGCATCGTTGATTGCTACAACTGTGCCAGTGACAGGAGAGAAGATTTCAGAGACAGATTTTGTCGACTCGACCTCTCCGCAAACTTTATCTGCAACTACAGAATCGCCTACCTTCGGCATCTGTACATAGACGATATCTCCGAGCGCGCCTTGGGCGAAGTCGGTGATGCCCATTCGAATAGTTCCTGCTGTTGCAGTTGGCGCAACCCACTCATGTTCTTTTGTGTATTGGAGTTCTGCAGGAATATGTGACATCTCGCCCTCTTCTTATCCTTCTAGTTAATCTCAATAATGCGATCGGATGGCCGCACTCTAATACTTTTCATAGCACTGCGGAAATATGAAACACCTGTTGCCAGATAGAGAGCGATTCCCCAGATTGCAAAGGCCCAACCAAAGATAAATGCAAGAGAACCCGCTAGCGATGTATTGAGCGCAAGGAGTAAGAGCGGGAAGGCATAGAGAAGATTGAAGGTCGCAGCTTTACCGAGGTAAGTGACTTTCAGTGGCGGAAGACCTCTTCGTGTCAGTGCGATTGTGACTAAGCCCAGAATTAAGTCTCGACCTAAGAGTAAGAGAATCACCCAGAGCGGAAGGGCCTCACGGAGATAGAGGACGATGAGGGTTGCGAGGATGTAGATGCGATCTATCGCTGGATCGGCCAACTCTCCAAAACGCGAGGTTTGGTTCCAGAGACGTGCCAGCTTGCCATCGAGATAATCAGTAAGACCGCCTATCGCCAAGACCAAAATCGCCCAGCCATCGGCCTTCTGGTCGAGTGCGAGCCATATAAATAGAGGCACACCCAAACCACGGAGAGCGGTGAGCGCATTGGGGATGGTCAGGTACTGCCTCACTCCTTGTCGCGCTCCTTGACCCGGATCGCAACCTGGACCGGAGTTCCCGGGAAGCCAAACTCCTCGCGAAGGCGGCGTTCAATAAATCGACGATACGAAGCCTCAATCCAACCTGACGAGAAAACGACGAACTTCGGAGGTGCAATTCCAGCCTGAGTTGCGTAGTACACCTTCGGCTGCTTTCCGCCACGAACTGGCGGTGGAGTTGCACCGATGAGAGCGCCAAGGAATGAGTTGAGCTTTGAGGTCGGAACGCGCTTCTCCCAAGAAGAGAGCGCGGTACGAAGTGCCGGTGCCAGACGATCGCGGTGCCAACCGGTCTTGGCGGCGACATTGACTCGCTGAACCCACTCGATATGGCCAAGGTGGCGATCGAGCTCTTTCTCAAGTTGCTCACGGCGATCTTCATCGACGAGATCCCACTTGTTGAGCACTAAGACCATCGCCTTACCTGAATCTTCAACCATGGAGATGATTCGAAGATCTTGCTCAGAGATTGGAACAGATGCATCGAGGACAAGTGCGACACATTCGGAACGTTCGAGCGCCGTCTGGGTTCGAAGCGTTGCATAGTAATCGGTACCACTTGCCTGATTGGCTCGCTTCTTGATTCCTGCAGTGTCAACGAAGCGCCAGACCTGGCCACCAATTTCAATTAATGAGTCGACCGGATCACGTGTTGTGCCTGCAACATCATCAACGATAGAACGATTTTCTCCCGCGAGTGCGTTAAGCAAACTTGATTTACCAACATTTGGGCGACCAATTAAAGCAATGCGACGGTAACCATCTTGTGTTTGCGCTCTGCCAACCTCGGGAAGCGATGACACAATCGCATCGAGTAAATCGCCTGAACCGCGACCATGAAGCCCGGATACAAAGTGCGGCTCCCCTAACCCCAAGTTCCAAAGCGCATGTGCATCGGATTCATCATTATCGCCATCAACTTTATTTGCAACGAGAATTGTTGGTTTCTTTGCCTTGCGAAGTTCCTGAACCATAACATCGTCTTCATCGAGCGCACCAACCTGTGCATCAACTACGAAAGCTAGGATGTCGGCCTCTTCCATCGCAAGTTCTGCCCCAGCTGAAATCGCAACAGATATTCCGTCGGGACGCGATTCCCATCCTCCGGTATCCATCACGATAAATCGACGTCCGCCCCATTCGCATTCGTACTGAACGCGATCGCGTGTGACACCAGGTGTGTCTTCAACGATTGCTTCACGACGACCGATGAAGCGGTTAATAAGAGTGGATTTACCAACGTTAGGACGTCCAAGAATCGCAACGATAGGCAATCCAAGAAGTGATCTCTCTACAAGGAGTTCCCATACACGCTCTATCGTTTCGTTGAGATCGAGCTCGGTGCTATCGATATGAACAGCATCAGATGCCATCGCTAGAGGGCTTGATTTACGGGACGAATCGAGCTCATCACGTGAAGTCAAAGATTGTGCAACAACTTCTGTTGCGATATTTGAATCATTCAATTCATTTTCTCGTCGATGAGTGCGCGCATCGATATCTGCGGTGAGATAAACCTTGAGGGCGGCATCCGGACATACAACTGTTCCGATATCGCGACCTTCAACAACTATTCCGCGCTCTGCCTTTTCGATAATTGAACGCTGAAGTAGTAACAGTTCGGCGCGAATCTCTGGATCGGCTGCAATGATAGAAACTTTATTTGTGACATTGAGGGTGCGAATATCCTCAGAGACATCGCGCTCTCCTAAAAATATTTGTGGCTTCTTAGGATCAGCGATAAATGAAATGCGATTTACCTTGAGGGCAGGGAGAATATCTTTTGCATCATCGCTCTTAATCTCAATTGCAAGGAGAGCAACGGCGCGATAAAGCGCACCGGTATCTAGATAATTCCAACCAGCACGAACTGCAATACCTTTTGAGGTACTCGACTTTCCTGCGCCGCTTGGGCCATCAAGTGCAACAACAATCATGTTAACAACCCAAACCTTCCATTAGTAAAGTCGATATATAAATTCATTACTTATTATCGCGCATATCACGCGCGGAGTTCACCATTAGCGCGGTGAATGCGCTTTCCATCCTCTTTCTAGCAAATGGTGATACAACTTATCTGCATCAGATTGCGATAGAGCCAAGGTAATCAAACCTGTGTATTGCTCTGGTGAATGTTCGATTGAAAGATCTTCGACGTTCACTTGTGCAGCTGCACATTCATCAAAGAGCGCTGCAAGTTGTCCTGGTTTATCTTCAATTACAACGGGAAGGAATGTGTAATTACGAGCAACTCCTCCATGCTTACCAGGGATCATCGATCTTCCGCGATTTCCATCTTTGATGAAACCTTCAACGAATGTGGGATCTGAGATCGATTGACGTAGCTCTTGTAGCCCCTCAATTACTCGATCCAATAGCGGTTCGAGCGCCCCCTGATTTGAGGAGATGATCTCTCGCCAGAGAACCGGGTTGGATGCTGCAATTCGGGTTGTATCCCGCAAACCACTTCCGGCGAGGTCGAGCCATTGCGCTGGAGCGCTCTCGAGTTGAGCTGCGAGGATAGAACTCATAATTTGCGGAAGGTGCGAGACCAGAGCAACTGCTCGGTCGTGCTCGGCAGCTGGTACTTCCAGGATATGGCCCCCACAGGCGGTGATGAGCTCGCGTCCAATCTGCAAGAGATCTTTGGAGACCCCCGTAGGGTCGATCACCCAAGGCCGACCCTGGAAGAGATCGGCGCGAGCCGACTCTGCTCCCCCAACTTCTCGACCTGCCATTGGATGGGTAGGTAAGAAGTTACTCATATCAAGTCCTGATGATTGAACATCAAGTACAGGGTTAACTTTTACAGAACTAATATCTATAAATCCGCAGTTGATACCTTGAGATATTTGCTCGCTAATGACCTGTGAAAGAGTTGAAATTGGAGAGGCGATGATCGTTACATCAGGTTGAGAAGAGGGAGCAATCCCCCCAACTAAATCCTGGGCTAAAGCGGCGGCATCGCTATCGATATCGATCATAGTGATCCCAACATTCTTCGCAGCCAGGGCCAAGCCAATTGATGTACCAATGAGACCTGATCCAACAATGCGAACATGAGTGAGTGCCATAGCTCGACTCTTACTGGGCGATATCTCTGCGGAGAGCTTTCGCTCCACCGAGGTATATATGGGAGATTTCAGCCATAGTTCGATCGGTCTCTACGGTAACCATTGCGCGGACCACGCGTGAGAGAGCTCCAGGAACATCGATCTCTACCGCGCACAAGAGCGGGGTGGATTCAAAGCCCACTTCACGGGCGGCAGCTGCTGGGAATGCGGCATTGAGGTCTGGTGTTGCCGTCAGAAGTACCGAAATCACTTGTGTAACTTTCAGCTCGTTGGCTCTCAGGATTTCAGCTAAGAGCTCCTTTGTGCCAGCAGCAATAGCGATAGCCGAGTTCTCTTCAACTTGGGTTGCTCCACGGATTGCGCGCACAGACATAGCCGAAATCATACCCTCTACCTCATCTCTCGCTTATATATTTAAAACCTTTTATCTATAAATATGTAAAACCTTTATTCTGAATCTGGAAGATTCATTTCCACAATCCAGATCTCTGGTAAATGTATGTGAGATTTTAAATATCGATAAATAGTTTTTTTAGCAACCATTTTCAGCGTGTAAATATCGATAAATAAATATTCGCTACCGTCTCCGTAAGATAATATATTTATCGATATATATCTTAATTGGTACAGTATCGATTTATTACTTTAAATCTAAAGCCTTTTGTAAGTTAAACAGTTCACCGTCATTGAGATCTCGCCATCTTCCCTCCAAGGTCTCCCCAAGAGAGATGGGCCCGAACTTTGTTCGGATGAGGCGGATGACCTCAATCCCGATAGCCTCCATCAAGCGACGGATGATGTGGTAGCGACCCTCGTGGATTGTGACCTCGAGCCAGGTCGGAGAGAGCTGCTTATAGTCAAGGACTCGCGCCATCCCATCCTCGAGTTCGATCCCATTGCGGAGGGTCTTCTCGATTCCTTGTGGGAGCTTGCCATCAAACTCAATAATGTAGGTCTTCTCAAGTCCATATGAGGGGTGGGTCGCCCTAAAGGTTAAATCTCCATCATTTGTGAGGAGAATAAGGCCTTCGGAATCCTTATCGAGGCGACCTACGTGGAAGAGCCTCTCGGTGCGGAGATCGATAAAATCAGCCAGAGATGGGCGGCCTTCAGGGTCGTACATGGTTGACAAAACACCTCTGGGTTTATGAAGTGCTAGATAAGTCTTAGTCAATTGTTGCGTGATTGTCTCACTATCAACTTCTACATGAACCTTTTCAGGGTCAAATTTAGCGCCAAGCTCTCGAACAACTAGCCCGTTGACCATGACTCGGCCAGAGATGATGAGGTCATCCGCTCCCCTACGCGAGGTGACGCCAGCATCAGCGATGATTTTATTGAGGCGGATTTCTGCCATGAGGTTCTTCCATTCTGCGGCTATCCATTAACGACAGTCAGCGTAAGTGACCTCTCGATATCAGAGGTCTAAGGAAGAAGTGTAACGGAAAGGTTAGTCGGTGAGCGAATCGAGAATCTCGTCGAGGCCATCGATATCTGGCAGATGTGGCGCCAGAGGTGGGAGATCTTCGAGGCGATTGAGGCCTAGACGCTCAAGGAAGTAGCTGGTCGTCTTATAGAGGATTGCACCGGTCTCGTTCTCGATTCCGTACTCATCGACAAGTCCACGAGTAATAAGGGTCTTCATTACAGCTTCGACATTGACTCCGCGGATAGCTGAAACTCGAGCGCGAGAAACAGGCTGACGATAGGCGATGACCGCCAAAGTTTCGAGGGCAGCCTGGGTGAGGCGGTTCTGTTGGCCATCGAGGACGAACTTCTCGACTACTGAGCTGAACTCTGGAGAGCTGTAAAAGCGCCATCCCCCATTGATCGCTTTAAGGGTAAATCCTCGATCCTCGTAGGAGCTCTGGAGGCGCTCCAGAGAATCGACTACCTGGTCGACTGTAACCTCAAGTACTGAGGCCAGGGTCAACTCGGTGACAGGCTCATCCACCACCATCAGAATCGCCTCGATAGAGCGCCCTAGGGTTGCCTCATCGTAGACGTGGGATAGCTGACCCTCGCTTGGCTCTGTCGCCGCTTCAACCACTTCGACCTCAACCTGATCCTGGTCACTCATCGTCCTGCTCCTCATCGCTTACGGCGCTATCATCATTAGAATCTTCGGTACTATCAACTGTTACTTGAGGGTTTTCGCCCTCAGAACCCTCAACCTCTGCTTCAGGGTATTGCTCACTAACGGGTATATCGAACTCAGATGAGGCGAGGACTTCACCTTCATCCGAACCTACCCAGCTAATTTGGAGCTCTCCCAGCGCGACAACCTGTTCAAAACGAAGCGCTCCTTGGCGATAGAGATCGAGCAGGGCCAAGAATCGGGCGACGACGACCAAGGTGGAATCTGCCTCATGGATTAGGGATCTAAAGCTGAGGGTGCGACCCTTACGGAGGGCTTCAACGACAAGCCTAGACTCCTCAGCCACGCTCACAAGGGCGCTGTGGAGGTGTTCTACAGCGACGACAGGGGCAACCTTAGGGGTCAGAACCCGGTCTGCGATGGCGGCAAAGCGCTCTGGGCCTACCCCAATCAAGACCTCTGGCAAGAGGTTGGAGAGCGCTGGATCGAGGGCCACTACGCGTGGGAATGATTTATCGGCGGCGAGGATCGCCTCTTGGAAGTTCGAGGCGATCTCCTTAAAGGCACGATATTGGAGAAGGCGAGCAAAGAGAATATCTCGAGCCTCAAGGAGGGCAAGATCCTCTTCATCCTCAATCTCACCGCTAGGCAGAAGGCGGGCCGCCTTGAGGTCAAGGAGAGTCGCCGCAATGACGAGGAACTCAGTCGCCTGATCGAGGCGCCAGCCTTCGCCTGAGGCCTCGAGGGCGCGGATAAATGAGATAAATTCATCTGTCACCAAGCTGAGAGAGACCTCGGTGATATCGAGCTTATGCTTAGAAATCAGCTGGAGCAGGAGATCGAAAGGGCCATCGAAGTTATCGAGGTGGACGCTAAATGCTCCATCTTTTACCGGCTCTACCGCTGCCGTTGCAGCTGAGCCCTCCTCGAGAATATCCACGGGCGAACCATACTTGGTCTAGTTGCATCGCCGCGCATATCCAGCGTAGAGTCGCGCCAATTGAGAAAGAGGTTTGACGCTTGAACGCTAAATCGACATTTGAAGATGATGTAGTTACTGCTACCGCTCTCTTTGGAGGAACACATCAGAACTTCCCCGTTCCTGCGCCCATCACTGAACATGGCCAAGCAAAGGTCATCTCTATCTTTAATCAAAAGGGTGGCGTTGGTAAGACAACGACCACAATCAGCCTCGGCGCCGCGCTCGCCGAACTAGGACGTCGCGTACTTCTCGTTGACTTCGATCCCCAGGGTGGACTCTCACTCGGTCTCGGAGTCAATGCCCACCGACTCCCCCTTGAGAATACTGTCTACTATGCACTGCTAGCACCTGATGCGAATATCGATGAAATCGTTCTTAAATCATCTGTCGCAAATCTCGATTTTCTGCCAGCCAATAAAGACCTCGTTGGCATCGAAATGAAGCTCTCTAGCGATATTTCTGGTCACCTCTATTTGAAGAAGGCACTTGCTCCGTTACGTAATGAGTATGACGTGATCTTGATCGATTGTCAGCCAACTATGGGTCGCCTTGCAATCAATGCGCTCGTCGCATCTGATGAAATTATTGTTCCTATGCAATGTGAAAACTTTGCGATGCATGGCTTTATCGAACTATCTGAGAATATTGGCAAGGTTCGCGAGGTTTACAACCCTAATCTTAAACTCATTGGAATTATTGCAACGATGTTTGAGAAGAAGACTCTCCACAACCGTGAGGTTATCTCTCGAATTATCGAGGGGCATCCGGGAGTTGTCTTCGACACTCTCATTTCGAAATCAATTCGATTCTCAGAGGCGACAGTTGCTGGCGAATCTATTACCGCATATGCCACATCATCTGCCGGCGCACAGTCTTACCGCCGACTTGCACGCGAATTAATCTCACGAGGAGGAGCACGATGACACGTAGAGCTAGCTTGCCAGGAGCGGATGAACTTTTCCGCAATAACGCACCTTCACTCTCAGCTGTTCGGGAGGTAGTAACAGAGCCCGTTGTCGCTCCATCAACAAGCGTTGCTCCAGTAACTTCTTCTTCGCCTAAGACCAAGAAGGGTGTACGTTCAATTCCGCGACGCCGAGTGACCCAGGCAGATAAATCACCTTCAGGTCGTGAGCGTCATGATGAGAAAATCACCGTTTACTTATCACCCGATGAGCTCTTTGATTTAGATCAAGCTCGTTTAATGCTTCGCGGGGATTTGGGATTAGCGGTAGATCGCGGTCGTATTGTGCGCGAATCAATTGCAGTCATCATTGCAGATCTCGAATCAAAGGGAGAACAGAGCATCCTTGCACGACGCTTGCGCGGGCTGTAAAGCAGAAATCATTTAGAACGAGGGTGCGCGAGAGAGTAACTTTCGCGCACCTTATCTATTGTTACCAAGGTATATATCTGAGTAGTAGTTACTGATGCGTGACCCAATAGCTCTTGCACAACACGTATATCGGCTCCTCCATCAAGTAGGTGCGTGGCATAGCTATGGCGAAAAACGTGTGGCGACACCCTTCCTTGCAACCCGCAAGATTTAGCTGCTTTAAGAACCGTTGTCCACGCCGATTGCCGGGATAGTCGCGTGCCTCGTGAATTGAGAAATAGCGCTCTCTCATTCTGTGAATTTTTTGCCGCCAGGGCGGGGCGAAGACGGACGAGATAATCATCTAAGGCGCTTAACGCGAATTTTCCTAGCGGAACAAGTCGCTCTTTCGAACCTTTACCGCGCAATTTAATAATCGTGATCTCTTCTCCATCAAAATTATCCTTGGAGATATCGTGAATGTCGAGTGAGACAAGTTCGGCAACTCGCGCACCTGTTCCGTAAAGAATTTCTAGAATCGCACGGTCTCGTAGCATTGAAGGATCAGCAGGATTGTTAGTTGATTCAATGAGTTTCGAAACCTCTTCCACCGAGAGCGCCTTCGGTAATTTTCGAGCAATCTTAAATTGGTTGATATCGACCATGGGATTTGCTATTTGATATTCAAGCGCCGCATATTTATAGAAACCTTTAAGTGATGATAGGAATCTATTGATTGACGGTGGCGCTAGCCCTTCAGAGCTGAGCAAACCAATTAAGGAAGAGATTTCAGCTTCATCAAGCGACGAAAAGTCGAGGTTGCGCTCAAGAAGACAACTTTGAAACTTGGCTAGGTCTCTCGAGTAACTTGATATTGAATTTACTGAGAGTCCGCGTTCAATTCGCAGATGATCTAAGTACGTTGCAATTGCAACGCTACATTGAATAGCCATGAGCTACAGCGACCGCCTCGTAGCGCACCTTACCGGCATGGATATTGAGACCCTTAGCGAGGGCGCCATCCTTTGCAATAGCTGCTTCCCAACCGAGATTTGCAAGTGATAACGCATATGGAAGGGTTGCGTTTGTAAGTGCATAGGTTGAGGCGACAGGAACTGCTCCAGGCATATTTGCTACACAATAGAAGATCGCATCATGGACCTTATAGGTTGGCTCGGCGTGAGTCGTTGCGCGTGAATCTTCAAAGCAACCACCTTGATCGATTGCGATATCCACGAGTACGGCTCCAGGCTTCATCCCCTTAACCTGCTCATTGGAGACAAGCTTTGGCGCCTTGGCACCATGGACAAGTACTGCGCCCACAACTAGATCTGCTGACTTTACTTCGCGATCAATCGCACCATATGTTGATGCAAGTGTCTTAATCCGACCCTGGTACATCGTGTCGATGTAAGCAAGGCGTGGCAATGATCGGTCGAGAACGGTGACATCGGCTCCCATGCCCATTGCGATTACAGCTGCATTGAGTCCTGCTACACCACCACCGATGACGACAACTTTCCCTGGAGCAACTCCTGGTACTCCCCCAAGGAGAACTCCACGTCCACCATGTGGCTTCTGAAGAGCGGTTGCGCCTACCTGTGTGGCAAGGCGTCCTGCTACCTCTGACATAGGAGCGAGAAGAGGAAGTGTTCCATTGAGTTCGACAGTCTCGTAGGCGATTGCTGTGGTGCCGCTTGCAATAAGAGCATCGGTACATGGCTTGCTTGCAGCAAGATGTAAATATGTAAAGAGAATCTGACCGGCGCGAAGGCGGGGATACTCCGCCTCAATCGGCTCTTTGACCTTCAAGATCATCTCGGCATCTCGCCAAATCTTCTCAACATCTGACTCGATAGTTGCTCCAGCGGCGATGTACTGCTCATCTGTAATCGCAGAGCCCAGTCCTGCGCCTTTTTCAACTACGACCTTATGGCCAGCACGGATGAACTCAGATGCGCCTTCTGGAGTAAGGGCAACTCGCGCCTCAAGGACTTTGATCTCTTTTGGAACTCCGATAAGCATGGCTAGCCTTTCTTAGCGATTGCCGCGGCGATGAGTCCGCTAAACAATGGGTGTGGACGTGTTGGACGTGAGCGAAGCTCAGGGTGGGCTTGCGTACCCACATAGTATGGGTGAACCTCGCGCGGGAGTTCAACGAATTCCACCAAGTTTTTCTCAGCAAAAATTCCTGAGAAGTTGATTCCGGATGCGGAAATCTGATCGCGATATTTATTGTTCACTTCATAGCGGTGGCGGTGGCGTTCTGAAATCTCAGTCGCACCATAGACCTCAGCCACGATAGAACCTGGCGTTAATTGAGCCTGATAGAGACCGAGGCGCATTGTTCCGCCCATATCTGCCTCACCGGCAACGATATCCATCTGCTCTGCCATTGTTGCAATGACATGAGTGCCAGAATCTGGAGTGAATTCAGCAGAGCTCGCATCAGCTATTCCAGCCATGTTTCGCGCTGCCTCAATGACCATGCACTGTAAACCGAGACAAAGTCCAAGCGTAGGAATCTTATTTTCGCGTGCAAATTTAAGTGCACCCAGCTTTCCTTCGATGCCACGAATACCGAAACCACCTGGTACGCAGATTGCATCTAGTGATGAGAGCTGGCTCTTGGCACCTTCTGAAGTTTCACAGTTATCACTTGGAATCCATACGATCTCGACCTTTGCATTATTTGCAAAACCACCGGCGCGAAGGGCTTCAGAGACAGAGAGATATGCATCTGGAAGATCGATGTACTTGCCGACAAGACCTACGCGAATATGATGCTTTGGATTATGGACCTTCTCTAAGAGCGCATCCCATTCGTCCCATTGAACATCGTGGCCACCGAGGCCCAAACGGCGGACTATGTATGAATCGAGACCTTCGCTATTGAGAACTTTAGGAATGTCATAAATAGAAGGTGCATCAACTGCTGCAACTACAGCCTCGATATCAACATCGCACATCAGTGAGATCTTCTTCTTAATTCCTTCAGGGATTGGACGATCACAGCGAAGAACAATTCCATCTGGCGCAATACCGATACTACGAAGAGCCGCGATGCTGTGCTGTGTTGGTTTGGTTTTCAGCTCTCCAGAGGGACCGATATATGGAACTAACGAGATGTGGAGATAGAAGACATTGTCCCGGCCTACTTCTTGGCGAATCTGGCGGGCTGCTTCGAGGAAAGGTTGTGACTCGATATCTCCGACCGTTCCACCAATTTCCGTGATAACAACATCGATATCTGGCGAATCATTGCCGAGCATTCGCTCTTTAATTTCATTGGTGATGTGAGGGATTACTTGAACCGTCTCCCCAAGGTATTCACCGCGTCGTTCGCGAGCGATCACGCGTGAGTACACCTGACCTGTTGTGACATTTGCAGAACCCTCAAGGTTGCGATCGAGGAATCGTTCATAGTGGCCAATATCTAGATCAGTCTCAGCCCCATCGTCGGTGACGAATACTTCACCGTGTTGAAATGGGTTCATGGTGCCCGGATCCACGTTGAGATATGGATCGAGCTTCTGCATTGTGACGCGAATACCGCGAGCTACGAGAAGGCGGCCAAGACTTGAGGCGGTGAGGCCTTTACCTAAACTTGAGGCGACTCCACCTGTGACGAAGATATGTTTTGTGACATGTCCATGGCTTGACTCTTTTTGGCTCATGGAAGTCGAACCTATCATCGAATCTAGCCTTCACCTCGCATGGCAAGGAGTTCTGAGGCGTGTTCTAGGGCACTCGCTGACTCTTCTAGCCCGGCGAGCATGCGAGCGATCTCTTCTACGCGGGCTGCCTCGCTCAGCTTTTCGACCCCAGATTCAACGATGGAACCATCGCTGCGCTTCTCGACTCGGAAATGAGTATCGGCCCAGGCCGCAACCTGCGGGAGGTGAGTAACAACAATGACCTGAGATGTCTGTGCAAGTAGGTGGAGGCGACGCCCCACCTCGATTGCAGCCTTGCCGCCAACACCGGCATCGACCTCGTCGAAGATATATGTTCCAACGGGATGGGTTTTAGCGATGACAACTTCCAGCGCCAGCATGATGCGCGACATTTCGCCACCGGATGCTCCTTTGCCGATTGCTACCTTCGCCGCTGTTGCATGTGCCTTAATGGAGATTGAAATTTCATCACAACCATGCGCTGTGAAGTCACCCTCTTTAAGTGCACCGGAGTAATCGGGGGTAATGATGTCAACAATTAATTCAGTATGCGGCATAGAGAGATGCTTGAGTTCTTCTGAAACTGCACTCGAGAGTGCAATCGCAGCTTCGCTGCGTGCCTTGCTGAGCTTCTTTGCTGCGGCAAGTAAATCCTTCTTTACCTCAGCGAGCTCAGCCTCGAGTTCGGCGATTCGCTCATCTCCCCCGCGGAGATCAGCGATGCTCTCACGACCGCTTTTGGCGCGTGCAGCTAATTGAATAAGAACCTCA
>JACCDN010402715.1_pt1 | contig 13911 bp, 12 predicted proteins | sample 7441691 | NCBI WGS metagenome assembly JACCDN01 (sample SAMN15323439, study PRJNA562643) | freshwater metagenome | isolation source: river surface water | place: USA:Blue River Watershed | collected 2017-08-16
GCCATTTACTGCAAAAGCTAAAGCAGCGATAAAGAGCGCGATTACGCCTTTGCGGTGGTTACTCACCGAAAGAGTTTAGCGTTACTTAGAAGGCTTTCTCTGGAAGCTCCATGATGGATCCATCAGTAGCTTCTGCAATCTTTCGCTCTGCAGTCAGATGTGGCAAGACCACATTGATGAAATGTTTCGCTGCTGCAATCTTTCCAAGATAGAAATCATCACTTGGCTTGCCCGCTGCAATCTCTGCTTGGCGTAGCAATAACCAACCAACTACCACATCGCCTGCTGCAAAGAGCGCGCGAGTGGTATTTAAACCAACTTTGTAAATTTCTTCTGGCTTTGATTGGGATGCCATTGCGTGGCCAACTAATACCGTGATGATTCCTTGGAAATCACCAAGTGCTTTAAGTAATTTTGCCTTTTCGTCAGCGAGCGCGCCACCGGATTCGCAGAATGTTTTGATTTCATTACCAAGCGACATCAAAGTTGCACCATTGTCGCGAACAATTTTGCGGAAGAAGAAATCTAAACCTTGAATTGCAGTGGTGCCTTCATACAAAGTATCGATTTTTGCATCACGAACATATTGTTCAAGCGGCCAATCTTGTGTGAAACCAGAACCACCAAAAGTCTGCAAACTTTCCGTGCCTAGTTGTACCCAAGATTTTTCACTGCCATAACCTTTAACAATTGGTAGCAGTAGATCATTTAACTTTTCTAACTGCTTTAGCTTCTCTTCATCTTTCTCTAACATAATGGAATCTTGAATTGAAGCGGTATATAGAACTAGCGCTCGCATACCTTCGGCATAAGCTTTCTGTGTAAGTAGCGAACGACGCACATCTGGATGATTAATAATGGTTACACGCGGTGAAGCCTTATCTAGCATCTTGGTTAAATCCGGGCCTTGTACGCGAGATTTCGCATAAGAAAGCGCATTTAAATAACCAGTAGATAGCGTTGAAATTGCTTTAGTTCCGACCATCATGCGCGCATATTCAATAATTTTAAACATCTGACGAATTCCGTCGTGAACTTCGCCAAGTAAGTAACCAACGCAAGGTTCCTTTTCGCCCATATTTAATTCTGCAGTCGCAGAGATATTTAGACCCATCTTCTCTTCAAGACGAGTTGCAAAAACTCCATTGCGCTTACCAAGTTCGCCAGAATCCCAATTGAAGTGATATTTAGGAACTAGAAATAGTGAGAGACCTTTAGTACCAACTGCGCCACCTTCAGGACGTGCAAGTACAAAGTGAATGATGTTCTCTGCTAAATCATGTTCGCCAGAGGTAATAAATCTCTTGGTTCCGGTGATGTGCCAACTGCCATCTGCTTGCTTAACAGCTTTTGATCTACCAGCACCAACATCAGAACCCGCATCAGGTTCGGTTAGCACCATAGTTGCTGTCCATTGTTTATCTAACATTAACTTGGCAATCTTCTGTTGCTCTGGTGTGCCAAGTGAATACGCAACATGTGCAAATGAAGCAGAGACATAAATATGTAACGCTGGGTTAGAACCCAAAATCATCTCCGCCATCGCCCAACGAAGTGAACGCGGAATTAAAGTGCCACCTAATTCAACTGGCGCATCAATTCGCCACCATTCGCCATCCATATATGCGCGATATGATTTTTTAAAACTCTCTGGCAATTTTCCTTCGCCAGTTTTTGGATCAAACTCCACACCTAAACGATCACCTTCAACAAAAGATGCTGCGATTTCATTTTCGGATAAGCGCTTCATCTCTTCCAACATGCCATTGGCAGTATCAAGATCAATGTCGGAGAAGAGCCCTTTACCGAGCAATTGCTCTCGCCCAAGCAGCTCAAAGAGGCAGAATTGAATATCGCGGAGGTTGGCTATGTAATGTCCCATGAGCAAAGAATGCTACTCACCAGTAACTTTTTCAAGGGTTGTAACCTCGCGCCTATGAACCAGGCGAATCAGGGGAACCAGGTAAACCGGCGCATCTCGAGGGTCTCACAGCCCGGCACCAAATGGAAGAAGTTGGTCCAAATCGATGAGCGCCAAATCGTAGGTGAAGCTCCGCGCTCGCCAGAGCCGCTACTTACCTTAATTCACCTCTCTGATTTACATATCTGCGATGCGCAATCCCCAACTCGTTTGGAATTTATCGATCGCATGGCAGATCCAGATCACCCGATGCAACCACTTTTACATTACATCGGAACATATCGCGCACAAGAATTTTTAACCGTACAAGTTTTAGAGGCGATGGTTCATTCAGTAAATAAAATCGAAAAAGGACCGCTGCTTGGTAAATCAGTCGATGGTGTAATCATCACCGGAGATGTAACCGATAACGCGCAGGTAAATGAATTAACTTGGTACAAATCTGTTCTGCATGGCGGACCGGTTGCACCAAATTCGGGTAGCGATGAAACATTTGAAAGTTTTCATTCGCCTGATAATAAAGATGAGTATTACTACCATCCTGACGTACCAGGTGCTGATCGCCCACAAAAACTTTATGACTTTCCGGCATTTCCAGGAGTTACCAGAGCATCAGTTGCACCATTTGTAGCAACAGGTTTAAAACATAACTGGTTAGCAATTCATGGCAATCATGATTCACTTCTTCAAGGAACTACTGCACCAACCGAAGAATTAAATAAAGTTTCCACTGGAAATCAAAAATTTAGTGGCTTAAAACCAGAAGCAAATCTCTTGGAATTAATCGAGAAATTTGGCGAAATTGGCCCAGCTGATTATCCAAGTCTTGAATTGCTTTACACCGAAAAAGTTACCGCAGATCCAAATCGTAAATTTATGGATGTAAGTGAATGGGTTAACCAACATACTGATTGCGGTCATGATCACGGTTTAAGTAAAAGCAATCCAAATGTTGCTTATTACTACAAAGATTTTGCAAACGATATTCGTTTTATTGCAATGGATACCGTCAATGGTTATGGTGGTTGGCAAGGTTGCATAGATCGCGAACAATTTAAATGGCTTAAAGATTTATTAGATAATTCCAGCGATAAATATGTAATTTTGAGCTCGCATCATCCGCTAGAGAAAATCTTTAATCCATATGCGCCAGAAGGGGTTCCAGAACCAGCAGTGCGCCGCGAACTTTCAGGGCTGCTTTTTAATTATCAAAACATCATTCTCTGGGTTGCCGGACATAATCATCAGAATTACATCAATCCAATTACTCGACCAGATGGTAGCCACGCTTTCTGGCATATCCGAACTGCAAGCCATATCGATTGGCCACAACAATCGCGAGTGATTGAAATTGCGCGTGATGGCGAAGATATTTTGATTGGCACCAGCATCATTGACCATGCAGGACCACTTGAATTTACCGGCAGCCAATCAGAACTATCTGATCCAATCGCACTCGCCGGCTTCTCGCGCCAGCTTTCAGCTAATGATTGGCAGCGCCAAGAGGGCTTATTAGATATTTCGTTGGCGGAAGGACGCCCAGAGGATCAAAATGTCTGGCTCCGCGCCAAGGATTTCCAAAGATCTTAAAGATTATTAGATAGGGTCGCGCTGTGCTTTTAAGTGATAAAGATATTCTCGCTCAGATCGAAGCTGGTCGCGTAGCTTGCGAACCATACGAACCGAAGATGATTCAACCATCATCAATTGATGTGCGATTAGATAAATTCTTCCGCGTATTCGAAAACCATAAATACGAAGTTATTGATCCATCAAAAGAGCAACCAGAGCTAACTCGAGAAATTGAAGTTGGTAATGATGAGCACTTTATCTTGCACCCAGGTGAATTCGTTCTGGCTTCAACATATGAAGTCGTAACTCTTCCAGATGACATCGCAGGTCGCCTCGAAGGTAAATCATCTTTAGGGCGCTTAGGTTTATTAACCCACTCCACTGCAGGATTTATTGATCCAGGATTCTCTGGCCACATTACGCTCGAACTTTCTAACGTAGCCAACCTCCCGGTAAAACTCTTTCCAGGGATGAAGATTGGCCAGCTCTGCTTAATCAAACTCTCATCTCCAGCTCAGAATCCTTATGGATCAGCCGTTTATGGCAGCCGTTATCAAGGACAGCGCGGTCCAACCGCGAGCCGTTCTTGGCTAAACTTCCATAAGAGCGACGTGAAATAAAGCCCAACTTTCCGTCGTTTATATACACGGAGGTTGTAAATGAATACCACTTGGATTGTTTTAGGCGCTCTTGCGCTCCTTGTCGTCTTTGGAATCACCCAATACAACAAGTTAGTTAAATTAAATATCTCTGTAGATGAAGCATTTGCTCAGATTGAGGTTCAGCTAAAGCGTCGCTCAGATTTAATCCCAAATTTAGTCGAAACTGTAAAAGGTTATGCATCCCATGAAAAGGAGGCATTCGAAAAGGTAGTTAGCGCTCGTGCAAAAGCAACCAGCGCAACCGGGATTCAAGATGTCGCAGCAGCTGATGGCATGTTGACCCAAGCACTTCGCGGACTGTTAGCAGTCGCTGAGGCTTATCCAGATCTAAAGGCATCCGCAAACTTCTTACAACTACAAGAAGAATTGGCAACTACTGAAAATAAAGTCGCATTCTCTCGTCAGTTCTATAACGATTCAGTTCGTTCACTAAATCAATCAGTAAAGACATTTCCATCAAACTTTTTTGCTGGTTTTGCAAAAGTCAACGAACGCGAATTTTACGAAGTTGAAGATCCACAAGATCGCAACGCACCTAAGGTTCAATTTTAATAGAAGTTAAATAGTTAAAAAGTAAATGTCAGAAGTAAATTTCCGCGCGCACCAAGCTGCTAATAAGCGAAAAACATTTTTCCTATTAGCAAGCTTTGGCGCGTTGATGTGGTTGGTGGTTTATGCCGCACTTACTTATATGGGCGCTGGCACCGCAGGTATTGTGCCGATTGCAGTAGGGCTATCTTTAATTTCAGTATGGGGTAGTTACTATGCTTCAGATAAATTAGTTTTAACAATGACTGGCGCGCGCCAGATTCAAGAGAGTGATAACCCGCGTCTTTTCTCGCTTATCCAAGAGGTTTGTTTAGCAAGTGGATTGCCTATGCCAAAGGTTGCGATTGTCGAAGATCACGCGCCAAATGCCTTTGCTACTGGGCGAAATCCAGAACATGCGCTAATTGCATTTACAACTGGAATTCTCGATTCATTAGATCGCGATGAATTACAAGGAGTAATTGCGCACGAAATGGCGCACGTTGGCAATCGCGATACTTTAGTTAGCGCAGTAGCTGCTACTACCGCCGGCGCCATTGCAATCTTTAGCGATTTTCTAATGCGCATGATGTGGTTTGGTGGCGGTCGACGTGATCGCGAAGGCGGAAATAACCCAATCGCGTTAATAATCTCTTTGGTAATTTTAATTTTGGCGCCAGTTGCAGCGATGTTATTAAAAGCGGCAATTTCTCGTCGCCGCGAAGCTTTAGCTGATGCCACCGCAGTTTCATTTACTCGAAACCCAACCGGGCTACGTAAAGCTTTAGAAGTACTACAAGCCGATTCGACCGTGGTTACACACGCTTCAAATGCAGTTGCGCATCTTTATATTGAATCACCATTAGATAGTGGCAAAGTTTCAAAATTATTTGCAACCCATCCTCCGCTATCGGAGCGCATCGCTATTCTGAAATCAATGGAAAGTGGAGCGTAAAGGTACTTCCTTCGCCCAACTTGGATTCAACGCTCACGCGTCCGCCATGCGAACTCATAACGGCATCTACAATCGAAAGTCCTAAACCGCTACCTTCTTGGCTATTTCGTTGTCTGGATGGATCAACGCGATAGAAACGTTCGAAAATTCGTTCAAGATCAGCATCAGATAGACCAAGGCCATTGTCGGATACTGAGATGGTAACTTCTGAATCCAATTCCTTTAATTCAACGGTAATTTTCGTATTTTCAGGGGTATGCACGCGTGCATTTGCTAATAAATTAGCGATAACTTGATGAATTCGATTTTGATCGCCAAGCGCATAAATTTCATGCTCACTATCAAAATTAATTAATGTAATTGGATGGTTAGGACCGGCTGCGCGAGCAGATGCCACTGCATCAGATACCAATTCCGTCAAATTGACTGGCTTAAAATCTACTTTTGGACCTTGATCCATCCGCGCTAGGGTCAAAAGATCTTCAACTAACGCGCTCATTCGAATTGATTCACGTTCGATGCGCGCCATCAACTCTTTAGTTTCAGCTTCTCCAGTTACCGCACCTTGGCGATGCAACTCTGCAAAGCCGCGAATTGCAGTAAGCGGTGTGCGAAGTTCATGTGAAGCATCAGCAACAAATCGCCGTAACTTTCCTTCTGATTGAGTGCGCGCGGCAAAAGATTCTTCAATTCGCGCCAACATCGTATTTAACGAACTTACTAATCTACCAACTTCTGTAGAAGGTTTAGCATCTGGTAAACGCGCCGATAAATCACCTGCCGCAATCTGCTCTGCAGTTCGCTCTACATTCTCAAGCGGACGCATACCAATTCGAATTACCCAACGAGAAAGTAGTGCAAGAAGCAGTAGCACCAATAAACCAGTCAACACGAAGAGTCGATTTAATTGGTGAGAAGTTTTATTTACTGCTTCTAATGATTGGGCAACAATCAAAGTATTGCCAGTAGTTGGTAAATCTATTGCAACCGCGCGGAATCTCTCATCTTTAGCCTTGATAGTAAAAGGTTTGCCATTAGTTGCAGCTGCTTTGGACTTATCAAAACCAACTAAGTAATCAGAGATTTCGTAGGTAGTTAAATCGCCACCTAGCGCACCTTGTACTACTCCATCTGCAGATAGCAACGTAAGAGAGAGCGTGGTTGGAATTCTTTGTAGCGGAGTAGGAATTGTTTCTTCACGCTCATTATGGCGTTTTCTTGGGAAATCTTCTTCATCGTTAGCAAGTGCAGCGCCGCGATCTAAACGCATTGCAGTACTACCAGCTACATTCATTAATTCTTTATCAATTTGCTCAACCAGATAACCTTTAAGTGCATTTGATGCGCCAAAGAAGGTAGCGGTAAACCCGAGCGCAGTAAGTACCACGATTCCGATAGTTAATCGAACGCGCAGCGACCACTGATTGATATTCATCTAGCGCTGATTATTTCTTAACAGGCATTCTTAATCGATAACCGACACCACGCACGGTATGAATTAGAGGTGGTTCGTAAATATCAATTTTCTTACGTAGGTAAGAGATATAAGTTTCGACGATTCCCGCATCGCCACGGAAATCGTATTGCCAGACATGATCAAGAATTTGTGCTTTTGAGACTACGCGATCTGCATTAATTAACAAGTAACGTAGCAAGGTAAATTCAGTAGGAGATAGTTCGATTAAATCACCGTTACGACGAACTTCGTGGGTAGCGTCATCTAATTCCAAATCCGCAAACCGGATTTTTTCATCATCGCCGGATGTTTCAACTGCACCAGTACGACGCAAAATTGATTTCAATCGCGCCACTAACTCTTCTAACGAGAATGGTTTGGTCATGTAATCATCGCCACCGCGAGTTAGCCCATAAACTTTATCTTCGACGGCATCTTTAGCAGTCAAAAAGAGCACGCCAATATCTTGACCCTCATTACGAATTTTTTCGCAAACTTCAAAACCATTTAGATCAGGAAGCATTACATCAAGGACCATTGCATGCGGCTTAAACTCTTCAGCAACGCGAAGCGCTTCTTGACCACTTGCTGCGGTTCGAACTTCGAAACCAACGAAACGAAGTGATGTTGAAATTAAATCGCTAATACTCTGTTCGTCATCGACGACAAGGATTCGACTCTTCGCGTTCTCAGTTGCCTTACTCATGATGAGAGAATCCTCTCTCAACCTGAGAGCTATCTGAGAACGGACCTCGATTCTGGTGCGAAATTAAGGGCTTATTCAGGCTTAACTGAGCGTAGGAGCGCTTGGGCTACATCCAAGACTTCAACGGAAGATTGGCGACCTTGAACTCCATCAGAGACCATCACGCGACAGAACGGACAACCAACTGCAACCTCTTCGGCGCCAGTTGCGATCGCTTCATCAACGCGATTTAAATTAATTTGAGTTCCGAGTTTCTCTTCTTGCCACATACGTCCGCCACCGGCACCGCAGCAGAAGGAACGTTCTTGATTACGTGGCATCTCTTTAATTTGTAGACCAGTTGATTCCAGAAGTTCACGTGGTGGTGAGTAAATCTGATTGTGACGACCTAAGTAGCAAGGATCGTGATAGGTAATTGTTTTTGTTTCTTTGGCGACTGGCTTTAATTTGCCATCGCGCACCAATTGATTTAGCAATTGTGTGTGATGAACCATCTCTAATTCAAAACCTTGTTGTTTGTAATCACGACCAATAGTGGTGAAGCAATGTGGGCAAGTTGCCACAACTTTCTTCTTGCCACGATAGTTTGCATAAACCTGTTCAAAAGTATCAATATTCTCTTTTGCCAAAATTTGATAAACGAATTCGTTACCAGTACGACGCGCGCTATCACCGGTACAGGTTTCGCGCTTACCAAGCACTGCAAACTTAACTCCAGCAATATGCAATAACTCTGCTACCGCTTTTGTAGTTTTCTTTGCGCGCTCTTCATAAGCGCCGGCGCAACCAACCCAGAATAGATATTCGATATCTTCTGGAATTTCACCGGTAATTACTGGTACTGGGAAATCGCATTCGGCAATCCAAGCTTCGCGATCATTTTTATTTGATCCCCAAGGATTTCCTTGCATTTCAAGATTTCGATAAGTGGCTTGAAGTTGTGAAGGAAATTCAGATTCCACCAAAACTTGAAAACGACGCATATTTACAATGTGATCGATATGTTCGATATCGACTGGACATTCATTTACGCAAGCGCCGCAAGTGGTGCAAGACCAGAGTACATCGCTAGAAATAGCGCCTCCTGGGCCGACCATCTTCTCTGATTCAACTGCTGATGCCATTGCGTGATCACGCATCGCCATCATTAATAATTTAGGCGATAAAGGTTTTTCAGTATGCCATGCCGGACATTGTGATTGGCAGCGACCACATTCAGTACAAGTAGTCATATCAAGTAGCGCTTTCCAAGTGATATCGCCACGTTCGCCTAAACCAAATACATCATCATCAGCTGGATCTTCAAAATTAATTTCTTTGCCGTGAGATAGCATCACCGGTAGCGCGCCAAGTGATGGCTTACTTAAATCACCAGTGTTTCGCTTATAGAAAATATTGAAGAAGGCAAGGAAGCGGTGCCAGGCAACGCCCATAGTTAAATTCAAAGAGATCACTATGAACCAAGTCATTGAAATTACAATCTTTGCAGTTGCCCAAACTTTGATTGCCTCTGAAGTTGGATTGTTCTGCTCCAAGTTATAAAGTGCAATTACACAGACCACAATTGCCAAAATTGTGGCTTCAACATAATAAGCACGCCATGAAACGGAACCTAAGAATCTTGAGGTGCGACCTTTATGGTTCCAGCGATTACCTTGACGAATTGCAATTAAAACTACAATTCCAATTCCGGTTGCCCAAGCAATAAATTGGGTAAACCATAAATATGGTTGCCAATGTCCAATTACGGGTAGCGCAAACTCTGGATTAAAGACCTGTCCGTAAGCGGTAATCAAAGTTCCAAAGAGCGAACCAAAACCAATCATCACAAACCAGTGCGCAACACCAGTGACTGAGAAGTTGAGCATCTTGGTATGGCCCAAAGTTTCTTTGAGCATATTTGCCAAACGTTCTTTCTTCATGGTGCTACGAGTTGGATCAGGCTGACCTTTCTTATATATAGAAAGGAGCTCTCGGACTGCGCGGGCCACCAGGAGCAGGGCCGCGACTGTGATGCCATAGGCGATTACTGGATAAATCATGTGGGCAAGGGTAACTAGCAAGGCAGTTGAACGGGGAATAACTCGGCCAACTGCCTTGTTCTTCCCAATAGCAAAACCTTGAGTCGCGCCGGCTCAACTTTTTAAGTAGGCTCGGCTCAGGTTTACTAATAAACAGCCTGAAGCAGGCACGGGCCAAACGGCCCAGAAGGAGCAATAAAAAATGGCTAGAGCAGTTGGAATCGACCTAGGTACAACCAATAGTTGCGTCTCGGTTTTAGAAGGCGGAGAACCGACCGTCATCGCCAACGCAGAAGGCGCACGTACGACCCCGTCAATCGTCGCTTTCGCGAAGAATGGCGAAGTTCTCGTAGGTGAAGTGGCAAAGCGCCAATCAGTCACCAACGTAGATCGCACCATCCGTTCCGTTAAGCGCCACATCGGCACAAATTGGAACATCGATATCGATAATAAGAAGTACACCCCGCAGGAAATCTCGGCGCGTGTATTACAGAAATTAAAGCGTGACGCAGAGGCTTATCTCGGCGAAACCGTAACTGATGCAGTGATTACCGTTCCTGCATATTTCAATGACGCACAACGTCAAGCAACTAAAGAAGCTGGCGAAATTGCTGGCCTAAATGTTCTACGTATCATCAACGAACCAACTGCAGCAGCGCTCGCATATGGTTTAGATAAAGGTGACAAGGAACAGACCATTCTAGTTTTCGACCTTGGTGGCGGAACTTTCGACGTATCACTTCTTGAAATTGGTGATGGCGTTGTAGAAGTTAAAGCAACCAATGGTGATAACCACTTAGGTGGAGATGATTGGGATCAAGCACTTGTTGATTACTTAGTAAATAACTTCCGTTCATCAAATGGAATTGATTTAACTAAAGACAAGATGGCGATGCAGCGTATTCGCGAAGCAGCGGAAAAAGCGAAGATCGAACTTTCATCATCAATGCAAGCAACTGTAAATCTTCCATACATCACAGTGGATGCTGATAAGAATCCAATGTTCATGGACGAAACAATTACTCGCGCACAGTTCCAGCAACTTTCAGCGGACTTACTTGCTCGTTGCAAGAAGCCAGTAGAAGCCGTACTTAAAGATGCGGGTATTCCAATTTCAAAGATTGATCACGTGCTACTAGTTGGTGGTTCAACACGTATGCCAGCTGTGGTCGATCTAGTTAAGGAAATGACCGGCGGAAAAGAGCCAAATAAGGGCGTAAATCCTGATGAAGTAGTAGCAGTAGGTGCTTCACTTCAAGCAGGTGTCTTAAAGGGCGAAGTTAAGGACGTATTACTTCTTGACGTAACACCACTATCACTTGGTATCGAAACCAAGGGTGGCGTTATGACCAAGTTAATCGAACGTAACACCACTATTCCTACAAAGAGAAGCGAAGTCTTTACTACTGCTGATGACAATCAGCCAGCGGTACAGATTCAAGTTTTCCAGGGCGAACGTGAAATGGCTGCTTACAACAAGCGCCTTGGCATGTTCGAACTAACCGGACTTCCACCTGCACCACGTGGCGTGCCACAGATCGAAGTTACCTTCGATATCGATGCAAACGGAATTGTTCACGTATCTGCAAAAGATCTCGGCACCGGAAAAGAACAGAGCATGACTATTACTGGCGGCTCTGCACTTTCAAAGGAAGATATCGAACGCATGATGAAGGATGCCGAATCACACGCCGAAGAAGATAAGAAGCGTCGCGAAGAGGCAGAGATTCGTAACAATGGTGACTCACTTGTTTACCAAACCGAGAAGTTCATCAATGAGAATCGTGAAAAACTTTCAGAAGGTGAAGGCGCAGCTAAGTTAGCGGAAACTGAAACTGCAACTGCAGATCTCAAGAAGCTACTTGAAGGCGCAGATTACGAAGGTATCAAGAGTGCAACCAATAAGTTGGCAGAACTTTCACAGGCACTTGGCGCAGCGCTATATGCAGCAAACTCTGCAAGTGCTCCATCAGGTAATCAGGGTGCTTCTGCAAATGACGAGGGCATCCAAGATGCAGAGGTCGTAGAAGAGTAATGACTGAAAACATCAACGAATCAGTTGATGAATCAGTAGAAGTTGCAGCAGAGGTCGAAGCGGAGAGCTTCGACCTCACTGCCACATTAACCGCTGATTTACAACGTTTACAGGCTGAATACAGCAACTATCGCAAGCGCGTAGAGCGCGACCGCGCAGTGGCATCAGAGATCGCAGTAGCTTCAGTGCTATCTGAACTACTTTCAACTCTTGATGATATTGATCGCGCAGCGCAACATGGCGAATTATCTGGCGGATTTAAATCTGTTGCAGATCAGCTAATTAATACCACAACCAAACTTGGCTTAGAAAAATACGGGCAAGACGGAGATGAATTTGATCCACAAATTCACGAAGCGTTAATGCACGATACCTCTGCTGATGTAAAAGTTGCTACCGCTTCAAAGATTTTGCAACCAGGCTATAAATTTAAAGAGCGCGTATTACGTCCAGCACGCGTATCGGTTACCGATCCAGAATAAAGTTACAGACAAATGGCAGCGAGAGATTTATACGAAAAAGACTTCTATAAAGTACTTGGCGTATCTAAAACCGCTAGCGCCGATGAAATCAAAAAGAAGTATCGTCAATTAGCGCGCGATTTACACCCAGATCAAAATAAAGGCGACGCTAAAAAAGAAGAGCAATTTAAAGAAGTTTCTGAAGCATATGACATCTTGTCTGATGCCAAGAAGCGCGCTGAATACGATGAAGCGCGTTCGTTATTCGAACGTGGTGGGATGCCGCGCGGTGGTGGATCAGGTCAATATCAAGGAGATTTCAGCGATCTCTTTGGCGGCGGAAATCCTCAGGATATTTTTGCAAATCTCTTTGGTGGTCGTCGCGGTCCACGTAAAGGTCAAGATTTACAAACCGAATCCACAATTACTTTTCGTGAGTCAGTTTATGGCACCACTTTAGATTTAAGACTTAATGTCGAAGGTCGCGCACAACAAATTACTGCTCGAGTTCCGGCAGGCGTACAAGATGGCGCGAAAATTCGCGTTAAAGGTAAAGGTGCACCTGGTGAAGCAGGTCCTGGCGATCTATTCATTTATTTACATGTGAAACCGCATCCAGTATTTGGCCGTAAAGGCGAAAACTTAACTATGACGCTACCTATTACCTTTGCCGAAGCGGCACTTGGTGCAGATGTAAAGGTGCCAACTCTTGAAGGTCCAGAGGTAACTGTGCGCATCGCACCAGGAACCCCAACTGGACGAACTCTTCGTGTAAAAGGAAAAGGTGTAACTAAAGGCCACCACACTGGTGATTTACTTGTTACTGTTGAAGTGCAAGTGCCGCGTCGCGCTGAAGGAAAAGTCGAAGATGCGATTAAAGCATTTGCAGAGGCAACTAAAGATGAAGATGTTCGCGCAGAATTTAGAGATAAGGCTGCACAATAGGTTTTAATATGAGTAAAGAAATCGAAAAAAAGATAAGCGAACTCGATGAAGAGGCCGCCGTTTATGTGATTTCTGTTGCCGCACAACTTTCAGGTTTACATCCGCAAACTCTTCGTCAATACGATCGTTTAGGTTTAGTCTCTCCTGGCCGCACTAGTGGCCGCAATCGTCGCTACTCATTAAGAGATATTGCGCTACTTCGAAATGTTACCAAGTTAGTTGATGAAGGAATCAACCATGTTGGTATCAAGCGCATCATCGAATTGGAATCAGCAATGGCTAATCTTTCAATTGAAGTTGCAAAACTTAGAATTGAAGTAGATGAACTAATGCGACGCGATAACAATGTAATTGTTTATAAAAACGAGAAGGAATAGGCTCTGCTATATGTCAGCTAAAAATCAATTACGCGAAGAAATCATCAAAAAGGCTGTGGTCCACGGGAAAGTTATTCTTTCAAGTGGCAAAGAGGCTGATTACTATGTTGATTTACGTCGCGTAACTCTTGATCATGTGGCAGCGCCGCTAATCGGCGAAGTGATGCTCGAACTTACAAAAGATTTAAATTACGACGCCGTCGGTGGTTTAACACTTGGCGCAGATCCAGTGGCAACTGCGATGATGCATACGGCTGCAAAACAGGGCAAAA
>JACCDN010021997.1_pt1 | contig 13898 bp, 13 predicted proteins | sample 7441691 | NCBI WGS metagenome assembly JACCDN01 (sample SAMN15323439, study PRJNA562643) | freshwater metagenome | isolation source: river surface water | place: USA:Blue River Watershed | collected 2017-08-16
ACCACGAGGATGCGGTTCGCGCGGTCGCTGCCGGCGACATCATGCACTTACGGCACAATTAACGAGTGAGTTCATCGGGTTTCGTTTCAGAGTTTCGGTACGCGCGCATTCGTGCGCGGGCTACCACACTCGTGCTGCCGATGCTGCTGCTTGCCGCCGAGAGCGCGGCTCTCACCGTCATCGGCCCGAGGTTGCCGAGTGACGCATCCGCAGCCTGGCTCACCACACTCTTCTATGCCGTGGCGGCCGCCATCGCCTTGGCATTCTGGTTTTTTCCGGTTGTGAAGTATCTCGCCACCTGGCTCGAGATCACCAACGCCAACGTCTTCATTCGCGATCGCCTGCTCGGGGCCGCTCGCAGGATTTCGCTCTCGAAGATTCTTGACGTTCGAGTCGAATCCAAATCAACGCTCATTCTGGTCACTGCCGACCAGGGCGAGATCGAATTCGCACGACTGGCCAAGGCCAGAACTGTCGCGGCCGAACTCAAGAAGCTGCTGGGCTAGGAGCAAAGATGACCAAATCGCAAAAGCCGAAAGTCGTTGGCGTAATTGGCGGCGGACAGCTCGCCCGAATGATGCTTGCACCAGGAATTCACCTGGGCCTCGATGTTCGAGTGCTCGCCGAGACCGAGGGTTCATCGGCCGGGCTGGGCGCCACCATGGTCGGCGATTACAACCAGCTCGAAGTGGTTCTCGAGTTCGCTAAATCGGTTGATGTCATTACTTTCGACCACGAGCACGTGCCCCTCTCGGTGCTGCGTGAACTGGAGTCACGCGGCTTTAGCGTTCAGCCGCCTTCGAAAGCACTCGCGTTTGCTCAAAACAAGTTGCACATGCGCCAGCGATTGACCGAGCTTGGCCTGCCGATGCCGGCCTGGGCTGAGATCCAAACCGCCGAGCAGCTCGAAGCCTTCATTAACCAAAACGGGGGAGTCGCAATTCTGAAGACTCCGATTGGTGGCTACGACGGCAAGGGTGTTCGTGTGGTCAGGTCGGTCGCCGATGCGGCCGACTGGCTCAGCCCGAACATCTTGGAATCGGTCGGCGGCAGCCTGCTCGCCGAAGAGAAGGTTGACTTCGTTCGCGAGTTGGCTCAGCTTTCGGCCCGTCGCCCAAACGGAGAGTTCGAGTCCTGGCCTCTCGTGCAAACCAACCAGCAGAACGGAGTCTGCGCCGAGGTGATTGCGCCGGCGCCGAACGTCGATGCCGAACGCTTGCAGCAAGCGGCCGAGATCGCTCGCACCGTCGCCGATGGCCTGGGTGTGACCGGTGTGCTCGCGGTCGAGATGTTCGAGAGTCGCGATGGTCGTCTGTTAATCAACGAGCTAGCCATGCGTCCGCATAACTCGGGTCACTTCTCAATCGAGGGCTCGGTGACCAGCCAGTTCGAACAGCACCTGCGCGCCGTGAGCGATTTGCCACTCGGTTCGACCCAGGCCCGCGCCAACTGTGCGGTGATGGTCAACCTGCTCGGAGTAGACGACCAAAACGACTTCGTTTCGCGATTTGGTGCGGCGATGCAGGCGCATCCACTGGCCAAGTTTCACACCTACGGCAAAGGCGCACGCAAGGGGCGCAAGATGGGTCACGTCACGGTGCTCGCCGATTCGGCAGAGCTGGCGCTCGAGCAGGCACGTGCCGCTGCCGCTGTTTTGCGAGACTAAAAACTAAAATTTAGGGGTTCGCGAATCCTTTAGGAGCAGTCATGGCAAACCCACTAGTCGGCGTTGTAATGGGCTCGGATTCGGACTGGACCGTGATGTCGGATGCCGCCGCGGTTCTCAAGGATTTCGGAATCGAATTTGAAGTCGAGGTGCTCTCGGCGCACCGCACTCCCGAGCGCATGATCGAATGGGGCAAGGCCGCGGCAGACCGCGGGCTCAAGGTGGTCATCGCGGGCGCGGGTGGCGCGGCACACCTGCCGGGCATGCTGGCCTCGGTCACCACGCTTCCGGTTATCGGTGTTCCGGTGCCGCTGGCTAAGCTCGACGGACTCGACTCACTGCTCTCGATCGTGCAGATGCCTGGCGGAATCCCAGTAGCTACCGTGTCCATTGGCGGAGCCAAGAACGCGGCGTTGCTCGCGGCACGCATCCTCGGTGCCTTCGATGACAAGCTGAGCCGTGACCTCGCCAACTACAGCGAACTTCTTAAGGAGCAGGTCGCCGAAAAGAATGCGAACCTGAAATCACAAATTTGAGTAACTCCAATTCATCGCAGGCGGCCTTCGCCAGAAGCCCGTTTCGCAATCTAGAACGAGCCAATCCCAAGCAGCTGCGAAAGCGCGCTTGGTGGTTGCTGCTGCTGTCTTTCCTGGTGCCCGGTTCGGCGCAGCTGCTGGCCGGCAACCGCAAGTTCGCGCGAGTGGTTCTGGTTGCCACCATCGGATTCTGGGCTCTGGTGCTCTTGCTCGGTATTTTGGTGTTGCCGTTCGACGGCCAGTTGTTGGCAGCGATCGCCACCCAGTCTTGGTTCATGACCGCGCTAACCGTGGTTCTAGTCACGCTGACCGCGATGTACGCGCTGGTCGCGCTAGACACGCTGAGGCTGCTGCAGCTCACCCGACTGCCGAGCCGTGACCGCTGGATTGTTCTGATTGCGATGGTTGCGATCAGCGGAGTGGTGACCAGCGGCTTCGCTTCGGCTGCGAACCTCACGGCTAGCGCGAGCGGTGTGCTCAACACGATGTTCGTGCAAAAGGGTGTCTATCTGCCAACCGATGGTCGCTACAACATCATGCTTCTGGGCGCTGACTCGGGCAAAGACCGCTTCGGCATCCGACCTGATTCGATTTCCGTAATCAGTGTGGACTCGTTGACCGGTCACGCGGTCAACATCGGAATCCCGCGTAACTTGCAGAAGGTTCAGTTTGTCGAGGGTTCACCGATGCGCAAGGTCTACCCGAACGGCTGGCGGTGCGGCGACAGCTGCCTGATCAACGCGATCTACAAGGACGTCACCGACAACCACGCTGACCTGTACCCGAATGCTGTGGCGCAGGGCTCAACTCCGGGCATCGAAGCGACTCGCGACGCCGTCGCCTGGGTGACCGGTCTCAAGATTCACTCCTTCGTCATGATCGACATGGCGGCGTTTGCCAATCTGGTGGATGCGCTCGGCGGCGTTCGCATCGACGTCAAGGAGCGCCTGCCGATTGGTGGCAAGCGCGAAGACCTCAGCGATGTGAAGGGTTGGATCGAAACAGGCGTTCAGCAGATGGACGGCTATACCGCGCTCTGGTACGCCCGCTCGCGCCACACCACTAACGACTATGACCGCATGCGTCGCCAGCGCGAGGTCGAGGATGCGATTCTCGACCAGGTCGGCCCCGTGAACCTGGCCCTGCACTTCAGCCAGGTTGCCGTCGCCGGTGAAAAACTGATCAAGACCGATGTGCCATCGGACATGATCGGCACCTATTTCAACCTGGCCCGCAAGGCTCGGGCACAGGGTATCGACAAGCTCGAGTTGGTGCCGCCGACCATCGACCCCGCATACCCGAACTTCAAGGCGATCCGAGCGCTGATTCAGAAGTCGCTCAAGGCTCAGGGATAGACTTTTCGGGATGAGCCTCGCAGAATTCGCACGCGAGCACGGACTCAAACGAGTCGGTGCTCGACCAGCGTTCCTCGACTATCTGGGCCAAGCCTGGAAGCGCCGAGACTTCGCGATGACCATGTCGGTTTATGCCAACCAAGCCGCAAACGCGAAAAACCGCTTGGGTCGCTGGTGGAACATCATCCTGCCGACCTTGCAGGCACTGGTTTACGGCCTAATCTTCGGCGTTCTCATGGGCGCTAACCGTCCCGAGAACTTCATCCCGTTCTTGCTCACCGGCGTGTTCCTGTTCTCGTACATCAGCGGTTCAATGACCAGCGGCGCGACCTCGGTCACCAGCAATACCGGCTTGGTTCGCTCGCTGTCGTTCCCGAGAGTGTTGCTTCCGGTATCGGCAGTGATTCGCCAATTCTTGAACGCGCTTCCGCAGATTGTGCTGCTGATGATCAGCCTCGTGATCTTTGGCCAGGGCATCACCTGGAAGTGGCTCTTGATGATTCCGGTGCTGCTGTTGATGACCATGTTCAACCTCGGCATCGCCATGATCATTGCCCGATTGACCGTGCACATCATCGACATCAACAAGCTGCTGCCGTTCACGGTTCGAGTGCTTTTCTACACATCAGGCATCTTCTTCAGCCTTGAGCAGGTGCTAGCTCCGTGGCCGACCGCGCTTGCGGTGCTGCAGTTCAACCCGATCTACGACCTGATCCAACTATCGCGTGGCCTGCTAGTTCTGGGCCATGAGGCCACACCTTTCCTTTGGTGGACCTCAATTGGTTGGTCGGTCGGTGCGCTGGTGATTGGCGTGTTCTTCTTCTGGAAAGCCGAGGAGCGCTATGGCCGCGAAGACTAGCGCTAAGCCCGTCGTCGTAGTCGATGACGTGCACATCACATACAAGGTTTTCTCGAGCGGGCGAAAGGCAAGCCGCGCGGCAGCCGGCGGTGGCTTGTTCTCGCGCAAGATGGGTCTTCGTGAAGTGCACGCCATCAAGGGCGTTTCGTTCACCGTCTACGAGGGTGAATCGATTGGCATCATCGGCTCGAATGGTTCGGGCAAGTCGAGCCTGATGCGAGCTATCGCAGGGCTCACCCCGACCAGCGGCGGAGCTATTTACTCTTCGGCGCGACCAACCCTGCTAGGTGTTGGCGCTGTTCTGATGCCGAACCTAAGCGGCGAAAAGAACATCGTGCTCGGCGGCCTTGCGCTTGGTTTCAGCAAGAAGCAAATCCTCGAAGACGTCGACAAGATCACGAAGTTCGCCGGCCTCGAAGAGTTCATCGACCTGCCGATGCGCACCTACAGCTCGGGCATGTCGGCCCGCCTTCGCTTCTCGATTGCGGCATCGCGAGACCACGAGATTTTGATTGTCGACGAGGCTCTTGCAGTTGGTGACCAAGAGTTTAGAACTCGAAGCGAAGCCCGCATGCGTGAGATGCGCGACAAGGCCGGCAGCCTGTTCCTGGTAAGCCACTCGATGAAATCAATCCTCGACACCTGCAACCGCGTCATCTGGATCGAAAAGGGAACCTTGATGATGGATGGCGATCCGCAGACCGTCGTCGACGCCTACAACAAGCACACCGGTTCCAGCACGATCGACTAAAGATGCCAACTCTTCCAGCGCTCACGGTGATTATGCCCGTGCTCAACGAGGAGGCCCACCTCGCAGACGCGGTCGGTGCCATCTTGGGGCAGGAGTACTCGGGCAAACTCGAGCTAATTCTGGCCCTCGGCCCATCCACCGACAAAACAAACGAAATCGCGGCGCAGCTCGCTAGCGACAAGCGAGTGGTGCTGCTCGACAACCCTCGCGGTCTGACCACTGTTGGCCTAAACGCGGCCATCGCGAAGGCCCGCTTCGACTACATAGTTCGTGTGGATGCGCACAGCGAGCCGATGCCTGGCTACCTCGAAAACGGCATGCGGATACTGCAAGAAACCGGCGCCGACCTGCTCGGCGGAGTCATGGCCGCTCGCGGGCGAAGCGCATTCCAGCGCGCCGTTGCCTGGGCGTACACCTCGAGATTTGGCATCGGCGGCGCGGCCTATCACGTTGGCGGCAAGGCCGGTGAGGCCGAGAGCGCCTACCTCGGCATCTTCAGAAAGTCAGCGCTCATACGTGTGGGTGGCTACGACGAGAAGATTATCCGCGGCGAGGATTGGGATCTTGCCCAGCGCATCAAGCAAACCGGCGGATTGGTTTGGTTCAGCCCCGAACTTGAGGTGGTTTACTGGCCGCGCGGCCGTTTCTCAAAGCTCGCCAAGCAGTTCTACTCGACGGGGGTTTGGCGAGGCGACCTGACCAAGCGTGATCCGGGCAGGGCATCCAAGCGCTATTTCTTGCCACCACTTCTGGTGCTGTCGCTCATCGCCAGCCTGGTTCTGATTGCGCTTGGGCATCCACTCGCCATCATGCTCTCGGCCGCCTACCTGACCGCCATCGCGGGGCTTGCCGTCACGGCTAGCCGCCTGAGTCTGAAGTCTCGAATCGCGCTTCTGATCGCTTTGCCGACCATGCACCTCAGTTGGGGTTGGGGCTTTATTCTGGGCTTTTTGCGCGGTGCAACCAAGACCGTTGACCGCTCGCGGGTCGGAACCAGGAGCGCCTCTTGAACCTCGTCAGGCTGGCCAAGACCTACTCGCCGACCCGCATCCTCGGTGCCCTTCGCCGCAGGCGCGCCGACTGGCTGCGCAAACTGCAGTACAAACCAGGCAACGGGGATGCGCTCGAGAACGCGATTCTGTTCGAGTCGTTCCAGGGCAAGGTAATCGGCGACAACCCGCTCGACATCTATCGAGAGGTGCTTCGGCGCAAGGCTGCCGGCGAACTTCCCGCTGATCTCAAACTGTTCTGGACAACCGGCCCCGAAACCAAGGCACCCGAAGGGGCTGTGGGAGTCAAGCACGGTTCGAAGGCCTGGCTGCAGGCGATCGCGACCTGCAGATACCTTGTGAATAACACGAACTTTCCGTGGTACTTCAGAAAGGTGCCCGGTCAGGTTTACCTGCAAACCTGGCACGGAACGCCACTCAAGCGCCTGGGTCGCGAGATTCCGAACAACAACCTCACCAAGAGCTACCTCGACACGATGGATCGCGAGGCCTCTTACTGGGATGCCCTAATCTCGCCGAACGAATACTGCACCAAGGTTTTTCCAGGGGCGTTTAGCTACTCGGGCAAGATCATCGAAACCGGATACCCGCGCAACGACCGACTCACCACGGCTGACGGGCAGTACCGCCAACGCATCCGCGAGTCAATCGGCATTACCGACCCGAAGACCACGGTCGTGCTCTACGCACCGACCTGGCGAGACTTCAAGCGCAGCGCGACCGGCAACTGGGAATCGGTCAACTTCATGGACGAAAACATCGAATTGCCCGCCGGCTTTCAGATGATCTATCGCGGCCACACCAACACCCACGCGGCGCACAAGTCATCGGTCGCCGGGCGTGCCATCGACGTCACCAAGTACCCCGACGTGACCGAGCTCTACATCGCAGCCGATGTCTTGGTCACCGACTATTCGAGCGTGATGTTTGATTTCACGGTTACCGGCAAGCCGGTGCTGTTCCTGGCTCCCGATCTCGAGCGCTATCGAGCCGAACGCGGCTTCTATTTCGATTTCGAGGGCGAAGCCCCTGGCCCAATTCTCAAGCGCGATTCAGAAGTCGTGGATGCGTTGAGCAAACTGCCCGACCTGGCCGTAATCTATCGCGAGAAGTATCACGCGTGGCAGCGCAAGTTCAACCTGCTCGAAGACGGCCGCGCCGCGGCGCGAGTCGTAGACCAGCTTTTCGGAGTCAACTAATGCACCAGCTCAAACTAATCGCCCGCAAGATTCTAGCGGCCGGCCCCGTGCCTGGCGTCAAATATGCTTGGCTGCGCATGGTTTGGTGGGTTCGTTTTCGCAGCACCTGGCGCGCCTCGCACCTGCCCAAGGTCTCGATCATCATCCCGGTCTACAACGTCGAGAGTTTTCTGGCCGACTGTCTTCGCTCGGCCAGGGCACAGAATTGGCCAAACCTCGAGCTAATCGTCGTGAACGACGGGGCGACCGACAACTCGGCAGCCATAATCGACCGGTTCATGTACCGAACCCGGTTCATGCGAGTGGTAACTCAAGAAAACGCAGGTTTGGGAGCGGCCCGTAACGCCGGCCTAGCTCGAGTCGAAGACTCCGATTACGTGATGTTTCTCGACAGCGACGACCTGCTGCCGCTCGGCGCGGTTCGCCGCATGGTCAAGCAAGCTGAATCCTCGGGAAGTCCGCTGGTGGTCGGCAAGGCGGTTTGCTTCTACGGCGCGCGCTACTTCGATCGCACTTCGACGGCATCCTTCTTCAAAGAGGATCGCAGCGGCATCTCGGTGAACGATCTGCCCGAGATTCTTGGCGATGCCACCAGCTGGAACAAGCTTTACAACTGGCAGTTCTGGCAAGACAACAAACTAAAGTTTCCGGTCGGTGTGGCCTACGAGGACATGACACTGGTGGTAACTGCCTACCTTGCCGCCAAGCAGTTCGACGTGATGCGCAAGGCATCCTATTTCTGGCGCGTGCGTGCCGAGGGCGAGAGCCTCTCAAAACGCCGAACCGAGCTCAAGAGCCTGCAAGACCGCCTGCTTTCTATGGAGCAAATCGATCGAATCCTGCGCCTGTCGGTAGAGCGCGGATTCATCATTCCAGAGGTGCACATGACCTGGCTCAGCCGAATCATCTCGCTAGATCTTCCGCTGTTCGTTGAGTCGATTCCGGTCACCGATCAGGAGTTTTTCGATGAGCTGCACAAACGCTCGGCAAAACTGCTGAAGGATGCGCCAGAGCAGGTCTGGACTCTCGCCACCGGCAAGTATCGCAAGGCGGTTTGGGCGGCCGTGCACGGCAATCGCGAGCAGACCCTGAAGCAGTTGCAAACTCTCTAACGGCGGTTCACAGGTTCTTTACAGGTCGTCATGGTTAACCTTGAAAGTGACCCTGCCTCGGAGGACCAAACATGAAGAAGTTCTTGCTGTTCGTTGTGCTACTCGGCATCGCTTCCGTGGCTGGCTGCAGCCTGCTGTATCCGAATTGGGGAACCAACGTTAGCCCGAGCGACTCGATGACAGTTGCTCCGACCGAGCCCGCTGCGACCGAAACCACCGAGCCAGAGCCAACCGAAACTCAGGCGGTCAACAAGCGAAACGCCAAGGTCGAAATCATGATGGCCGATGTCGACACCTCGGCCAAGTCGATCAGCGTGATTGCCCAGGTGGTCGGCATTGCCGAGAGCTCTGGCACCTGCACGCTTACCTTCCAAGGCGCTAACAGCAACGAGACGCTCACCGTGAAGGCCGAGGCAAACGTCTCAGACACCCAGTGTTTTCCGATGAACCTGAGCTACACGAATCTTCCAAAGGGTGCCGGTTTGGTAACCGTCACCTATGAATCAGAAGGTTACAAAGGAACCTCGGCCGCCTCGGCCGTGACCATTCCTTAGCCCCAACTGCTTCAACTAGAGACGGAAAACCATCGACATGACGGTCAAACTAAAGCGCATCTGGGCGCAGATCACCGCGGTGATGCTGCTTGCCACGAGCCTGACCGCCCTGCCCGCGCTAACCGAGCTGCCTGGGGCTAAGCCGCAGGCAGCGGCGGCCGCTGACGCATCCCGTTTCGACCCCGGTCTGATCATCAGCGACAGTGTTTTCTATGACTTTGGCACCATGACGGTTGCCGACATCCAGCGCTTTCTAGAGAGCAAGGTTCCGGTTTGTCGCGATGGCGACGGTGGCCCGAAGTGCATCCGCAACTATGTGATGGACACCCCGGCCAAGGATGGCGAGGACGGCCGCTGCGAGGCGATGCCGGCAAAGCGCGACCAGACCGCCGCCCAAATCATTCACGATGTGGCTCGCGCCTGCAAGATCAACCCGCGCGTACTGATTGTGACCCTGCAGAAAGAGCAGGGGCTGATCCAAGCAGCCAACCCGACCGAGCGCATGTATCGGGCCGCCCTCGGTTATGCCTGCCCAGACATTGACCCGAACAACCAGTGCGGTCGGGTCAAGGCTGGACTGTTCAACCAGCTCTACTACGGTGCCGGCCAGTTCCAGTGGTACGGCGACCCTCGCGGCTCGTTCACCTACCTTCGAGTCGGCCGAACCTCGAACATCAGGTTCCACCCGAACGCATCCTGCGGAAGCAAGCCGGTTCTGATCAAGAGCCAGGCCACCGCGTCGCTCTACTACTACACGCCGTACACCCCGAACGACGCAGCGATGCGCAACCTTTACGGCACCGGTGACTCCTGCAGCGCATACGGCAACCGTAACTTCTGGCGCTTCTACACCGACTGGTTCGGTGACCCTGTTGCTGGTGGCTTCTTGTTGAAGAGTCGAACCAGCGACACCTACCTGATCGTCGACAACAACCGCTACAAAATTTCTGATCCGGCAGTTCTGAAGGCTCTTGCGCCGCTTGGCCCGCTCGGAGTGATCAGCGATGACTACCTCGCCACCTTCGTCGAATCTGGCACGGTCGGTCGCTTGGTCAAATCGGCAACGAACCGGTTCTTCTTCGTCGATGACGGCAGAAAGTTCACCTTCAACGACTGCAACCAGGTAACCAACTTTGGTTTGAGCTGTGACCTCGCCGTGCAGCTGACCTCTTCGCAGCTGGCAGCGCTAGCCGACGGCGGTCAGGTCTCGGCCTACGTTGCGGGTAACGCATCCGACAGCTATCTGATTTCGGGTGGATTCAAGCGCGAGATTCTGGATGCCGCCTCGGCAACCGCGAACGGAATCACCCTGCCGCAGATCTCGACGCGTCTGCGCATCGGAGCCTTCAACTACCTGCCGTGGGGTCCGCCGGTAATCAAGAACGCGACTATGTTCATCAACCGTGACACCAAGAACCCCAACATTTTCTTGGACGGCCTAGCCTACGAGCTGCCGGCAGCGGTCGCCAAGGATCTGAACCTCGCGCCTTGGTTTGAACCAACCACGGGCACCATGTCGACAGCCGGGCTGAGCATGACGGCGAGCAAGGTGCCGGTGCTGAGTTTTGCACAGGATGAGTCCGGCAAGACCTGGCTTCTGACCTCTGCGGGTAAGCGCGAGGTCACCAATCCGGCCGAGTTTGTCGAGCAGCCACCGACGCTGCCGAACGCACTGTTCAACCGAATTGCCACCCTGCCGACTGCGCTAACCGCTCCCGCGTTCGTTCGCACCAGCACCGACCGCACCCTGTTCTTCGTGCGCGGTGCAACTCGTCAAGTCGTCAAGACCACGTCAGACCGAGTGAGGCTGACACCGCAGCTCGGCACCCCGACCACCCAGGTACTCACCGAGAGCGCCATCAACCAGATTGAACTTGGCGGAATCGCACTGCCGCCTGGCTCGCTAGTTCAAGGAGCCCTGAGCGATAGGGTTCGCTCGGCGATGTACTGGCTGGTCGACAACAACAAACTCGTAATGATTCCGGATGCCGCACAGGCAACCGCTCTCGGTCTCGCCGTAAACGGCCGGGTAACCCCTCGCACGCTATCGGTTGCCGAGCTGAAGGGATACACCCGCATAGCAAACTACACGGGCTTCAAGCTGAAGTGCGATGACCAGATTTACCTGGTGAACGCGGGCGTCCTGTACCCGATCGATTCGGCGATTGCCGCGATTTACCCTGGGCCTACGACTCCAGTTGGCGAACTTACCTGCGCCACGCTAAACAAGTCAGAGCAGCAAGTGGGCCGATTTATTCGAACCCCGGACAAGAACTACTGGCTGATCACGGCCGGCCGCAAGCAGCTGGTGGGTAACTTCGCGGCCTATAAGGCGTTGCAGAACCAGACTCCGATGACCTCGTTCGCTGCGCTGACCGTTAGCCAGCAGTTCGCCGACCTGATTCCAACCGGCCGACGAGCAGGTGCTGTGGTGGTTGACCCAACCCCGACCCCGACTCCGACCGGATCGGTTTCGCCTTCGCCGAGTGGACCGACGGCCACGCCAAGACCAACCTCAACCGCGACTCCGCGACCCACGGTTACCGCTACGCCAAGCGCGACGGCCACGGCCAACCCAACGGCCACACCGACCCCCACAGCCACAGTTCGCCGTTACACGGTGGTTAGCGGTGACACCCTGACCAGAATCGCGGTCAGATTCGGAGTGACGGTCAATGCCATTCGAACGGCTAACAACCTGACCAGCGACACGATTAGAGTCGGTCAAGTTCTGGTCATTCCCTAGACTTAGTCGCATGTCTAAACAGGTTGTCATTCTCGCGGCAGGCATGGGCACGCGACTAGCCCGCCCACTGCCAAAGCCGCTCACCGAACTGCGCGACGGTCGTTCGATCATGAAGCAGCAGATCGACAACCTGAAGACCGCCTTTGGCGACACCTATCGCGTCTTGATTGTTGTTGGATACAAGCTCGAGGCAATCATCGAGCGTTTTCCTGAGGCCACCTTCGTCTACAACGAGTACTACGACCAAACCAACACCTCAAAGAGCCTGCTCAAGGCCCTGCGCGCGGCGCCAGACGGCGGAGTGCTCTGGCTCAACGGCGACGTAGTCTTTGACCCACAGGTGCTCACCCGCGTCACCCCGATGATCGAGGCCGACCAGTCCTTTGTCGTGGTTAACACCTCTAAGGTCAGCGACGAAGAAGTGAAGTACACCCTCGACCTCGCTGGCTACATCAGCGAACTGTCGAAGACCGTCACCGGAGGTTTGGGTGAGGCCGTTGGAATCAACTTCGTGTCAGGCAAAGACAAGAGCAAGCTCATCGAGCGCCTCGAGCAGGTCGGTGAACAGGATTACTTCGAGCGCGGAATCGAACTCGCCATCGAACTAGATGCCCTGAAGTTCAAGGCTGTCGATATCAGCGACCTTTACGCGGTCGAGATAGATTTCGCAGAAGACCTTGATAGAGCAAACGAACTCTTTTAGGAGTCTTGCCCTTCGGTTCTAGCGCATCGCTCGGCTCGTTGGCCTTGATGGCAAACAGCGCGAGCAACACCCAGCCGATCTCAATCAGCATCCTGCTTTCGGTTAGGTTCTGAGCCAGAATTCCTACAAAGACCAGGATTGGCCACAGGTAAAGCGCACTCGTGTGGCGCACCGCCAACCGCCAAATCTTCACGAAGGTCACCAGCAGCAGGGATGCGAAAATCAACCCACCCACAACGCCGAGCTGCAGCACCACGTCAAGGTAGGCATTGTGTGCCTGATAGTAGGGCACACCGTTGATCACGACGAGCCCGGCATACGGTTCAACGCCAGGCACCCAGTGGCTGATCCAGCCCCAACCCAGGATCGGGCGGTCGGCAATTAGGCCAAGCACCAACTTCCAGATGCCGCTTCGTCCCGTCATGTCTGGGCTCTTGCCGAAGAAGTCGAAGACCTCGGCGCGATAGACCAGTATGAAGAACGCCACGATGCCGGCCGAGAACCAAGCAAAGCGGTAGTACCGGTGTCTGGTTTCTTTTGGCTTGCCCTCTGCCGCGATCGACACGAAAGCCGAGACGATAACGGCGGCCAGCGCGAAGGTGACACCCGCGGATTTGGCGAGCCCGAAGCACAGCAGCGCAAGGCCGAAGCTGCCGGCGCTGAGCCAGCGCGGAGCCGCCCAGATTGCGAACTCAACCGCGAAAACAATCAGGCCAATCATGCTCACGTAGGCCAGCAGATTGGCATTGCCGACAATGCCCTGCACGCGTTCGCCATCGAATAGGTGTGCCCTGGTCCAGTAGTAGTCGGCAGCCGGCGGCTTATCGCCCTCGAAGTTGCCAAAGATCGGAGCAATGGGGCCGCGCACGATCGCGGCGGCGTAGAGCTCGAACAGAATCGAGAGCACCAAGATGGCGCGGATGCTGTTTGCGAAAACGCGAAGCAGGTGGCGCCACGAGAACATTCCGGCCAAAAACAGGGCAAACATCGTGGTGGCTAGCTGAGACACCAGGGCAAGCGCAGAGATCTCTTGGTAGTTCGACCAGATGATGCTGAGTGCCATCCAGGCCAGCAGCGCGTAAAGGCTGCCCGGCACTCGCCTGAACCACGTGACGGCACCTTCGTGCCCCGCACGCTTTGATTTGAAGAACAAGGTGAATGAACTGATTGCCAGCGCCACCAGAAGCGCGCCCCAACCCCACCAGCCGATCGAGTAGCGAACGGCATCGCCCGCAAAAAGAGTGAAAACCGCGATGTATGCGACCCAGGTCCTGAACCGGTAGCCCGGCTCGCGCGTGTTGAAGACTACGCGAATCGGCTCGGTCAAAGTTGACATAGCCTTCAGTCTATTTTGTGACCAAATAGGCTTGAGGCAGCATGATCATCAAACTTCACAATCAGCCGCGC
>JACCDN010307370.1_pt1 | contig 13898 bp, 13 predicted proteins | sample 7441691 | NCBI WGS metagenome assembly JACCDN01 (sample SAMN15323439, study PRJNA562643) | freshwater metagenome | isolation source: river surface water | place: USA:Blue River Watershed | collected 2017-08-16
ATGTATGAACGCTCGAGTTGCCATTGAGCGAGTGCGCCAAGGCCGGCAGCAATTAGCAGTGACAAAAAGAATGCTGCGATCCACTTGGGCCGCAAAGCCACTTGCCAAAAGCTAGGTGCGTTCATGGATTTAGCTGTGATACGGAGCCACAACAACTTCAACGCGCTGGAACTCTTTGAGGTCTGAGTATCCGGTGGTTGCCATTGCGCGACGCAGGGCGCCAATCAGGTTGGTCTCGCCGCTGGCCATAGTTGCTGGGCCCAGCAAAATCTGCTCAAGAGTTCCAGAGGTGCCAACTTCAACGCGGTTTCCGCGAGGAAGCTCGGCGTTCACCGCTTCTTGACCCCAGTGCCAACCGCGACCAGGTGCTTCTTCGGCTCGAGCCAAAACAGAACCAAGCATCACTGCGTCAGCACCGCACGAAATCGCCTTGACGATGTCGCCTGATGTGCCCAAACCGCCATCAGCGATTACGTGAACATAGCGGCCGCCTGATTCATCCATGTAGTCTCGGCGAGCGCCAGCCACGTCGGCAACCGCAGTTGCCATCGGTGCGTGGATTCCTAGAACCTTGCGAGTGGTTGAAGCAGCACCGCCACCAAAGCCAACCAATACGCCGGCAGCACCGGTGCGCATTAGGTGCAGTGCAGCGGTATAGGTCGCTGCGCCGCCAACGATGACTGGAACATCGAGCTTGTAGATGAACTCTTTGAGGTTCAATGGCTCGTGAGTTTTTGAAACGTGCTCAGCCGAAACGGTGGTTCCGCGAATCACGAATAGGTCGACTCCGGCCTTGATTACAGTGTCGCTAAATTCAGCTGCACGCTGTGGTGAAAGTGCACCGGCAACGGTGACGCCAGCTGCACGAATTTCGGCGATTCGATCACGAATAAGTTCGGCCTTGATCGGCTCGGCATAAATCTGCTGCAAGCGCGCCGTTGCCTCGGCCCCAGAAAGCTTAGAAATCTCTTCGAGCTGCTTGGTTGGATCTTCATAGCGAGTCCATAGACCCTCGAGGTCGAGAACACCTAGACCGCCTAGCTTGCCGATTGCGATTGCAGTCGCTGGTGAAACCGCGCTGTCCATCGGGGCAGCCAAAACCGGCAGATCAAAACGGTATGCGTCAATGTTCCAAGCGGTCGAGACATCTTGCGGGTCGCGAGTGCGTCGCGAAGGCACAATCGCAATGTCGTCAAATGCCCAAGCGCGAGTGCCGCGTTTTCCGCGACCGATTTCAATATCACTCATGAGTCTCCCCTATTGGTCTTGCCAGCTGAAGCTTGGCTTAGCGGGTTCCGTAGTTTGGTGCCTCAACGGTCATCTGAATGTCGTGAGGGTGGCTCTCTTTTAGGCCAGCCGCAGTGATGCGCACAAACTTGCCCTTTTCTTGAAGCTCAGGAATTGTCTCTGAACCTACGTAGCCCATTGACGCGCGAAGACCACCGATTAGCTGGTGGGTCACTGACGCAACTGAACCGCGATAAGGAACTCGTCCTTCGATGCCTTCTGGAACTAACTTGTCTTCGCGAAGAACGTCGTCCTGGAAGTAGCGGTCCTTTGAATATGACTGCGCCTGGCCACGTGACTGCATTGCGCCAAGTGAACCCATGCCGCGATAGGTCTTGAACTGCTTGCCGCCAACGAAAGTGATTTCGCCCGGAGCCTCATCAGTTCCGGCTAGAAGTGAACCAATCATTACGGCGTTTGCGCCAGCCACGATTGCCTTTGGAATGTCACCTGAATACTGAAGACCGCCGTCAGCAATAACAGGAACACCGGCTGGGCGGGCCGCGAGTGATGCCTCATAGACGGCGGTAATCTGCGGAACACCGACACCGGCAACTACGCGGGTGGTGCAAATTGAGCCTGGGCCAACGCCAACCTTGACGCCATCGACACCGGCATCAACCAAAGCCTGTGCGCCCTCGCGAGTTGCAACGTTGCCGCCAATTACGTCAACATTTCGAGCAAATGGCTCGGCTTTCAGTTTTGAAATCATTTCGAGAACCGCTCGGTTATGGCCGTGGGCCGTGTCAACAACAAGGATGTCGACGCCAGCATCAATCAGTGCCATTGAGCGCTCCCAGGCATCCTGACCAACGCCAACCGCGGCAGCTACAAGAAGACGGCCAGATGCATCCTTCGATGCCATCGGATACTTCTCACTCTTGTCAAAGTCTTTGACGGTGATCAATCCGCGAAGTTTGCCTTCGCCGTCGATGATCGGAAGCTTCTCGATGCGGTGCTGAGCGAAGATCGCAATTGCCTCTTCTGGCTTCACGCCAACCGGAGCGGTAATTAGCGGCATCGGAGTCATTACATCTTTAACCAAGGTTGTGGTGCGCTGCACGTCAAGCACAAAACGCATGTCGCGGTTGGTCACGATGCCGACCAGCTTGTCGTCTTCGTCAACCACTGGCAGACCCGAAACGCGATAGCGAGCACAAAGGTCGTCTACTTCTTGGATGTTGGCCAACGGGGTGGTGGTCACCGGGTGGGTGATCATGCCCGCTTCTGAACGCTTGACTAGGTCAACCTCTGACGCCTGGCGCTCAAGTGAAAGGTTGCGGTGCAAAACACCAATGCCGCCCTGACGAGCCATGGCGATAGCCAAACGGGCTTCGGTCACGGTGTCCATTGCTGATGAAAGTAGCGGCACATTGATCTCGATGCGCTTGGTGATGCGAGTCTTGGTGTTTACGCCCGAAGGAACCACATTTGATTCACCTGGCAAAAGCAATACGTCGTCATAGGTAAGGCCAACAAAGCCAAATGGATCGTGTGAAGTCATGGGATTCCTCGGTAAGCGAAGTTCTTTGGACAAGTCTACCCGCAAGCGTCGAATCGAAATAAAACGGCAACAATCCGCGGCTACCCTTTAGACGGGTTAATTGAAGGTTGCCCGAAAGCAACTTTTACCTCTCTATTTGAGGTAATCTTCGATTGCTAAATTGCAACGACGCCATTGCGCGTCTTTATTTTTGGAGGTTGGTTTGAGCCAGCTAAAACGAGCGCAGATGGGTCGAATCGGCCAACTAATCAGCGTCCTCGCAATCCTTTTCTCACTGGTATTCGCGGCTGCGCCGAGCGCTCACGCCGCTGAAGATCCATCGACTTTTGCCTACACAATTGCCGGCACTCTGCAGCAAGATGATGTTCCGATTCCGGGCGTCAAGATCACTGCATCTCAGGATGGCAAAAGCTATGGCACCGAGTCTGACGAATTCGGCGAGTGGACCATCATGGTTCCAACCGACGGAAAATGGTCGGTCGAACTCGACACCGCAACGATTCCTGCTGAATTCAAACTAGCTAGCGCAGATGGCGCGGTTGGTGAAGCTGACCTTGTTCAGACCGACTTTGCTGCAGTGCTATTCAAGTTTGGCAATGCTGACGTGGTTGAAACCCAGAGCGTTTGGGAGCAGCTGGTTATTCGCACCTTCGCGGGCTTTAACTTTGGCCTGATGTTGGCTATCGCAGCTATCGGTATCACTTTGATTTATGGCACCACCGGCCTAAACAACTTCGCTCACGGTGAAATGGTCACTCTGGGCGCAATGATCATGTGGCTTTGCTTCTCGTTCTTCTCAATGAACGTGATTATCTCTGGCCTAATCGCAGTTGCTGCGGTGACCGCATTCGGTTGGTTCCAAGATGCAGCCATCTGGAAACCTCTGCGCAAGCGTCGCCTGGGTCTAAACCAGATGATGATTGTGTCGATCGGTTTCGGCATCACCGCTCGCTATGTCTTGTTGCTTTTGTTCCAAGGTGACACCAAAGACATGTCAGGTGGCCAGACCATCATTCAGCTTGGCCCGATCTTCACCAGCGATGTGACCTTGATCAGCATGTTGATCAGCATCCTGGCTCTCGGTGGTGTCGCACTTTTCCTAACCCGCACCCGCATCGGAAAAGCGACTCGCGCAGTGAGCGACAACGCTCCGCTGGCGGCGTCTACCGGTATCGACGTAGAGAAGATCATTCGCATTGTTTGGTTGCTGGCTGCTGCACTCACCGGTCTTGCTGGCGTGCTTTACGGTCTGCAGTTCCAGGCAAGCTGGAGCGTTGGTTTCGACCTGCTCTTGCTGTTGTTCGCAGCTGTGACCCTTGGTGGTCTTGGCACCTCTCTGGGCGCTGCCGTTGGTGCGCTAATTATCGGTTTGGTCGTTGAGATTTCAACCATCTGGATGCCTTCAGAGTTGAAGTATGTGACCGGACTCGTCATCTTGATTGTCATTTTGATTGTTCGCCCACAAGGCGTGCTCGGCAAGAAGCAAAGAATCGGCTAGGGATAACTCATGGATCTAATTGGAATTCTCTCACTCGCCGGAAACGAGCTGATTTCGCCAATGACCGTTGGCTACATTCTTTGTGGTATCGGTCTGGCGGTTCACTTCGGATACACCGGTCTATTGAACTTCGGCCAGGCAGCGTTCGCTGCATTGGGTGGCTATGGTTTCGCCATTGCAACCCTTGACTTCGGCTGGAACATCTGGGGTTCAATCCTCTTCGGTTTGCTTTGCTCGATGGGCTTCGCGGCGATTCTGGGTATCCCGACACTGCGCTTGCGTGCCGACTATCTAGCGATCGTGACCATCGCAGCTGCACAGGCGCTGCGATTCTATGTGGGTTCATCAACCGCCGAGCCAATTACCGGTGGTTCTGCCGGCGTTAGCCAGTTTGGTGAAGAGTTCTATGGGCTCAACCCGCTGCCAGAAGACTTCACCTGGAACCTAGGAACAGTTGCCTTCACCTCAGACGAAATCTGGATGCGCATCGTAGCTTGGGTTGTCGTAGGCATAGCAGTTGTCTTCATCCTGGCTCTAACTCGCAGCCCTTGGGGCCGCGTGCTGAAGGGTATTCGCGAAGATGAAGACGCAGTTCGCGCACTAGGCAAGAACGTGTTCTCATACAAGCTTCAGGCGCTGGTTATCGGTGGAAGCATCGCCAGCCTCGGCGGAATGGTGTTTGTGATGTCATCGCAGACCAACCAGCCGAGCAACTGGGGAACCAACTTCACCTTCATCACCTGGACGATTCTGCTTCTCGGTGGTGCGGCCACAATGCTTGGCCCAATCGTCGGCGGCATGGTGTTCTTCGGAATGATGACCCTGATCGAAAGCGTGCTTGGCGTTTTGGTCGACGCAGGCTTGATGCCTTTCTTGGCAATCGAGCAGGTTGCTCAGATTCGTTTCTTGCTAGTCGGTTTGATTCTGATGATTCTGGTCATCTTTAGACCTCAGGGATTCTTCGGAAACAAGAAGGAGATTCAGTTCAATGGCTAACGAAATCGCAATCGGCGCAGCGGCGCCTGGGTGCAAAAAAGTTGACCCGATTCTGGTTGCCGACCACGTCATTCGTCAGTTCGGCGGTTTGACCGCGGTCAACGTTGAGCACGTCGAGATTCCTCGCGGAAAGATCACCGCTCTAATCGGCCCAAACGGCGCCGGCAAGACCACGTTCTTCAACCTGCTGACCGGTTTTGACAAGCCAAACTCTGGAACCTGGATTTTCGACGGAAAGAACCTTGCCGGCGTTCCATCGTTCAAAGTGGCGCGACGCGGCATGATCCGCACCTTCCAGTTGACCAAGGCACTTAGCTTGTTGACCGTTATCGACAACATGCGCCTAGGTGCTCAGCGCCAGCTTGGCGAGGGTTTCTGGGCTTCATTTGCGCGCCCACTCTGGAAGGCGCAAGAGACCCAAATCACCACCAAAGCTGATGAACTGCTTAAGCGATTCAAGCTCGACGCCAAACGTGAAGACTATGCCGGTTCGCTCTCGGGAGGTCAGCGAAAGCTACTTGAGATGGCTCGCGCGCTTATGGGTGACCCAAAGCTAGTCATGCTTGACGAGCCGATGGCTGGTGTGAACCCTGCACTAACCCAGAGTCTGCTTGAGCACATTAAAGACCTCAAGAGCAACGGCACCACCGTGCTGTTTGTCGAACACGACATGCACATGGTTCGTCACATCTCTGACTGGGTAATCGTGATGGCTGAGGGCAAGATCGTTGCTGAAGGCCCACCAGCTCAGGTTATGAGTGACCAGGCAGTTATCGACGCTTATCTAGGCGCTCACGCGGATACCGACCTGGGCACCGTAGAGATTAAGGCAATTAAGGCGGGCAAATAATGACCAACCAAACTCCAGTAGTTGAGGCACTAGATCTGCACGCAGGCTATTTGCCAGGAATCAACATTCTGAATGGCTGTTCACTTGTGGCCAACCAGGGAGAGCTAATCGGCATCATCGGCCCTAACGGCGCCGGCAAGTCAACTTTGTTGAAGTCGATCTTCGGTCAGGTCAACATCCGTTCTGGTCACGTCAAGCTCAACGGCGAAGACATCACCAACTTGAAAGCCAACAAGTTGGTCGAAAAGGGTGTTGCGTTTGTTCCACAGACCAACAACGTATTCCCGAGCTTGACCATCCAAGAAAACCTTGAGATGGGCGTCTTTCAGAACCCAAAGACATTTGACGAGCGCTTTGACTTCGTCACCAGCATTTTTCCTGCTTTAGGCGAACGCCGTGCCCAGAAGGCCGGTTCGCTCTCTGGTGGTGAGCGTCAGATGGTAGCCATGGGTCGCGCATTGATGATTGACCCATCGGTTTTGCTGCTTGACGAACCTTCAGCAGGTCTGTCGCCAGTGCGCCAAGACGAGGCATTCTTGCGCGTGCGAGAGGTTAACGCTGCTGGAGTGACCGTGATCATGGTTGAGCAGAACGCTCGTCGCTGCCTGCAGATTTGTGACCGCGCGTATGTTCTCGACCAGGGCACGGACGCACACACCGGCACCGGCCGTGAACTGCTGAACGACCCGAAGATGGTCGAGCTTTATCTGGGCAACCTAGCCGAGCTATAGGCCCAACTTTCTTCTTACAAATAGAAGTAAAATCTAAAAGTTCGATACAACTCTCTCTTGTATCGACAAAGCAAAACCCCCGGGCCTTGCGGCCCGGGGGTTTTGTGCTTCTTCGGTTAATTACTTAACTGATGAACCAAGAACAGTCTTGACTAGCTTGAACTTGCCGTCAGCGCTGTAGCGGTGGATACCGATGTAAGCACCGGTTGGGTCACCGTTCTTGTCGAACTCAATTGCGCCGGTCTTGCCGTCGTAGTTGATCTTCTTGCCAGCCTTTAGAGCCTTGATACCGGCAGCGAAGCTAGTGACAGTTACCTTGCCAGCGCCAGCCTTTGAGATCTCGGTGATCTGTGACTTGATGCCAGGGCCGCTTGCGTCACCAGCAGCCTGAGCTGCAAGCGCACCAATGATGATTGCGTCATAGATTGACTCACCGTAGGTGTAGTCGGTTAGCTCTTTCTTGGTGTACTTCTTGTAAGCGGCAGCTAGCTTGCCCTTGAATGAGGCGTCTAGAGCCTTACCAGGGATCGAAGCCTTTGCACCGTTTAGGTATGAAGCGTATGACTCAGCTGAGTAGTCAACTGCGTTACCGTCTACCAGGTATAGGTTTCCGCCTGAGTATCCCTTTGCCTGTAGAGCAGGGATGATCTTCTTTGACTCGTTGTATGAAACGATGACGATTGCGTCTGGCTTGCCAGCTAGAGCCTTGTCTACGTATGAAGCAAAGTTGGTCTCGGTCTCAGGGAATGAGATTGAGTTAACGGTTGCCTTGCCCTTCTGAAGAACAGCCTTAACCTGAGCGTTCAGTCCAACACCGTACGAGGTGTCCTGGAATAGAACTGCAACAGATGAAGCGCCATCCTGAAGGATCTGGTTCGCTAGAACGCGACCCTGAAGAAGGTCTGACGGAGCGGTACGGAAGTAGAAACCGTTGTCCTTCCAGTCAGTCAAGTCAGGAGCGGTGTTTGAACCTGAGACCTGAACGACCTTTGCACCGGTGATCTTGTTGATGATAAGGCGGGTGCGAGCTGAAGAAGCTGCACCGATGATTAGGTCAACCTTCTGTGAAAGAAGCTTGGTTGCAGATGCCTGTGAAACAGCTGGGCTGTCACCGTCGGCCTCGTCAAGAATGCCAGCAAGCTTGACCTGCTTGCCAAGAACACCACCGTTGGCGTTGATCTCGTCGATAGCTAGGTGGATACCTGCGATCTCAGGTGGAACTAGGAATGAAAGTGCGCCAGTCAGTGGAACGATTGCACCGATGGTCAGTTGGTTGTCTGCTGCTGAAGCTGGAATTGCAGTTCCTGCAGCAAGAGCAACAGAAGCGGCTGCAGCAACAACGGTGGTTGCAACAGTGCGCTTTGAAGTAAATACGCTCATTGAGTTTCTCCTTGTTTGGGGTTAGGAACAGCAGACTGCGATGTCTGCATACCTGAGCTCAAGTTTAGTTTCAGCAAAGAATCGCTCCAAACCCGATGAAACAATATGAAACCTGTTTTGGGGACCTGTATTCGAGTCACTTCGAATACCGTTGAATTAGTTTTTTATTCTGTTTATTTTCGAAGTAATTTCTAGTGAAAATTTCGGAATCAGTTGAAATGTGCCAAAAATGGCCGATTGTAAAAATTTGGTTTCATCTCAGTAAATCGGCACTTTTACAAGACTTTTTCTGAAATTAGCGGCGGCGAATGCCACGAAGAGCATCGGCGCTCAAGACCGCCAAGCTAGCCCAAACCAAAATAAAACCGATCCATCGCGCTGGTGGCATCGGTTCGTGGAAAAGAAAATATGCGGTGGAGAACTGAAGTATTGGGGTGAGGTATTGAATGAAGCCGACATATTTGAGCTGCAGGCGTTTGGCGGCCGAGCCAAACAAAATAAGCGGAATCGCTGTAAAGAAGCCAAACATCACAAGGCCGAACATGCCCCAGAAACCCTGCGTGGCAAACGCAATGCCCGGTTGGGTTAGACCAACCAGCGCGAGCTGCAAAATGGCGACTGGCAAGAGCACGCCCGATTCGATTGAGTATGAAATTACCGGTGAAACCTTGCCGCCGAGTTTGCTCTTGGCTAGGCCATACAAACCGAATGATGCCGCGAGGCTCAGTGCCACCAATGGCGGGCGGCCATAGTCGATAGTCAGCACAACAGATGCAATCAGGCCGATTGCTGTCGCCACTTTTTGTGCGGTGTTTAGTTTCTCGCCCAAGAAGATCATGCCTAGTGCGATAGTGACCAACGGGTTTATGAAATAGCCCAGAGCGGCTTCAATGGTGTTGTGCTGTGAGACCGCATAAATGTAGACCTCCCAGTTGATCAAGATCAATGCGGTGGCGGCGAGCTGCCAATTGCGCATGCGGCGATCTTTGAGCACGGCTTTGACCTTGGGCCACATGCGACCAAAAGTGACTATGGCGGCGGCTAGCAGAAAGCCGAAGACTATGCGCCAAGCCACGATCTCCCAAGGGCTGGCAAATGACACCGCTGAGACAATCAGCGGAAAGCTGCCCCAAATTCCATAGGCAGTTATGCCAAAGAAAAAGCCCCGACGTTGATCGGGGCTTTTCGAAATTTGCATTGCTCTAGCGTACGACTACTGCAAGCACGTCGCGTGCTGAAAGCACTAGATACTCTTCGCCGTTGTACTTAAGCTCGGTGCCGCCGTACTTCGAGAAGATGACCTTGTCGCCAACGTTTACGTCGACTGGAATGCGAACACCCTTGTCGTCAACGCGGCCTGGGCCAACGGCAATAACTTCTGCCTCTTGTGGCTTCTCTTTTGCGGTGTCTGGAATGACCAGACCCGAAGCGGTTACCTGCTCAGCCTCAACTGGGCGAACAACGATGCGATCTTCAAGTGGCTTGATTGAAACCGACATGATTACCCCTTCTATTGGTGTTGTTGGTTGTTGAAATATTAGCACTCTTGAGGCTTGAGTGCTAACTCGCATTTTGCTCAATTCGCCACTCAGACATCAGGTTCTGCCGGCGCTCAATCGAGCGCGGTGAACCAACTATCCTTGCCCTATGAACCGCGCCGACTTCATTGCATTGCTCTCGCCCGAGGGGCAGAAACTGTTGGCAGAAATCGGCGATATCGACAACAAGACCGATGTTGTGAAAATGGTTTCAAAACTGCGCGGCCAAGGCTATGAGCCCGATTTGGTCGCTGCCGTATTGACCCAAGCCAAATTGCGCCGCCGAGCCAAGGCTAAGTTCGGGCCCTTCAGCGAGCGCATGCTTTTCACCGAAGCCGGGCTCGAACAGGCTTCGCGCCTGGCAGTTGCCGCCCTGCATGCTGGCCGGTTTAGAGATGCCAAGCTGAGCAAGATCGCCGACCTCGGTTGCGGCATTGGCGCCGAATCGCTGGCCATGGCAAGCCTTGAACTTAACGTCACCGCATTCGAGATTGACGAAGTCACCGCGGCGGTTGCCACCTATAACCTGGCGGTTTTTGAAAACGCGAAAGTCGAAAATGCCGATGTCACTCAAATCGGCACGGATGATTTTGACGCCCTATTTTTAGACCCGGCTAGACGTGAACTTTCGGGGCCGGCCCGCGCTGCCGCGCTGCGCAAATTTGATCCTGACAGCTACTCACCGAATTTTGATTTTGTCCTCGATTGCGCGAGCAAGAAGCCGACTGGAGTAAAGCTTGGCCCGGGGCATCCGCACGAGGCGATTCCAGATAATTGCGAAGCCCAATGGGTTTCTGTCGATGGCGACTTGGTTGAGTTGGGGCTGTGGTTTGGCCCACTTGCGCGGCCTGGCATCAAGCGCGCGGCCCTGCTTATTACCGACGGCGGCAAACACGAAATCACCAGTGCATCATCTGCGCGCCTCGATGCAGAGATTGGCGAGGTTGAGGAATTCATTTATGAACCAGACAATGCCGTGATTCGCTCGCACCTGATCGGAGAACTTGCCGCCCAAATCGACGCCCATTTGATTAGCGCTGAGATTGCATATCTAACATCCGGATCTGAAATCAGCTCGCCTTGGCTCAAGGGCTATCGAGTTCTAGACAACCTTGCCTTTGACCGCAAGAAGCTCAAGGCCTTTTTGCGCGAGCGCGAAATTGGCACCCTCGAGATCAAAAAACGAGGCGCCGACATCACCCCCGAGCAACTTCGCAAAGAACTAGCCCCCAAAGGCAAAGGCGCCGCCACCCTGATCGTAACCAGAGTGAACGACGCCCACAGAGTCTTGGTTTGCCAACCTTTGAATAAAATATGAGATTTTTAGTTGGCTTACCGCTCAAATAATGCTGAGTGTTTGGTTTACCAGTTCATCATTCCGCGACCACCAAAGTCGCCGCCCCAGCCATTCATCTCAAAATAGTGCTCGATGCCAGACAGTGGCACTCCCTGAGTCAACGCAACAATCGCCATGCCGATGAAAAACAAGGCGCCGAATGCATAGAACGCCACCTGGATGTAGCCAAGAACCATAGCGATAATCGCGATTACGCGACCATCCTGTGGCTTCTTTTTGATCTGAGCGAGTGAGATGTGAGCCAGCACAACAGCTGGAACTGCGCCGCCGATAACTGCAAAGCCAAGTGAAACTAGCGAAAGCAGATTCAGCTTGGTGAAGTCGTATTTCTTCTTTGCCACCGCGTTAACCGCTGCTTCAATCTTGGCTTCGGTTCCTGAATTGGTTGATTCCTCGGTTGATTTATCTTCGGTTGATTTTGCTGCCATGGTTATTTTCCTCTCGGAGGCGGCGCCTCTCTACGGGATTATTCGACCACTCGAGTCTGAGAGTTGTCTGCAAGCACACTGAAAGAAATAATGGAGTTTTTTGGGAGCCAGTTGCAGACCCTAGAGTGACTGAACCGTGGTCACCGGCAGAGTCGAGTGGGCGCTGAAACCAAGGCTCGATGGCTGGTAGCCCGCCATAATCAACTGGGCTCCAAGCGCCGCAATCATTGCCCCGTTATCGGTGCACAGGCTCAAGGCCGGAATTCGGAGTTCGATGCCGTGCTTAGCACAGCGTTCTTTGGCGACTTCGCGAAGGCGACTATTGGCAATTACTCCCCCGCCAAGCAGCAATCTAGGCACCCCGTTGGTTAGGCAGGCATCGATTGCCTTGGTTAGCAAAACGTCAACTACCGCTTCTCTAAAGCTGGCGGCCACATCGGCTTTGTTCCAAGGCTGGCCGCTGGTTTCGGCAACTTCAACCCACCGCGCAACCGCGGTTTTTAGCCCCGAGAAAGAGAAGTTGTAGCGATGCTTTTCGAGGTCTTTTGGCAGGGTCAAGCCACGGGGAAAACGAATCGCCTTTGGGTCGCCACCGACAGCGGCACGATCGATTTCTGGGCCGCCGGGATATGGCAAATCGAGCACGCGAGCAACTTTGTCGAAGGCCTCGCCAGCTGCATCGTCAATGGTCTCGCCCAGCATTTCGACATCGGTTAGCAGGTCGCGCACCAACAGCAGCGAGGTGTGGCCGCCACTAACCAATAGTGCAACGGTTGGCAGCTCAAGCTGCCCCTCGAGAACATCGACCCCAACGTGACCGACTAGGTGATTAACCGCATAGATGGGTTTTCCGGTGGCAACCGAGAGTGCCTTGGCGGCACCAATTCCAACCATCAAAGCTCCGGCTAATCCCGGCCCGTTAGTCACCGCAATCGCATCGATGTCGGCTATTGAAACCTTGGCTTCGGCGAGCGCCTTGTTGAGTGTTGGCTTGAGCGCCTCAAGGTGGGCGCGGGCAGCAATCTCAGGAACCACTCCACCGAAGCGCGCGTGCACATCCATCGAACTTGAAATAACATTCGCGAGCAGAGTGTTGCCGCGAACGATGCCAATGCCGGTCTCGTCACAAGACGTCTCGATGCCCAGCACCAGCGGTTCGCGATTCGAATCTTTCAAGCGGTATTCCTCTAGGTCGAGTCGCATGATTAGCGCGTCAACGCCATCTGGCTGATAGTAGGCGCGACGAACATCGATCTGCTGATAGCCAAGTTTTTTATAAAGCCCGATAGCGCTCGGGTTGTCGGCACGCACCTCGAGAAAATTCTCTTTGGCGCCCAAGTTCGCCGCGGTGTCTAACAGTCTCTGCATCAGAGCCAAGCCAAGTTTTTGCCCTCTAAATTCAGAGTCAACTGCAATAGTCTGCACGTCACTTTGATCGCTGGCGGCAACTTTGCTGAGGCCGGCGAATGCGATCAGCTGGCCCTCGGCACGTGCCACAAAATAACTCGTATGGTGCGAAACCAGTTCGAGCTGCATGTTCTGCTGCGACCAGGCATCGCGACCAAAGCACTCGTGTTCGAGCGCCATGATTTCTTGAAGGTCTGCCTCGGTGGCCGGCAAAATCGCCCAGGTCATGAGCTCACCTTTTTGCCTGCCAGGCGGTTTGAAACCGGTTCCACGGCGTCAGCCTCGCGCAAATAGAGCGCAGTGATGTCTTGATTGGCGTTTCCGCCAGCCTGCTGAGCTGCGAATACCTGGCCAAGAGCAGCTGCCGAAACGGCAACATCCTGGCCGCCAACAAACCGGATAGGCGCCAGGTTGCGGTTGGCAAGGTGATCGTCGAGCTCGGCTGGTTTCATCACGCCCGGGCCTTCGATTGCGATGGGCGCACCGAAAGCATCCAGGCCTGAATATGCGGCGTAATAAACCTCGCCACGGCGGGCGTCGGTGGTGATCAAAATCGGCGACTGAGCGGTTGCATTGGCGCCCGAACTAAAGGCTGTCAATGCGAGCGCATCTAGGCTCACGACGCCAAAGGTCTTTGCGCCAACGCCTTCGGCAAACATGATGGCTGCAGCCATGCCCACCCTGAGGCCGGTGAATAGCGCAGGGCCACGACCGAGAGCTACTGCTTTGATGTCGGCCGGCGCAACCCGTGCCTGCGCAATCGCATCAGCGATAGTTGAGCCAATCTGCTCAGCATGTTTCTGACCCTCTGTGTGGGTGACTTCGGCGAGCACATCTTGCCCGCGCAAAACCGCAACCGATGTTCCGGCCGAGGTGTCAATCGCAAGAATCAGCATTAGGCCACCTCAAAATCGGATGCCGA
>JACCDN010399964.1_pt1 | contig 13897 bp, 11 predicted proteins | sample 7441691 | NCBI WGS metagenome assembly JACCDN01 (sample SAMN15323439, study PRJNA562643) | freshwater metagenome | isolation source: river surface water | place: USA:Blue River Watershed | collected 2017-08-16
CATGACCTCATGCAGCAGGTTTTCGCCAAGAAGCGCAAATGTGTGATTTACGACCAAAGCGGCGAGTTTTACCGCGCTTACTTTCGTCCAGGCAAGGACTATTTTTTCAATCCTGCGCTTGTCGGTTCTGTCCCTTGGTCCATCTTCTCCGAGCTGAAATACGTTTATGACGCGGATACGTTTGCTCATGCTTTCCTGCCGCCCAAAGGGGGTGTAGTTCATGGGGCAAGCGCATTTTTCGAGGATGCTGCGCGTGCGCTGTTCAGCGTCATGCTTCTACGGTTGGCTAAATATGGAGCCATCGACACCCGTGACATTGCGAAAGCAATCTTTGAAATGCCCGACGATGAGATGGAGAAGCTGATCGAAAAGTCGGTGGCCAGCTCTGCGGTCGGCGGTGACTCCAAAGGCCAGCGTCAAGGGGTGATCTCCTCAATCGCCATTTATCTCAATGGACTGAAAGCGGTCCAGCCAGGCAACTGGTCTATTCGGGAATTTTTGGAATCCGAGGACGATGCGCGATTTTTTATCTTAGGCACGGATGACACCCGCGCCATGTTCTCCCCGCTTTACCGCCTCATTCTGGCCTCGGCATTTGCGATGATTTCTGCGAAGCAAGAAATCGTTCACGAGGACAGGTACTGGTTCTTCTTGGATGAGGTTCACACATTGGGCGATGTAAAGCTTGATGAACACCTCGCCACCTTGCGCAAGTTCGGCGTTTCGATAGTTTCGGGCATCCAAAGCGATTCTCAGTACTGGTCGTCAATGGGCAAAGATCGTGGCGACACGGTGATGAACTGTTTCAACACGGTGCTGATGTTGCGCATGAACGAGCCATCCATGATGGAGCGAGCTGCAAAGCGTTTGGGCAAGGTTGAGATGGAAACGGTTAGCCAAAACCAAGCGCTGGCGGTTAATGAAATGCGTGATGGTGCTGGCGTCAACATTCAGGATCATGAGAAGTGGCTGATCATGCCTTCAGAGATTGGTGGGCTTGATAGCTGCACGGGTTTTCTCAAGCTTGTGGGTAGTTACCCAGCCGCAAAGGTCGATTACAGGCACTGGTTGCCCTCTAAGCGCCGCTGGGGGCGTGCCTATGTTGAGAAGTTTGCAGCTATTCAAGACACACCTGAAAGAGATCCATCTTTCGTGATTGAGCGCAGCTGGGAGGCTGGCACGGTTGATCCGTTGGTCAAGATCAGTGAGGCGGTCAAAGCATCCAGTGATGACGAAGCGGAGGCAACACAAGCAATTTCGGCTGAGGGTGAGAACTCGGGCGGGCAGAAGGTTGAGGGGCATGAGCTAACACCCGAATCTCGGGAAAAAACACAGACTCTGAACGTCCCAGAACAAACGAATGCCGCAAGCATGATGATCAACAACCTCCTGGGGCGCGAATGAAAAAAATCCTATTTCGAATGTTATTGCTCGCCTTGCTGGTGAGCTTCATCTTGGCGTGGTTCTTCATGCATGAGGTGAATCAAAAGATCGCCAATTCCGCGACGACCATGTTTTCCGATGCTCCGCTCTCCTCCACCTTGAGCGACGAGAGAACTCACAGGATCGTTGGTTACAGATTGGCAGATGAACGAACAGATCCCGCAATGGTTGTCGTGGGCGATTTGCAGGCCACCATGCCAGATTCAACAAACGTGATCATTAGTCTTCGTCTGACAAATAAGGGGGGCGCTGATTGGCCTTGGTTACGAATCTATTTGCAGGATGGCCAAGGGCGAACCACACGCAACTTGGACTATTCGCCTAAGAACTACCCACATGGGCAGAACTTCGTGTCAGAGGTGGTTACTTTGAATGTTCCCCTTCGCGCTGGTGAGCAACGCTTCACGGCATCGGCGTTTTATCCGAACTGAGAGACAACATGATTACTTTTCACGCAATTGGATCTGGTGCAGATGCGGCGAGCTATCACGACCGCGCATTTTCAGCCGAGGGCAATGTCCGCGATGCTGACAACTATTACATGGACGAATCGGCTGGGGCAAAGTGGCAAGGTAAGGGGGCAAGGATTCTTGGCATTGAGGGCGAGCGGGTTGAACGCCAAGACTTCATTGATGCGCTGGATGGCAAGCTTTTGAATCCCGAAACGGGCAAGGTGCAAAACTTGGCCAGCCGAGGCAATGAGGACAGACGCGCAGGCTTTGATATGTCGACCGCGCCGCCAAAGTCAGTCTCGGTCATGGCTCTGGTTGCGGGTGATGACCGCTTGATCAAGGCTCATGAGTCAGCCAATGCCAAAGCAATGGCTTGGATGGAGGAGCACGGCGCAATTATTCGGGTGAAAGACGATCAAGGTCAGAACGTCAAAGAGCAAACGGGTAATTTGCTCTGGGCAACCATACGCCACGAGACAAACCGCAACAACGAGCCTCAGCTACACAACCACAACGTGGTGATGGCTGTGACTTATGACCTGGACAGGAAGACATGGCGGAGCCTGACCAACGATGAAATCCTCAACCTGCGTAACGGTGCAGATGATATTTACAAGGCCGCTCTGTTGCAGGAGGTCAGGCGTGCAGGCTACGAGGTGGAGTTCTCAAAAAATGGGCGTGATTTTGAAATTAAAGGCCTGACACAAGAACAGCTGGAGGTTTTTAGCGGTCGCAGCCAACAGATCTTTGAAGCGATCCGCGCAAGGGGCTACGAACCCGAGGAGGCTTCGTGGGCGATGCGCCAAGCCGCAGCTTTGGACACTCGGTCTAAGAAGCAGGAACTCCCTGCGGGTGTTTTGCAGGAGGTGTGGACGCAGCAAGCCGAAGCCAAAGAAATGAACTTGGAGGGATTGGTGAGCGAATCCAAAGAGCGCGCCGCCAATGCGAATCCAGCCGCTGTACGTGAGGAAGAGAAGCGGTTGGCCACCCTTGCTGTGTCTGAGGCGATTGAGCATTTGAGCGAACGAGAGCAATCATTCACGGTCGCGCAATTGGAAAAAGAAGCGGTGCTAATGGGTAAGGTGCCCATCGAAGATGTGAAGGTGGCCATAGGAGAGCATCGTGAAAACCATGTCCTGATCAAACGCGATGGAATGCCATCGGGGGCAACCTGGCTCACCACTCAAAAGGCGCTCGATGCTGAAAAGCAAATGGCTCAAACCATTTCAGAGGGGAAGGGACAAGGGCTCCAGGTGGTCGGCACTGAGAAGGAGTTTGCCAAGCTTTTAAACGAGTTTGAAACGCGGAAGACAGCGGAAGTCGGCAAGACTTTCAAGCTCTCTGATGAGCAGGTGAATGCTGCGAAAAACCTGCTGATGCACGGCGACAAGTTTCAGGCGATCCAAGGGGATGCAGGAACGGGAAAAACCGCTGCGCTTGAATTTGTCCGCGAGGCGGCTGAGAAGAAGGGCTGGGAGATCCAAGGCGTGGCCACCACGTCATCGGCTGCAGAAGAATTGCAAGCCAGCAGTGGCATCAAGAGCAACACCATCGCTGGCTTCTTTGCGGAGCGGAATAACGCAAGCAGAGAAATCTCGATGGAAATCGAAGCGCTTAAACATCAGATTAGCCAAGGTGCCCCCCTCAGGAATCGCGAGGATGTGCCACGGATTGAGGTTCGAACGCTTGAAGCGCGAAGCTTTGACCTGAACTTCGGCACAAATCGCTACACCTTTGATCACCAGCGAGAAACCGTCCACAAAACTGGTGGCGACTTACTCAGCCGTGTGGCCGTGGCGATGGTAGATGCCGCCGAAAGGGCCAAGACAACCTCTCAGGCTCCAGGTGTGGCACAAACGTTGGGCGGCAAGCTCAAGGCATACGCGACCGAAAAAGTTACAGATATCGCAGAGGGTTTGGGTAGCAAGCTCATTTCTTACGAGAAAGTCGGAGTGGTCGAGGCAACCGCCGCGCGCAATGCGCTTATCAAGGCGAATCGCGAGGAGCGATTAGACAAGCTTGTTGGCCAACTAAATACGAAAGAAGCCCAGCTCAACAATTTGCAGGCGCATGGGAATCTGGGGGGTAAGCCCACCATGTTCGTGATGGATGAGGCCTCGATGACGGGGGTTCACGATACGCAGCGCTTTATTGGGTTTGTGGCCAAGCATGGCGCTCGTGGCGTGTTGCAGGGTGACATCCACCAGCATGGGAGTGTTGCGGCTGGACGTGCATTCGAGCAGGCTCAGGCCTCTGGCATCAATCTTTCAGTTATCGAGCAAACAAAGCGTTTCGACAACGCAACACCTCAGACGCAAGAGGCGGTGAAATCAATCAAGGGGCGGGGTTATGCCGACGCCATAGCAATGCTTGACCGCACAGAGGTCGACGGGCCTCAGCTTGCGGGTAAGGTCGCGGAGCGCTACCTAGACAACCTAAAGGAACTGCAAAGCAAGGGAATTGCCGATCCGACTGTTGCCGTGGTTGCTGTCACCAACAAAGATCGCAAAGCCGCCAATGCTCATATTCACGACTTGCTGCAAGCCAACAACCTGCTTGGCTCCGAGACTTTCGTCAAAGAGCATTTTGATGATCCACAACTCACGACCGCCCAAAGACGAAATGCCAGTATTTTGTCGGGGGCTGGTGTTGACCGACTGGTTTTCAACCAGGACTACAAGGAAAAAGGTGTGGGGCGCGGTGATGTGATCATCGTCAAGGGATACGACATCGAGCACAACCGAATTCTCGGAACCATCGAAGGCAAGGGCGTGTCGATCAGCATCAACCCAGACAAGCAAATGAATTTCTCGCCATACGTGCTGGATGAGCGCAAGTATTCCATTGGCGACAAGATCGAGTCGAGAGCGATCATTCGCGGTGGATCAGGGCGTGAGGCTTTCGCCATCAAAAACGGCAAACGTGGTGTTGTCGTGGGCTTGGATGGTGGCGGTGCGGTCGTGCGCTGGAAAGATGGCCAAGAAACACAGCTGCCGAACAAATCGATGCGGTTTGCAGATCTTGGGTACGCGCATACCACCATCAAAGATCAAGGTGCGACCTATCAGAGAATGATCATTGCGGCCTCTGAGACTGGCGCAAAGGTGTTTAACCGTCAGGCGACTTATGTGGCCGCTACGAGGGCCAAGGACAACACAGAGATCGTTACCAGTGACTATGAGGCCTTACTCAAGAGTGCAGGCAAAGAGGTGAAGAAGACCTCGGCGCATGATATGGGAATCACTCATGTGGGCAATGCTGGATCAATTGTTCGCCAGTTAGAGCAAGACAAGGCCCTGCCTGCGATTGATAAAACCACGGACGTGGCGAAAGTTAAGGAGCCCACGAAAGAGACTGCGGTCGAACGGGGTATGTAAAAAAGGGGCTATGCCCCTTTTATTTTCTTTCGGACCTAAATTCTCTAGGGTTGTAAACGGCAATTGGTTTATCGGGTGAACGAGCCTGCTCAATGCTGGCTCTGATTGATTGCCTGATTTCAATCTGGTTGTAGTTGCTCTGTGTCTTCATCCAGACAATGGGCAAACCTACATCCTTGAATACTTTGTTCAAGAAACCGTCTCGACTTTTGCGATCAAGCCTCTCATGCGATTTGTCGTTCAATTCAATCGCACAAACAACAGCCAAAGTGTCTGGATCGCAGAGACAAAAGTCAACGTGCTTTTGTGCGACCTTGGCCAAGTCGCGCATTGAGGATTTGCTCCCATATGCGGCCTTGATGGTGACCAGGTCGGCGACACGTACCTTGCCGAACACCAAATACTCGCCATTGACGGCTCTGACGAGATGTTTGTAGAAGACGCGCTCGGCAGGTGTAAACAGAAATTCGGCGCGTTTGTATGGTTTGCGCGGAAGAAGGGCAAAGAATAGGAGGCAAAAGACCAAAAGGCCTACAGCGGCAAGTTCTGTGCTGATGTGCATCGAGATTTATCTGAACAGCAATGTGATGAAGGCAAGCGCGAGGATGACCAGTGCAATTGTGTTCAGGAAACTAAACTTTTTGCCGATTCGTTCCCGAGCGCTCAAATTTTCATTTTCGTTCAAGATTTTGCCCCTTAACTACTCTTTGCAGCTGGGGTTACCTTCGGCAACGCAAGAGGCCCAAATGTTCTTGCGAAGCTGTAGGTTTTCCTGTCGAGCCTTCTCAATCTCTGCGGTCGACGATCCTGCTGCCGTGAGCAGATAAACGGCTTGAATCAGCGCACCCTCCTCTGCTTCTTGGGTCTTACCGTTTTTGTAGGCAATCACAATCTGGCCAACGCGATCTGGGGCGGCGGTGGTTACTCGGCGGATTTCAATCTCTTTGTATCGACATTCAGGTTTAGAGCACCATTGCTCAAGGTCTTGTCCAGAGAGATCGACAGGGACAAGACCGCCCTTGTATTGAGAAACCGCGCTGTAGATGCTGTCGGTAATGCCAGAACCAAGGGTGGCGTGTGATCCGCCCACAGCACCGAATCTGTCGGCGGCGGCAATCATCGTTCCAACAGAAAGGAGCCCACCAATAAATTTATTGCGAGTGGTCTTGCCTTGCAGGTCATCGGGATTTCCTTGGTTTGCAATGGTCTGCTTGAATGCGGCAGTCTGATAGGTTTGAACAGTGCCGATTTTTTCTACAGGGATGGACACGGGCAGCTGGACGGTAAAAGAGTTGTCACTGCTTCGTGGCAGCTTGAAGCCGCTTTGCTCCAGCTTTTGTGCGATACCGTTGGTGATTGGGTGATTGGTCGCGGATTGGGTCACGTTGGGGTTGCCGAAGAGATATTTTTGATCGTTCAGGAGCACCGTGTACCAAGTTGTTTTATTTTTGTGAGCTTCCAAGCTGGACTCCAGCGCGGATTTATCGCCTGACCACTGATCGATTGGGCGAACAACGAATACCTTGGCTGATTCGTTTTCAAAAACCAGCGGTGCCGCCATTGCTGTGGTGGTTGCGACCAGGGTCAGGATCAGTGCGATTGATTTCATTTGTGGCCTCACTTTTTCACGTTCAATTTTTTCTTGATGTCTTCGCATGCTGCTGCCTGTTTGGCGAATGCGGCAAGATCTTCGGCTTGGTTTTGGTTTTTGGTTTTGAGTTCTTCAAGGTCTTTTTTGGCCATTTCGGCCTCGGTCTTAAACGTGCCAATGTCATTGCTGAGCGCCGTGACTTGGTCTGCTGATTTCTGAAGTTCCGCCTTCGCAGTTTCAAGTGCCGCGGTCTTTTGTTGAACCAAGAAATAGCTGACGCCGAGGCTTGCAACCAATAACGCGCCGAGCGCGAGTGAGATTCCGTGACGCTTGATGAGGATTTGTGCTTTGTTCATGGTTTTCCTTTTTTAATAAGAGGGAAGATTTGCAGAGCCGCCTTGTTTTGTCCCAGAGGATTGCTGCTGCATGATTGGGGTGTAGTTGCCAGAGATGTTGGATGGCATGTTCTTGGTGGCTTGCTGAGTCATCTGCCCCGTGAACTCGCGGAAGTCGATTTTTGTGAAATCAATCTTGCTGATTTGATCGACGGTCAAGCCCTGACAGTTGCTTGTATTGAGGCCAAGCTGGGGCTTGCCTTGCATATTGATGAGGCGAGCAAGCACTGAGTTGAATGAGCAATAGGTCGAGGTCCACTCAATGCAGGTGCCAATGATTGGAATTTTTTTCGTGCATTCCTCTTTGACAAAGGCGCTCAGGTTTGCCCCCATGTGCATAGAGAGCATTTGCTCCTCTTGTGAACAGCTTTTGAGCGACTGAATCACTTGGATGGCCACCAGCGCGCCGAACACATAGGGATTGAACGTAATGGAGGTCATCGAAGAGCCCTCGCCAAAGGTTGCCAAGGTGGTATTTGCTCCCATGAAGCCCGAGCCTTGCGCTGCAAGGCCTGACTGATAAGTGAAACCGTAGGCGCTTAGCGATGGTCCACCAGCCGCAAAGTTTGTTGAGGTAGGTAATGAGCTTGAGTAGTCTGCGACCGATGCTGCGGCGCTTTCTGAGAAGTTTGAGACAAGGCCCGAGGCGTACTGCCCGCCCGTGTACATGGCGTCATAGACATAGGGGCTTGCCGCGTCGACAGCCACTTGCCCTGCGTATTTAACGGCAGAGAACGCACCGCTCAAAGCCACATTCATCATCACTGAGTTTGATGTTGCACCAGGAGCGCTCTTGCAACAGTTTTTGATACCGAAATAGCCTTTCCTGCATGTCTCGGCAACGCCTGCGAAGATGTTTGTACCGTTCGATCCATAGGTTGCAGACTCGCGCAGAATTTCTTGTGCAAGTGCGGCCTTTTGGAAGGTGTTGTTGGTATTGGTTGGGTCGGGCATGGAGTCACTATTGAAGACACCCGAAGAGCAGGAGAGCTTTTGCTCTTTGGTTTCATCTTTTGTCTTGCAGCTGTAGACGTTTGTGTAGCTGCTGCATTGCCCGTTTTCTGGGATCGTGTCGGTGCATTTAGATGAAACGATTTCGCAGGCTTTGTTGCTTTCGTATGCCGAACAGGTGTTGATCACGGTTGAAGAGCAAGCAAAGTCATAGCTGTATTGCCAGCACGACTGAGGAATGCTCACGGCCCCGCCAGGAAGCGAAACGCCTGCTAGACAGGCGACCTTGCCGCCAATGTCTTTGCAAGGAGTGGCATCGACACAGGTTTTTGAATTCGGGACCGAGTGGCAGGCGCCTGCCGAATATTGGGCGAATGATGTTGTCCATGCGTAGCACAGCAACACAACAGTTGCAATGAGGCGAGTGTTTTTCATGGTGTCCCCAACTGAATACCTGCGCTTTGCTCAAGCGATTTGCATTGGTTGTCCCAATAGCTGTTGTACTTGGTGACCATAGGCACTTGGAAGCTGTTCGAGCCGGAGTATGAGTAACCGTTACATTCGTTATAAAACTCCGTTGTGATTGAACAGGTGAGGCTTGTGCAGCTTTGCGAGTAATACGTTGAATAGCAGTAATAGCCATCGTGTGTATTTGGTCCAAGGGTGCGGGGCACTGAAAAACCGACGCGCCCAGCAATATCTCTTGTCCCAAGATCAAGGTTCAATCCTCCGTTGGACTTGTAAATGCTCATTACGTGCATTCGATAACCAGTGTCGGTACACGTGAAGTCGTAAACGATGTTGTCGTAACACGAAGGGCAAGGATTAGTCGTAACGCGAGTGAGAAACTGTCCTGGTGTGCATCCAGGCTCTTGCACCGCAACAACCTTAAGAAACTGAGAGCAGGTCGCAACGTCTGTGTTGACGGATTTCACACAAGTGTTTTGCTCGTACTCTGCTGGCCGAGTTACCACCGCTTTTTGTGTGCAGACTTGGCCAGTCATTGCGCCTGCATTTGCCTGAGCGCTACCGACCGCTCCAAATAAAGGGTCGGTGGTTTTGACTTGATCGCCGAAGTTGAACTGGTTGGCTCCTTTTCCGTATGAGTCAGCGCAATAGGAGCTGTTGAGTTGGCTCTGAGAGCTGCCCCCGCCCGTTTTGTTCACGATTGCCGCTTGCGCGCCCGAGGGGGTGAGACACCGTTGGCTCAAGAAATTCACCGCTGCGCATTCTTGATCTCGTGCAGCATCGCCCGAGCCTGGTGTGTAGGCAGCACACTTGTCCATTGCTTGGTTGCCCAACCCAGATAGACCCATCAACTTGGCGTTGTCCATAACGCCAGTGCTAGTTTGTGGTGCTGAGAATCCACCCAAACCCGATGGTGTTTGAGATGGTGCGGAAGTTTTCCCGCTCCACGCGCTTGAATTAACTCCAGCTGGGTTAACGACTTGACCTGGCTGTGTTGGAACAATGCTCTTTCCAAAAGCAGAGCCAAGCGACATCGCGTTTTGATCTTGCGCGTTGCAGGAAAAGGACAAAGCAGCCACCAAAAGAAGGGTGAGTTTTCTCATTTGCCACTCTCCCCTGCTGGCTTTTGGGTGCTTTGTTTGGCTTTGGCTTTTACTTGTTCATTGCTCAACCCTCCAGTTGCCAGAGCGTGCTTAATCGCATCTGCAACCTCGGGGGTGTCTTGTGCTGGTGTCCCGTCTGGGCATACTGCACCTGCGGGATAAAGCTGGCCTGGATGGCTGCTACACATTCGTTTGGGCGGCAGTCCGTCAAGACAAATGTTGAGTTGTCCACCAAGGTCATCCCAAGCAATATGGACCGAGGGTTGAGAAACCAGAAACGCCACGCGACCGCAGGAAGGCTGCTGCTTGAATTTGGTCACCAGCTTTGCAAAAACCATGATCTGGCCGTTGCTGCCAGTGCGGCCTCTAATCGCTTGCACAAGCGGTCTAAATTGCTCGTCATTTGGTAGTTCGACGCTTGCCTGCCCTTTTGTTAGGGCTTCTGTAAAGACGCTTGTCGGCATGTCTTGCGCCATTGCTGAAACCGATATGGCAAGCATTGCAAACATGCTGGCTAAGCGTTGAGGTTGGGTTGGCGTCATCGCTGAATTTCCTTCGTCAATAGAGGCTCGAAAAGGTCTGTTTCGGCTTGCGAAAACGGCAAATAGGGCACAGACCACGAATAGTGAAACTTGTTGGACTTGCGCATGTTTTTGAGCGTCTCGATTTCCATCGGTACAAAGCTCGACACGCCTGAAATGATTTGCTCGCGCTGGACGGCCCAACCCTTCTCGCCGCCAACTAATTTGCCGAGTTGGTCAACACACCTGGTTGCCTCTTCTTTAACGTTAGGGGTGGTGGCTTTTCTGTAGTGACGGTTGATCAGTACGTACTTGCAAAACGTGTAGTTGTTGTCGGTTTTGATCAGCGGCCTTGAAATTTTCGGGATTAGGGTGTAGCCGTCATCCGCTCCAGTTGCTATCGAGTCACGCAACCAACCGACACGAGTGGGAAGGCTTTCGGTATCGCCTAGCGATGCGCGAGGAATGTGCGCCAGTGCGGAGTTGCAACCCTTTGCATATTTCAGGGCTTCAACTTGTCGATTGGTGCGGTAAGCAAGGAACGAGGCAAGACCACAAACACGACCCGAGGTGTCGTTTGCCAAAGTCATGGCTTTGGCCATCCACGCAAGGCCGCGCTCGAAATCTGGGGGCGTTCCATTTCGACCGTAGGCGGCAATGAGGCCGAGGTTGTAGACGGATGGCTGGTAGTTTTGCGCCGCAGCGGTTTGGTAGTACTTGGCGGCTTGGCCTTGGTTTTTTGACAAACCGTATAAACCGTTTTCAAGGCAAAAAGCAAAGAAGTGGATGGCTTCTGGTTTGCCGTTCATCGCAAACTCTTGAAGGCGGGCAATGGTTGCTCTTTGCTCTGCTTGAGGCTTGGTAATTAATGAGCGGATCAGGGCAATGATTTCTGGTCCTTCTGGACTCACGACGATGTGTTCGCCGTACTTGAGCTGGCCACCAATTTGCGCCAATTTCGGAAGGGTCGCGCTAACTTGTTCCACAACGCTGGGGGTGGTGTTTGCAATGGAGGTTTGGTTTAGTCGCTGTTGGTTTTTTGTTTCTTCTCTAAGCGCGGGAGAGTTGAGCGCCGCATCGATTGCACCTTGTTGTGCGTTCGGGTTCGCTGCGAGCGCTGTTGCGCGAGCTTGTTTTTGCTGCGCCGCCGCTTGGCGATCAATTGCCACAGACTTTGCGATCTGCCCTTCCACTACAGAGTACGACTGAGTGGTGCTTTGTTGGGCAAAAACACCTTGACAAAGGCCTAGCAATGAGCCTGAAAAACCCGCTATAAATAGTAATTGTGTGTTCGTCATAGCTGCCGCTGTAGGTATTCGGTGTTAATATATCACAAGTAAATAAAAACGTTTATTTTTTGGCTACCAAAAAGGAACTTTTCAATGATCGAAGACCTCTTGCCAGAAGTGATGGATATCGACCAGCTGTCAGACAGAGAACAGCGGGAAGTCATGGTGGTGAAGCACGATGCTGTGCTCGGGCCGATTGAAAAATTCATTCGTCGGGCATTTGTTTGGGCCATCGTTACGCGATCCTCAGATGTGCATATCGAGGGGCGCGGGGACAAAAATAGCCCCAACGTTCACGTACACATCCGTTCGCCCAAAGGCATGGTCAATATGGAGTACCGAGGCGACCACGGTCGACACTTCGAGTCCAAGCTTTTTGCGGTAACGGGTACCCCGCAAGGTGGCAGCACGGGGATGACTGTGTCGACTCGTTTCTCGATGGCTCTGCCTGCTGAATACGCAAGAAAGCACGGACTCATGCCCAGAGAAGACAACCCCTACGCAATCGATATGCGGGTTGAATACATCAAAACCTTCGATGGGTTTTGTTTCATTTGTCGACTGCTTGACCAGCAGCGAACACCCGCGCTCGATGAACTCAATCTCTCCTACACGTTGCTTCATGCAATCAAATCGGCTGCAGAAGAACCAAGCGGGTTAATTCTTGCGAGTGGACCGACAGGTAGCGGTAAAACCACTCTGTTGAACGCCGTACTTGGTTATCTGAACGATGGTCAACGGTCCATCGTCACGATTGAAAACCCTGTTGAGGTGCGTCTCAGAGGGGCTGGGCCTATCAAGCAGCTGCAAACGCAAGGCGAATTCACTTTTGCGCGTGCGCTGCGGTCGACCTTGCGAGCTGACCCTGACGTGATCTTGATTGGCGAAATCCGCGACGAAGAAACGATGAAGATTGCAATCGAGGCTTCGAAGACTGGTCACCTTGTCCTATCGACCGTTCACGCCAACAACGCGCATGAAACGATCTCCCGACTGGTGGACCTCGGTGCTGACCCATTGAACATTGCCGACTCCCTCAAGCTGGTCCTTGCTCAGCGTCTCATCCCGACCTACGCGGGTGATCTTCGCGAGCGCTCGCTCAGTCATGATGAGGTGAGCTGGCTGACCCTCAATGGAATGCCGAACCGCACAAAAATCTGGGAGGTTGATTCGCACGAAAAAACTGGCAAGGTTGCCATGATTGAAGCGATCCAGATGGATGACCGAATGAAGCAAATCATTCGCACTGGCAACATGGACCCCACAGCGCTTTACAGAGTGGCCAAGGATCAGTCGCAGTACGAGTCTCTCGCCTCTGCTGGGGTGCGTGGAATTGAAAGCGCAAATTGCAAACTCAAGGATTGCATGGTTTCGCTGGAAAGCAACACAGACGCCCAAGTCAATCCCAACATGCGAATTCGCCTTGCTGATGAGTATGACGCTTCGCTCACTGAAGTAGCTGCAGCCATCGATGCCACATACGTCTCACGAGACAAAGGTGGCGAATCTCTTGAAAAAATTCTGAGCAAAAAAAGGGGTGGCTTATGCGCCGTCGCAGCTTAATTCATGCTTGCGCAACTCTCTTTGGTGCGTCACGAGTTTTCGCGCAAGGGGCTTCACAGATTGATCAGCTCAAGCCGTATTTGCAAGTCAAATCCATTCCAGGTGAAGAGAAGACTGTTCGCGTGTTTTTCTCTCCAGCGTGCCAATACTCGCGCATGTATTTGCAATTTTTCCGAAATCTTGCGTCCACGCTCCCCGAAGACAAAGAGTTCATTTACACGCCGTTGGTCAACAAGGCTGACGGAATTTCTTATGCAATGGCGTTCGCGGCGGTTCAGCGCTATTACCCAAGTCATTTGAATGCGTTCATCGAGGTGTCGATGATTGCAGCGCAAGACAAAGGGATTTCGACCGCCAGTTGGGCGGGGATTGATCGTTTGGGTCGAGCATCGAAACTGCCAGTTTCACTGCCAGTGTTGGTTAGGTCCAACAATGCACAGATCATGAAAGATGTAGAACTTTATGTGTCTGTGCGGCATAATTTGCAAGTCCAAAACACCCCTGCGGTTGCTGTAGCGGGGACTTATGTGGTTACGCCCGAATTCACCAAGGGCGATGCCGCACTATTCAGTCAGCTGGTCAATGGGATCATTTCAATGGCGCGGTGAGGCTTTTGAATGATCTTCAGACTGACAAACCAACAATGAAATTCGACAATGTAAATGAGCACCCTAACCAGGACACAAAAGAAAAAAATAGCTGACGCATTGACGCGAGGAATCAAAGACCCCGTCATTGCCAAGG
>JACCDN011136810.1_pt1 | contig 13897 bp, 15 predicted proteins | sample 7441691 | NCBI WGS metagenome assembly JACCDN01 (sample SAMN15323439, study PRJNA562643) | freshwater metagenome | isolation source: river surface water | place: USA:Blue River Watershed | collected 2017-08-16
CAATAACCACAATTTGCCTTGCGAAAGAATTGATGATGGCCCGATATTTATGAAAGCGAATAAAACTTATCATGTTATCTGCAAACCAAAAGGACAATACTTAATGCAATTTAATTATGAAACAAAAGAATGGAATTTAATAAATGAACAGTAATTTATGCAAGATAAGTAAGAATGTATAATATGCAATAGCAATTTGAATATGGGATAGTTAATTCCAAAAACGAGTTTCCAGGAGCGTAGGATCTTGAGTGAGCACCGCTATCGTCATCCTGCGGCTTAGACGGCCTTGTTGCTACTATCCGCACCTTCTGATAACCTGCTTAGTATATTACTGACCTCCTATTTAAACGTTCATCTACTAAGCGGGCGACGTAGCTAGTTGGAATCTAAAAAGCTATATACATAATTGATCTTCTTAGCAATCAAAAAGTTTAGTAGTAATCACTGTTAAAATGGCGAAATAATATCTAGAACCTGAGAACCTATCCTTGGTTGTTGAACGTCACTAACAACTCCTCTGCCGCCGTAGGAAATACGGGCCTCAGCGATCTGATTAGTTTTTATTGAATTATCGCTTGTTATATCTTTTGGACGTATGATGCCTGCAACCTTGATTTCTCTTAGTTCACCATTGACTCTTACTTCCTGATGACCTTGTATTACTAAATTACCACTAGGTAAAATTTTTGTTACTGTAGCAGCTATTGCGGTGCTTATGTCTTCCTTTCTTGAAATAGTACCACTGCCAGTTTGAGTTCTACTGGAATTGAGAGCTATAAGTGATGCAGGATCAGCTTTTGAAGAAAGAGTTGTGGCCAAAGCTTTTTCTTTACCAAATAAACGAGGTATTCCAAGGCTATCATTACCGTTTCTTTTTTGTTGAGTCGAATTATCAAGACTGGCATTATCTTGTATTGAGACAACGACGGTGATTATATCTCCAATTCTCCATGCTCTGCTGTCTCGAAAAAATTTAGTAGAGCCAGGCTGCCATAGAGAGTTTGTTTTTTGCATATGCGCATGCTGCGCTTCCATTCTTGCTTCGTGACGTTCTATCTCCTCTTCGTCTTCTTCTACAGCTGGTAATTCAATATTTGCAAATTCTGGATCTTTTCCAACCCTCTTTAAGCGTTCTACAGTACTTGAGCAAGATGCTAGTACAAAAAAAGTTAAAACCAATATAATTTTTTTATTCATTATTACTACCGCTAACTTGAACCGTATTTTTATTTATTATTTGACCTAGCAAAACGATACCAGAAGTGCTGTTTTTAACCTTTATCATATCACCTATTGCCCCGCTACCAAGCGCTATACCACTAGTCTTTAAATTTATTACTCCGGAAGAGTAAACTATGTTAACAGGATCGTTATTTTTTATCACTGGGGGATTTGTTACATCCGATTTTTTAATAACCAAGCCCACGGCAATATACTTTTTAGTTTGCATTCCTAATACCTCAGATATACTGGTTATATCAGAATTTTTAATTGTATCTAGCTTTACTTTTAAATTGCTTAAATCACTAGATTGTATTATTTCACCAAATTTTATATATCTTGCCGCGATTGGTACCTCGACATAGGAAATATATTTTCCTGACAAATAATCCGATTTCCCATCAATATATAATATATTTAATCCAAAACTCGAAGATTTAAGATCAAATTTTTCAAGCGTTACAGTTTTGATTTTATCCTGATTTTGCCCAATAGCAGTAGCTTTAGTTTTTGAGCTATATTGCGGTTCTACAATTATCCTATCATCAGTTATTTTTTCTTGCAAAAGATCAACCACTATTTTGTCAAAAAAACTATCATTACTGATTTCTGCATACGCAAATTTAGTCGCTACAAAAAGAAATGAAAGGAATATTATAAATCTCATTGATTTTATTTATTTTAAAAAACACAAAAACCAGCGCTATAGTCGTTCAATTTGAATGACTATATACCCTATCTATATATCTAAGATGATAGGCTCTAATAAACTAATTATAGCAAAAATTTCAGTGACAATGTAGTTTCAAGCTAATTTTAAAGCGAACCTTCCGCGCCTCACAAAATCACGCGACAGAATCACACGACAGAAACACCGAAAAGAAAGGCCAGGTCTTGTAAATTAACGCCCCCCTACTGTCACAAACTATAAAATATAGCTATTACTTATTTTATTTTAAGCCATTAATATCTTTGCTTACTTCATCTACCACCCTAATAACCCTATTATTTAGCTCATAAGCTCTTTGCGCAGTAATAAGTTCTGTTAGTTCTTCCACTGCCGTTACATTTGATTGCTCAAGCCAAAATTGTTCAAATTTTTCAGAAGTATCGTCCACAAGAACAGCCTCGCCCGATGCCGGAGTTTCAATAAGCATATTATCGCCTATTGCCTCGAGCCCATGGTCATTTGGAAAACTATATATCTGAAGCTGACCAAGAGGAATAGCAACAGCATTATTGTTCGGATCGTTTCTGCTTAACTCTCCACTGGAGCTTATATTAATAGTTGATAGATCAATAGTTGGATCAATCTGTATATTATCTGCAAATCGTTTACCGTCAGTTGTTGTTATATCCCCGGTAGTACCATCACGCTTAAAGGATCCAGCTCTGGTATAACCAATTCTTCCATTAGGCAAAGCAATTGCGAAATAACCAGGTCCTTTTAGAGCTATATCAAGAGGTTGTCCTGTTTCTTTAAGAGCTCCTGGAGCAAGATTCCGGTAGGTACCTGTAACTTTAGCTCCCATTCCAACTTGTATACCAACAGGTCTTCTAGAGGCTTCAGTATTTTCTAATATCCCGGCTTTTTTAAGGTTCATATAGAATAAATCCGACGCTTGAATGTCAGTCTTTTTATAACCGGTAGTACTAAGATTTGCGATATTATTTGCAATATTATCTATTCTTGCCTGCGCAACTTTGCTTCCAGACACCGCAGCTTGTAAAGCTATTTCAGACATAAATTACCTCGTTTTTATTTTTTAATCTAAATTACAGAAACACTTAATTATAGAATTATTTATTAAACTTATACATAATCAGCCACTTAAATTCTTACTATAGAAAACTTTATTTTCCAAGTCTAGTAATTACTGTTTTATCTAATTCACTAACGTCAGATATTAGATTATTTGTCATGCCAACTGATCTTTGCATCTCAACCATTTTAGCCATAACTAAGGTTGGATTAACATTAGATTGTCTGATTGCTCCGGCAATTATCTTATAATTTTCTACCAGATATTCTGTACCTGCCGATTTGTATAATCTACCACCTTCTTTTATAAGAGGGTCTGATTCTCTAAAACCAAAAACACCGATTACAGCAATATCTTCATCATCTACATAAACAGTTCCGTCTTCTGACACATCTATCCTTTGGAAAACATCAGGAAGAGTTATTACTTCTCCATCTGCACTTGAATATGGATAACCATCAATATTTACCAAAATATTTTGATTATTTATAATCATAGAACCATCGAGAGTATATCTTGAGCCTCTGGGTGTTATAATTTTAAAATATCCTTCACTCCCTATTGCCAAATCAATTGGTCTGTTAGTTATTTTCAGAGATCCACTATCCCCATTTTTGTAAGTTGTTTCAGCCCAAACAAAAGAATTGCTTCTTTTTGAATTCTGCTTAGTATCGACTTTACGAAAGAGGATATCATCTTGTTCATAGCCAACAGTATCTATGTTTGCGGCATTATTTGCTACCGCTTCAAGCTGTCTCTTTCTTGCTATTTGATTAGATAGAGCTATATAAGAAGTATTATTTGCAAAAACAGTGCACTGTAAAAACAACTCCGCTAATAAAAAAATCAACAAAAATACAGATGTTTTGTTTATATTCATAGTAATTTGTATATCCTAATTAATTATACTATTGATCGATAATTTACATTTTGATGCAATACTGAAGAATTGTAAAATATTTTTGTAGTAAAATATTTTTTTTGCGTGTATTTTATACTACAAACTCGTCAATTACTAGACAGAATTAATGTTTTTTAGAATAATTTTAAGTAACAACTTAAGTAAACAACTAATGTTATGACAAAAGAAACTTCTTATGAGTTTGATGAACCACTAACTCCAGAGCTAGCAGTAGATGGCGAAACTCGCGCAAAAAGAATTAAAAAACTTTTAATTGTTATCGCTCCTATAGTGATATTAGCAATAACAGGTGGGTATTTTTTCTTTTTTGTTATTAAAGCTCCAAAATTGCAAGATGTTGAAATTGTTGCACAAAATAAAGAGAAAGTTGTATTAGGTCAAAATATTTATCTGGATATGGACCCGATCACAGTAGGGCTTACCCCATCTGGGGCAAAACGTGAATATTTAAGACTCACCCTGACTCTAAAAGTTGGTTCTGATAAGGAAAATACTGTTCTGATGAACTTAATTCCGGTAATAAAAGATGCTCTTATAACTTTTTTAAGATCACTAAGAGCAACAGATTTTAACAGTTCAAGTAGTGCTATATACGTAAAAGAAGAGATAACAAAAAGAATTAATAAAATCGCAGCGCCTATTGTAATAAAAGAAGTTCTGTTTCAGGAAATTACCGTGAACTAAGCTGCCCCTAAAAATTTTGAACAATATGAACGAAAAAAGAATACAACCAAGAAATTTCGGTAACAAAAATACCGGATCAACATCAAATACTACTGGCATTAAAGCTGTTCTTGAGAAATCTCTACAATCTTATGACAAGCTGCCAATGCTTGAGATTATATTTGAAAAATTTGTCAGACAACTATCCACAGCATTAAGAAATTTGACGTCAGAAGCTATAAATGTTTCTATTATGGAATTTAACTCTTTAAGATTTGGTAGCTATTTCGATACATTAGTTAATCCTTTTTCTATAGTAATATTCAGAGCAGTTGAATGGGAAAATTTTGGCTTAATAATCCTAGAAAATAAAATGATATTTTCTTTTGTTGATCTACTCCTTGGTGGCAAAAAAAACACTATTCATATTTCAGAGCAAGAAAGTGATAAAGTTCTAACCTCCATAGAACAAGGAATAGCTAAACAAGTGACAGAGATAGTGTTAAGTGAACTTAGCCAATCTTTTGATCAAATTAGCCCAACTACTTTTAATTTTGAAAGATTAGAAAGTAACCCAAATTTTGTAACTATATCAAGACCTGGCGATGCTGTAATAGTTCTGAAATTAAGTATAGAAATTGATGAACAAATAAAAACTATGGATATAATGATTCCATATAAAACTATTGAACCGATTAAAGAGCAAATGCAACAAGTGTTTTTAGGGGATAAATTTGGTAATGATCAAGAGTGGGAAAGCAGGATAATTTCATCCATTAATGATGTTAAGTTACCAATTGAGGCTGTTATCACTAATAAGCTATCTACAATTAGAGAAATTTCTGAGCTTAAAATAGGAGATACCATAGTGATGGAACACTCAAAAGACAAAGACATAATAGTTCGCTCAGGACCAATTGAACTATTTACTGGTAAAATTGGTAAAGTAGATAATAAAGTTGCCGTTAACATTAGAAAAATTATTGATTAATATTATGATATTTTTAGATGTATTACTTTTTATAATGATTATTATTTGCGTGGTTTATTGCTGGATGCTTAACCGCCGTATTCAAGATCTACAAAATAGCAGGGTTGAGTTTGCAAGAATGATAAAAGAACTTAATGCTTCTATAATAAAAGCAGAAGCAAACGTAAATGAAATGAGTGAACTCAGTAAAGTCACAAGTGCAGAAATCAGATTTGCTGTTGATGAGGCTAAGGAAAATATCGTTAAACTTACTAACATCAACCAAATTGCCCTTGATATTTCTAGAAGTTTGAGCGAACAAGCAAAAGGTTCTCATCATCAGCAAGGTAGTAAAATGGGGGAACGTTTTCATGATACGACAATTAATAGTGAATCAAATGATAGATTCTCAGAAGATGACTTAATGCCAGAATCAGAACAAGAAAAAACTACAAATTACGCTAATAATTTAAAAAACTTTATACAAAATGTCGTTACAAAAAAAACTGAAACTAATCAGTCATTGAACCAAATGAGCTATTATGATACTTTAAGAAAAATTAATGCCAAAAAATGAAAACTAGTTTATTTTCCCCAATTTTAGTACTGTTAATTCTTGTTTTGTTTGCCAAAGCTTCTATGCTTTTTGGCCGCATACAAGAACAAACAACTTATAGCTCTGATACTAGCACTACATCTATGATTGTTGATACTGCTTATGCTAAAAACGACGATCAGCCCGTACCAGCAGAAATTACAGAACCATCAAAAGCAAATTCAATCAATAAATTTAACCTCGAGAATAGCGCAGCAATGCTGAAGCAATCGGAAGAATCTGATGCAAACGCAGATAGCGCTAGTTCCTTAAGCGATAAATCTATTAATAACTTAACCAAATCTGAAGTGGAACTTTTAAAAGAACTATCAAAGAGACGAGAAAAGCTCGAATTGGACAAAAAAGACATGGATATCAGAGAGCAAGTTTTAAAAGCTACAGAAGGAAAAATTGACCAAAAAGTATCTGAGCTTAAGGGATTGCAAACACAGCTTGAAGAATTAATTAAACAATATGATCAAAAGGAAAATAGCAAAATACTCAGCTTAGTCAAAATATACGAAACTATGAAACCAAAAGACGCGGCTAAGATTTTTAATGAACTAGAAATGCCTGTTTTGATCAGAGTAGTTAGCAACATGAAAGAAGTTAAAGTAGCACCTATAATTGCTAGTATGGATCCTAGCAAAGCTCGCGATTTGTCAATAGAGCTAGCAAAACAAGATAGTTTAGAATAAGGAATAATAAGATTTCTAATTTTTAAATGATCCAAACGAATTTTTAAGTCCTGTGCTTTTACTCGTTTAATTTTTATAATGGTTTGCGCTAGCCTAGCTAGTTGGAATTGACTATAATTAGCAACGCTGCAACTAGTTCAAATAATAGACTTCTTTCGAAACTCGCTATAGAAATGGAATTTGCAGAAAACATGGAACACAGAACTGAAGAGTACTTACCGGCACATGAGAATTCGAGTGCCGGATCGACGCACAAATTACCTCTCATAATAGAGTTTCAGAAGAAGCCTAATGCACAAAACTTGCAGCCATCAACTGAACCATCAGTAGATTTATCTCAAAGCCAAAATTTAACTTCTGCAAAATTTGACACCTTAAATTTTGAAATGTCGCAGTTATACCTTGTTTCTTCTTACTCTTTTGTATTAATTACACTTGGTTTTATTTTGGTAAAAGCTTTATATGAGTTAAAAACCTTGAAAAATGAGAAAAAGAACTCGAAATAGACTAATTTCAATCACTGGACTTTTCCTTATAGCTTCGTTTGGTATATATTTTATACTTTCAAATTTGGAAGATAACATAGTATTTTTTTATCCTCCATCTGATCTTGCAAAGATAACAAATACGAAAACAAAAATTCGAGTTGGGGGGCTAGTAGAAGAGAACTCGATTATAGTAGTAGCTCCTAACAAAGTTAGGTTTAGTATTACTGATCATAAAAATACTCTTCTAATAGAATATACTGGCATATTACCTGCATTATTTCGAGAAAAACAAGGTATAGTAGCTGAAGGTGTTTTTATTGATAATATGTTTATAGCTCAAAGATTACTGGCAAAGCATGATGCAAATTATATGCCACCGGAGATCAAGAAAGCTTTATAGTCGTTCAATTTGAATTAGGCGAGAAGTAACAACGCCCATAATTCAAAGTGAATGACTATGCTCTATTATAAATTTTATAAAAGGATAATAATTATGATATATATTAGCTTAGGTTCAAATTTGGGTAATCGCCTAAGCAATTTAAGAACAGCAGCAGAGATGCTCGCAGAGCGTTGTTTATACAATCCTGTTTTCTCTATGGTAATAGAAACAGAGTCTATTTTGCCAGAAAATGCTCCTATTTCTTGGAATAAACCATTCTTAAACATGATAATTGCAGGAGAAACAAACTTGTCCCCAGAACTATTACTTACAGCGCTAAAGTCAATTGAATCTGAAATGGGGCGGCTAGAACCATATGAACGATGGTCGCCTCGAATTATTGATTTAGATATTCTGCTTTGGGATGAGATAGAGGTTAATTCTCCCAGTCTCAAAATCCCTCATCCAGAATTAACTAACAGAGTATTTCTGCAGCATCTTCTAGCGCTCATGAATGTGGAACCGTGGAAAAAGAAGCAACCTGAAAATATATTTTCTAAAAGTTTTGTATTATCACCTAGTTTTGTTGGTGTTGTAAATATTACAGATGATTCATTTTCTGATGGAGGCTGTTTTAATCAAACTGACAAAGCCATCTGGCAAATATTAAAACTAGCATCTGATGGAGCAAGTATTATTGAAATCGGTGCACAATCTACAAGACCTGGAGCAATTATCACTGGTCCTGATGAAGAATATGATAGATTGAAGCCTGTTTTAGACGGGATAATGCAATTTATGCAAGATGGAACATTAAGCATTAGTATTGATACGTTTTGGCCATCAATAATAAAAGAACTCCTTAATAATTATCCTATTAGTTGGATAAATGATGTAAAGGGTGAGCTAGATGATGATACGCTAAAACTTATTGCCCAAAAAAATTGTAAACTTTGCCTAATGCATTCACTCAACGTACCGCCGACCAAACAAATGATTATTCCATTAGAAAAAGAACCTATTGATGTTATTATAGAGTGGGGTAAATTTTATGTTAATCGGTTGCTTAGTTTAGGGTTTTTACCTGATCAAATTATTCTCGACCCTGGTATTGGTTTTGGGAAGTCTATATATCAAAATATCGAAATTCTGCAGAAAGTAGAAGAATTAAAAAAATTAGGCACAAAAATAATGATTGGTCATTCTAGAAAATCTTATCTTGCTGCTTTTTCCTCCGTAGCAGCAGCAAATAGAGATATTGAAACTATAGCTGTTTCCTGCTTTTTAAAAGATAAAGTTGATTTTCTTAGAGTTCATAACGTAGAAGATCATATGCGTTTTTTGGCGGTGAATGAAAATTTTAATAAACCTAGCTAATGACAGAGTTAAGAAAATTTAAAATGGGAAATGGTATTATAGGTATTATGGCTGCAACCAGCGAAGGCGTAATCGGTATAAACAAGAGCATTCCGTGGAATTATCAGGATGAACTTGAACATTTCAGATTAATCACTCATGGACACACTATCATTATGGGTCGCAAAACTTATGAGGCCATTCCCAAAAATATTTTCGCTAATAGAAGGGGTATTGTTTTTTCTCGGAATCCAATGAATAATGAGGATTCAGTGGTATTTGTGAAATCCTTAAGTGAATATTTCGATATTACTAAAAGTTTTAAAAAATCAGAAAAAATATTTATGATTGGAGGCGCAGAAATTGCCCATTTATTTTTAGAACATAAACTGATATCATCCTTTATATTAACAAGGATTAACCATCTATATTCCGGTGATACTTATCTTAACTTAAACTATTTTAAGGGATGGACCGAAAATATTTTGAAATTACATCCAAATTATACTATTTTTCAACTAACAAATCATAAAGAGGTTTTATGACATTTTACACAAATCTTAATAATTTGCTTGAAGAATTGCATTTATTAAAACATCCATTTTATAAGTCTTGGAATGAAGGAAATCTAACTCCTAATACATTAAAGCTTTATGCAAAAGAATATTACCATCATGTTGCTGCCTTTCCTCGTTATATTAGCCAAATCCATTCTTTATGTCCCGATATTAAAGCAAGGCAAGTTTTATTAGAAAATTTAATTGATGAAGAACAAGGGGAAAATAATCATCCTGAACTATGGCTACGTTTTGCTGAAGGAGTTGGAGTTTTAAGAAGTGAAATTAAGCAAGCTGCAGAATTAGAATCAACAGCCGAATTAGTTAAAGGGTATTTTGAGCTAGTTAAGACTGATTATGCTACAGGGCTTGGGGCTTTATACGCTTACGAAAGGCAAACCCCTGAGGTCTCAGATTCTAAAATGGACGGTTTAACACAGCATTATGCTATTTCTGATGAGAGAACATTGCAATTTTTTTCTCTACATAAAGAAGCAGATGAGTGGCATACAGAAGAGTTAGTGGGTCTTATCGAAGCCTTAAGTAGCAGTGATCAAGAAAAAGTTTCATATGGAGCTATAAAAGGAGCAAAACTATTATGGTCATTTCTTGATGGGATGGTTGAATCTGATGCATGTTGAAGCTATAAAAACTCATAAAATTAGCCAGAATGACTCTTTAGAAAAGATTCTGAATCAGTATCTTAATAATGTCCAAAATGAAGATATAGTTGTTATAACTTCTAAGATTATTAGTATATTACAAGCTCGGTTGGTATCAAAAGGTGATATGAACAAGCGTCTGCTTGTTCATCAAGAAGCCGACCTAGTTTTAGAAACTACTAATAATCCTTACGATCTGTATTTAACCATCAAAAATAATGTACTTATACCTTCTGCTGGTATAGATGAATCAAATGTTGACGGATATTATGTTCTTTATCCCGAAAATATTCAAGAAACAGCTATATGGATTTGGAACTATTTGAAAAAACAACATAATATCCAAAAGCTTGGTATTGTCATTACTGATAGCCACACAACCATAATGAGGCGAGGTGTTACAGGTATTGCTCTTGGGTGGTGCGGGTTTGAACCTCTTTATTCCTATATTAATAAACCAGATATATGTGGTAACCTGTTGCGTGTTACACAAGTTAACATTCTAGATTCTTTAGCAACTGCAGCAGTTTTTGTTATGGGAGAAGGTAGCGAGCAAACCCCTCTAGCTATCATTAGGAACGCTCCCAAGATTTCCTTCCTTGATAGGCATCCCACTACAGAGGAAGAAAAAATGATAGCAATTTCCATGGATGAGGATCTTTACGCACCACTTCTTCGTAGTGCCACATGGGTTTAGTAATATTTTTGTCCGCCATAACAAAAACGGTCACATTACGATTATAGAATTTTAGATTGAACTAGCTACGTCGCCCTTGCTGTTTACTGCAATCCCAACTTTATTTCCAAATTCAATTGATTAATTTAGCCATTTGCATAACTTCAAGAAATGACTATAAAATCTCTATTATGGATTATTCTGTCAATGATACCAAACTTCTGTGCTTCGGTAGGAGACATGAAGTTATCTCTTTCCATATTTTTTTCTATGACAGACATAGTCTGCCCCGTATGTTTGGAATATATTTTCTGAAGAGTTGTTTTAACATTTTTGGTTTCTTTAGCATGAATTTCTATATCAGTTGCTTGGCCACGATATCCTCCACTTGGTTGGTGAATCATAATTCGGCTGTTTGGTAGGGCGTATCTCATTCCAGTTGCTCCTGCAAGAAGAATAGTAGCGCCCATCGAGCATGCTTGACCAATACACAATGTTGTTATTTTAGGTTTTATATATTGCATTGTATCGTAAATTGCCAAACCAGAACTTACTACTCCTCCTGGAGAATTTATGTACATATATATTTCTTTCTCTGGATTTTCTGCTTCTAGGAATAATAACTGAGCAACAATCAAATTGGCCATATGATCTTCGAATTCTCCACAAACGAAAACGATTCTCTCTTTTAACAATCTTGAATATATATCATAAGATCTTTCGCCTTTTGATGTTTGCTCTACAACTATTGGTACGTATGTCATTAAATTCCTCTCTTAAAGATTCTCAAAATTAATTATTTTTCAGCTAAATTGCTGAATACAAGTTATATAATTATTTCAGTTGGGTTAGGTGCAAATCGCGAGAAACCAAGCCTATGGATCAATAAGTAAGCGACGAGTAACGCTGCAACTAATTCAAATCAGATGACTATACATCACTGCATTTATGTTGTAAATAGTATTTGACATCAAGGCTATAATGGCACTGCTGACAAAATTTATATCTGTTCTCTATGTTATACCTCTTCTCTGAGATAAGCGTTAAACTTTATTTTAGCTTTTTCAATGATAGTTTTGTTAACATGAGTGATATCTTCTTCAGTTAGTGTTCTATTATCATCTTGAATCGTTACCGAAATCGCAATAGATTTTTTTCCTTTTTCTATTTTTTCTCCGCTATAAATATCAAACAAACTAACATTTTTAATCAAGTTTTTATCGAGATTTTTTATAAAATTTAGAATTTCCCCAATTTTTTGTGATTCATCAATGATAAAAGCATAATCACGATTTACCATTGGGTAATCAGAAACTCGCAATTCTGGTTTTTTGCCAAATCTTTCTTTTGCCATGGGTAATTGCGATAAATCTATTTCAAAAGCCATTACATTAGGTTCAATATCAAACATCTTTAATATCGATGGATGAATCTGCCCAAAATAAGCAATGATGCTTTTACCAAGAACTACGGTAGCAGAACGTGTTGGATGGTAGTAATTTGGGGCTTCGCTCTTAATTTGGCATTTATCAAGCTCAAGCCCTAGATAAGCAAAAATAGTTTCCAAATCTGATTTTATATCAAAAACACTAACATCTTTGGTGCTTACATGACAGTTTTTTGGTAAGTTAGAGCCAATTTTGACAGCAGCTAGAGATTTAATTGGAGTTATATTTTCTGCATCGTGAAAAATTGGTCCTAACTCGAATAAACTTAAATCTTTGTACGATCTATTAATATTATTACCAGCAATCTTTAGCAGATTGGGCAATATTGATGGCCGCATATAGTTAAGATCTACGCTAATTGGATTCTGTATTATTAATTCTTCTTTTATTTCAGAAAATAGTATAGCCTTTTTACTGTCCATAAAAGACCAACTTATTACCTCGGTGTAACCATTGGCAGCAAGTAGTCTTTTTATGTCCATACATCTTCTTTGCTGACGATCTATGATTTTTTGTATATTAATTCCAGGAAGCGGTACTGATGGTATTTTGTCATAACCATATATTCTGAGGATTTCTTCGACTATATCTTCCTTAATTAAAACATCGCAACGCCAAGACGGGATAGTAATTTGAATTTTATCTTGTTCATTTTGGCACCCAAAACCAAGACCCTCAAGAATAGTTATAATCTCTTTTGCACTTAAGCTAAAACCGGCTCTTGAAGCAAAAAAATCAAGGGAAAAATCAATCATCTTGACAGGAAGTTCATTATTACCAGCAATTTTTGGAGCAGAAACATTTCCTCCGCAAATTGTTAATATTAAATTCGTGGCATAATTTAGCGCTTTTAGAGTAAATTCTCTATTGACGTGGCGCTCAAAACGATAACGTGAATCTGTATTGATCATTAATCTTCTGCCGGTGATAGTAATGTATTTACTCTCAAAACAAGCAGCTTCCAAAAAAATTCTGTTAGTAGACTCATTACACGAACTATATTTACTTCCAATAATCCCCGCAAGGCAATGAATTTCTTGGTCATCTTTTATTATTATGTCACCCTCTGCAAGTTGGTATTCCTTATCATTTAGGGCAAGGATTTTTTCTTTCGATCTTAAACTGTCAATAATTAAATTTCCTTTGATCTTATCAGCATCATAAGCATGCATTGGCTGACCAAAAGAGTAAGATATATAATTTGTGACGTCAACTATGGCCGAAATAGAACCAACGCCAATATTCTCAAGATGCCGCTTTAGCCATTTTGGGCTCTCTGTATTTTTAAGGTTTTTAATCTCGTAAATAGCAAATAATGGACAAGCTTCTTGGTTTAAAACAGTAATTTCGATTTTTGAAGAAAATTCTTCTTTAATATTAGGTATCATCAGGGCTTTTAATTTACCAAGCCCTGCGGCAGCTAAATCTCTTGCAATGCCATATACCCCAAGGCTGTCAGCTCTATTTGGTGTCACATTAATATGGATTACCGG
>JACCDN010238467.1_pt1 | contig 13896 bp, 15 predicted proteins | sample 7441691 | NCBI WGS metagenome assembly JACCDN01 (sample SAMN15323439, study PRJNA562643) | freshwater metagenome | isolation source: river surface water | place: USA:Blue River Watershed | collected 2017-08-16
AAATGATCTTGGATTGTAGAGCTTTTGAAGAAAAAGGAATCAAAGTAACCGATATCGCTAAACGTTTAATGGATTATGGATTCCACGCACCCACAGTTTCGTTTCCGGTAGCTGGTACCTTGATGATTGAACCAACAGAATCGGAAGATGTAGCCGAGTTAGATCGTTTTTGCGATGCAATGATTGCTATTCGAAAAGAAATCGAAGCCTCTTCAAAAGAAGATGCTGACAACATTTTGAAAAACGCACCCCATACACTTGCAATGCTTACAACTGATGGTTGGGACTTCCCTTACACAAGAGAACAAGCCGCATACCCATTAGATTATATAGCAGAAAATAAATTCTGGCCAACTGTTCGAAGAATCGATGAAGCCTATGGAGACAGAAATTTAGTTTGTAGTTGTGCACCTATCGAGGCATATATGTAAACTGATATTTTGATCATTCAGAATTAACCTTTAAAAGTTCAAGATTATTTCAATCTTGAACTTTTTTTTTCATAACTTGTTACCAAATAATTGCAACTTATTATCCGCATGAATGACATACAAACACCCGAACAAATCTATACAGTCGTTGATGAATTCTATAAAAAACTGTTGGCAGACGAAAAAATAAGTTATATTTTCACCGATGTTGTCAAAATAAAATTGGAAGAACATTTACCTATTTTGGTTACATTTTGGTCACAAGCCATTTTGGGAACCGGTGGTTATGTCAACAATTTAACCCAAATACATCTGGATGTGAATACCAAATCTTACTTATCGAAAGAGTTGTTCGAAATTTGGCTCGATCATTTTGAGGCGGCCATCGATGAAAATTTTGAAGGATTCAATTGTGAGCGAATGAAAAACCAAGCACACAATCTATCGACCATTATGCAAATAAAAATTGCACAACAAAAACAAGAATAAATGCATAATTAACATTTTTATAGCGTATTTAATAAATATATGATAAATAACCGATTTTACTTCCTATTCATTAGGAATATTTCGATATTATTTAATAAATTCGTGATATAATATAATTCTTATGAACATAAAGATAACTGGATCTGGAAGCTATATTCCATCTGAAATCGTATCCAATAAAGATTTTTCAAAACACACCTTTCTCAACGAGGACGGTACGCCTTTTGCCATGCCCAATGAGGTTATTACAGAAAAATTTTATGGCATTACCGGGATCAAAGAAAGAAGGTATGCAACAGATGACTTGTCTACTTCTGATATTGCTTTTTTTGCAGCAAAAAAAGCCATCGAAGATGCTAAAATAGATCCAGAGACTTTAGACTACATTATTTTTGCTCATAATTTCGGAAATGTAAAAAAAGGAGCCATTCAATCGGATATCTTACCCAGTTTGGCTACTCGCGTAAAACATGACTTACGTATAAAAAATCCAAAATGCGTTGCCTATGACATGCTTTTTGGTTGCCCAGGATGGGTAGAAGGAGTGATTCAAGCACAAGCGTTCATCAAAGCTGGTATGGCAAAAAAATGTTTGGTAATTGGCGCCGAAATGCTATCTCGTGTGGTGGATCCATTTGATCGTGATTCGATGATTTATGCCGACGGTGCAGGAGCAACTATCATTGAGGCAACCAACGACGAAGGCGGAATATTGGCACACGAATCGGCAACATTTACCTATGACGAAGCGCATTATTTATTTTTCGGAAATTCATACAACAAAGAATTGGATCCCGATGTTCGCTACATCAAAATGCACGGAAGAAAAATCTACGAATTTGCACTTAGCAATGTGCCAAAAGCAATGGCAGAATGCCTAGACAACAGCGGTTTTGCTATTGGTGATATCAAAAAAATATTGATCCACCAAGCCAATGAAAAAATGGACGAAGCCATCATTCAAAGGTTTTACAAATTATACCAACAAACGCCTCCTGAAGGCATTATGCCCATGAGTATTCACCGTTTAGGAAATTCCAGCGTGGCAACTGTTCCAACCCTATACGATTCGTTGGTTAAAGGAGAAATTGAAAATCAAACGCTTTCCAAAGGTGACATCATTCTATTTGCGTCGGTTGGAGCCGGAATGAATATTAATGCAATCGTTTATAAAATATAGAAAGTTCCCTAAAATTAATTTATTTAATTAAATTTGTGGAAAATTTTTTTATATGAAGAAAACTTATTTGATTTTAACTTTATTATTTATTGCTAAAATAAATGCTGCAATAATTTATGTTGACAAAAATGCAACTGGAAATAACAATGGTACCACTTGGGCCAATGCATACACAAGTATTGAATTAGCTTTTAGCAATTCAATAGTTGGAGATAAAGTTTGGGTTGCACAAGGAGTATATAAACCTACAGGCACTTTAAGAACCACTGCATACAATATCCCAAACGGAGTTGAGGTTTATGGAAGTTTTGTCGGAAATGAAACAGCTATTAATCAAAGAAATTTTACCAACGGACCAACAACGACCTTAAACGGAGACATCAACTCGATAGGTGTAAACACAGACAACTGCTACAGTGTTGTTAAATTTACTAATGTAAGTAGTCTAACGGTTTTCGACGGATTTAAAATTATAAATGGATATAACAATTCTAGCTCAACTGCTTCAGGGGGAGCTATATCAAATATTGGAGGTCAACCTCACATAAGAAATTGCGAATTTTTAGCAAACTTTGCTATAAATGGTGGTGCAATTGGCAATTCTACAACTCTTGCAAACATCACTACAATTACATCTTGTAAAATTACTAATAATTCTTCTTCACTAGATGGAGGTGCTATTTATAACAATTCAGGTACATTAAAACTAATTGATTGTGATATATCAAGTAATACTGCCCCATATGGCGGAGCTATAAATGTTCAATTTGACTTCGTTTTAGTTGACCGATGTAAAATAAGTGGTAATAGCGCATCAATAACTGGTGGTGTTGTATACTTAGATAATGCAGATTCAAAAATAGAAATTTACAACTCACTTCTAGTTGGAAATTTTGCGCCAGAAAAATCAGTAATGGGAATGAATAGCCCCGTGTCAAACACAAATATTTCAAAGATAATTGGGTGTACGATTGTCAACAATAGAAATACAGAAACAAATCCCAATTCATCTTTTATAATTGTCATGCCATACAATAATGGTGTATTTCAAAACAACATTCTAACAAATAATATTTCTCCAAGAGTTTTACTAAATGGTAATGTTAGCAATTGTATTATTGATGAAATATATGTTGCAAATAGTTCAGCAAATGTGACCACAACAGCACCAACATTTGTAAATCCAAATATTGCTGCAGCTGCTCCTTTTCAGCATACCAATTATGATTATAGACTCTCAAGTAGTTCAAACGGAATAAATTCAGGAAACAACAGCTATGTAAGTCCATTATACAATCTTGACTTAACTGCCAATCCCCGTATTTACAATACAACAGTTGATATTGGAGCTTATGAAAACGGATCGTTATCTATAGAAAATCCATCTACTAATTTAATGAAATGTTATCCAAATCCAACCAAAAACAGCGTAAGACTTAGCAATATTACTAACGATTTAAAATATACTGTTTTCACTATTAATGGCGTTTTAATTAAAGAAGGTGAAGTTAATACTCAAAACAATGAGATTGATTTAAGTAGTTTTCAATCAGGTCAATACCTAGTTAAAACATCAAATGGCGAAACATATAAAATAATTAAAAACTAATTATTAAAGACCGCAAGGCTCTAAATCAAATTCTTAATAACAACAGCTGGCTTAGATATTATTTTACGAAATTTTACACAGTAAGTATACTATTGAAATAGTTCGAAGTTGATTTAAAATTTAGTTTTAATAATTTACCCATAAAATATAATTGAAAATACTAAATGTACGAAAAAACATATCCTAGTAAACGATTCAACATCACTTTAGCATTCCTTAAAAAGCACATAGCAACAAACGAAACAATATTTGACCTGGGGGTACCCAATCCATTTTCTAAAATAATGATTGAAAATGGCTACCAAGTCAAAAATACTACTGGAGAAGACCTAGACAACAATCAGGATGCACTCCGAACTGAAAAGTATGATGTTTTTACAGGATTTGAAATTTTTGAACACCTACTTAACCCCTACACTATTTTAGAAAATGTAAAGAGCGATAAAATAGTAATTTCAATTCCTTTACGTCTATGGTTTTCATCTGCATACAGAAGCAAAACGGATAAATGGGACAGACATTACCATGAATTTGAAGATTGGCAACTGGATTGGCTTTTAGAAAAAACCGGATTCAAAATTATAGACCGCATAAAATTTACTCATCCGGTTAAAAAAATCGGATTTAGACCCCTACTAAGATGGTTCACGCCTAGGTATTATTTAGTATACGCAGAGCGCGTTAAAAACGAGTAACATCTACCATGAAGTACTATTTAATCATACCTGCCTACAACGAAGAAGCCTTTATGGCCGTAACCTTACAATCGTTGGTAGATCAAACCGTTTTACCCTCTAAAATTGTAGTTGTTAATGACAACTCAACGGATAGAACAGCAGAGATTGTGTTAGAATTTGCCGAAAAATTTCCTTTTATTTCCTTAGTAAATAAAAAATCCGATGCGATTCATTTACCGGGTAGTAAAGTCATTCAGGCTTTTCATGAAGGAGAAAAACACATTGACGATGCGTATGATATTTTGGTTAAAATTGATGCCGACCTTATTTTTCCTAGCAATTATTTTGAGACCATTGTATCTCATTTCAAATCAGACGATCGAATTGGAATGGCTGGAGGATTTTGTTATGTAGAAAGAAATGGCGAATGGATATTAGAAAACTTAACCGACAAAGACCATATTCGCGGCGCCTTAAAAGCGTACAGAAAAGAAACATACAAACAAATTGGCGGATTAAAACCAGCCATGGGTTGGGATACCGTTGACGAATTGCTTTGCAAATTCTATGATTGGAAAGTGGTCACCGATGAAAGTCTACAAGTAAAACACCTCAAACCGACAGGCGCTAATTACAACAAAGCGGCACGATACAAACAAGGAGAAGCATTTTATAGCTTGGGGTACGGATTGATCATTACCACCATTTCGTCCTTGAAATTAGCAATGAAAAAGGGAAAACCCCTATTATTTATTGATTATTTAGTCGGATTTTGGAAAGCTAAAACTTCTGGAAAACCCCTTTTTGTTACCGCAGAACAAGCTCGTTTTTTTAGAGCGTATCGTTGGAAAAAAATCAAAGAAAAGATATTTTAATGGATGTATATCCTTATTTTTGAGCCTAATTTAATTGTATGATGTTAGTTCGCTATTTATCGCAAATTGGAGCGTATTTTTTGATGCTGAAGGAGGTTTTTAACAAACCTACGAAGTGGTCAGTCATGCGCAATTTGATTTTTAAGGAAGTCGATGATTTGATTATTGATTCCTTGGGAATTGTTTCCTTTATATCCTTCTTCGTAGGAGGAGTGGTAGCGATTCAAACAGCATTAAACCTTACCAATCCATTGATTCCTAAATATCTAATTGGATTCGCTACACGACAATCTGTTATTTTAGAGTTCGCCCCTACTTTTATTTCGATCATTATGGCTGGAAAAATGGGGTCCTTTATCACGTCAAGTATAGGAACCATGCGAGTAACAGAACAAATTGACGCCTTGGAAGTTATGGGTGTCAATTCCTTAAATTATTTGGTTTTCCCAAAAATCATTGCTTCCCTTTTATATCCATTTGTTATTGGAATCAGTATGTTTCTAGGTATTCTTGGTGGCTGGATTGCGGGAGTTTACGGCGGATTCACCTCTTCTGATGAATTCATACAAGGACTTCAAACCGAATTTATCCCGTTTCATATCGTATATGCTTTTATCAAAACCATTCTATTTGCATTTTTACTATCAACAATTCCTTCCTTTCATGGTTATTACATGAAGGGTGGAGCACTTGAAGTAGGAAAAGCAAGTACCGTTTCCTTTGTTTGGACGAGTGTGATGATTATTTTGGTCAATTATATTTTAACCCAATTACTGTTAAGCAAATGATAGAAGTAAAAAACATTGAAAAATCGTTTGGAGAATCTAAAGTATTAAAAGGGATCTCTACTATTTTTGATACGGGTAAAACCAATTTAATCATTGGCCAAAGTGGATCTGGAAAAACCGTAATGCTTAAAAGTTTGCTTGGGATTTTCACACCCGAATCGGGTACGATCTCATTTGACGGACGCATTTATTCTGAATTGAATCCAGATGAAAAAAGGGATTTACGAACAGAAATCGGAATGGTTTTTCAAGGAAGTGCGCTTTTCGACAGCATGACCGTTGAAGAAAACATAGGTTTTCCATTAAAAATGTTTACCAATAAAAGTGATGAAGAAATTAGAGAACGTGCCAATGTTGTTATCAACAGGGTCAATCTAATCAACGCCAATCATAAGAAACCTTCTGAAATTTCGGGCGGAATGCAAAAACGAGTTGCCATTGCAAGAGCCATTGTAAACAATCCAAAGTATTTATTTTGTGACGAACCCAACTCTGGATTGGACCCAAAAACAGCTACTGTGATTGATAATTTAATTCATGAAATTACAGTAGAATACAACATCACAACTGTCATCAATACCCACGACATGAACTCAGTGATGGAAATTGGAGATAAAATCATCTTTCTTAAAGAAGGATTATTAGCTTGGGAAGGATCCAAAAAAGAAATCTTCAAAACAGACAATGAAGCCATTGTCGATTTTGTGTATTCTTCCAATTTATTCAAGAAAATTAGAAAAGCGCAAAACAAAGAGTTGTAATACCCGCTTTTTTACTTTTGTAATTTGGCGACGACTTGTTTGATGTCTTGCTCTTTACTTTTTGGATATATCAACAAAACATCTTGGTTATCTACGATGATGTAATCATGCAATCCATCAATCACTACCGTTTTCTTTGCATCTGATCGAATGATGTTATTGGAAGCATTTTCTAACAATACTGTTGCATTTACAACCGAATTATTTTGGTCGTCTTTATCCAATTTATCATGTAAAGAACCCCATGTTCCTAGATCATTCCAATCAAAGGTGGCAGGAAGTACAAACACATTGCTGGCTTTTTCCATCACCGCATAATCAATCGAAACGTTTTCTGCATCCGCATAATTCTCATTGATAAACTCGCTTTCTGAAGGAGTATTGTAAGAGGCATTTCCTTTTTCGAACAGCGCAGTCATTTGCGGCTGAAATTTTTCAAATGCAGACAATATCGAAGGTACACTCCAGATAAAAATACCACCGTTCCATAAAAAATTACCGCTAGCCAAAAACTGTTTTGCTGTTTCATAATTTGGCTTTTCTCTAAACTGATTGACTTTTTTGACTGAATTTGAATCCGATTTATCGTATTCAATATACCCAAAACCTGTATTTGGAAAAGTAGGCTGGATACCCAATGTCAACAAAGCGTCTTCTTTTTGACAAAACTCAAAACAAGACGTTAGATTATCCGCAAATGATTGTTCGTCTTCAATCCAATGATCGCTTGGCGCCACAACCATGACAGCATTTGGGTTTTGATTTTTAATTTTTAACGTTGCATACAAAATACAGGGAGCTGTATTTCTCATTGCTGGTTCAAGCAATACCTGATCTTGTTTGATCAAAGGCAATTGATCGAGAACAATAGCATTGTAACGCTCGTTGGTTAATACCAATATGTTTTCCACAGGGACTATTTTAGCTAATCGACTGAACGTCTTTTGTATCAACGTCTCGCCAGAACCCAACATATCGTGAAATTGCTTCGGAAAATCGGCGGTACTCACAGGCCAAAATCTTGAACCTACTCCACCTGCCATGATGATGGCATAATAATTTTTATTCATAATCATTTCGAGACTTTTGGTCTTCTCATTTTAGTAATTATTACGGCAAATATATTTATAAAAAACAGTAATCCTGTTATGTAAGGAATAAATTATCGAAAAAGACCGATTCAATTTTAGTACCCATCCAATTCAAAAAACACGCATAGACTAAGGTTTTACATCCGGAATTATTTCAACCTCAGCATTCGGATTGAATAAAAACAACCTACCCGAAGCTACTTCTATGCATTCGAAACGCTTTACTCGTACGCCTATTTTTTGGAAAGTTTTACCATTTTTAATTCTGAAAAAGCTGCCATTCGGAACTTCGTGGATATAATGCACATCGGGTTTTCGTTCATCAAATTGTTTCAAAGCAAAAGACAATCGTGCGTCAGTATCGCTACTAGCCGTTGGATTTCGGAAATGATTGGCAACCAATGGCAAAACGGTATGCGGAAAAATCTCCGGACGAATAAACGGAACCATTAGCCGTTGAAAAGTCATTTTCCATTCTACACCGTGTGGCAAAATATTCCTTCCAAACTTTTCAAAAGCTACTAAATGGGCAATTTCATGAATGAGCGTAATCAAAAAACGGTATTTATTCAAATTGGCATTGACTGTAATTTCATGTTTACCAGAAACACCTTTTCTATAATCTCCATGACGTGTCTTTCGCTCATTTACGATTTTGAGGTGCACGTGATTTGATTTTATCAATTCAAAGCTAAGTTGAACAGCATGTTCAGGAAGGTATTTTTGTAAAACTTCGCTCATAACTAGTTACCTGCTATGGATTAGTAGACGAAACTTGAAGCACTTTACCGTTGTAAAACGTATTGCCCGTCAGCGCAAAATTAGCAATATAATCTGCCATACCTTTTGCAGAAATTGGGGCTTCATAACCTGGGAAAGCCTCAGCTAACATTTCGGTTTGAACCGCACCCAAAGCCAAAACATTGAAAGAAATTCCTTGCTCTTTGTATTCTTCTGCTAGAAGTTCAGACAATGTAATCACAGCTCCTTTACTTGAGCTATAAGCTGCCAGTCCAGGAAATTTCAAGCTTCCCTGAATACCTCCCATTGAACTAATCGTAACGACATGACTTCCTTTGTTCATAAACGGTACACAAATTCGTGTCAGACTGGCTAATCCAAAGACGTTGACTTTGTATATCTTTTCAAAATCGGCAGTAGTAGTTTCTAAAAAGGGTTTAAACAAAAGCGATCCTGCATTATGAATGACAACATCCACTTTTTTCCATGTTTGAGATAAAAACGCTTCCACTTGATTCACCTCATCATCATTGGACAAATCGATCGATAAGCAAGTGATGTTGGGATGTTGCATCAACTCCTGTGGTGTCTTTCTTGAAACTGCTAGAATTTGGTGACCTGCATGGGCTAATTGCAATGCTAGTTCATATCCTATTCCGCGTGAAGTACCCGTAATTATTATATTTTTCATTTCTTTTTTACTTGAATGTAAAGATAAAAAACTATTTAGAATATTTTCGATAAAACTTAAAGCCTTGTAGGCATCCCAATCCGAAAAAGACAATTGGGAGAATTAACTTCATTAAATAAGCCGCTAACAATTCGGTCTGATTTGCCACAAAATGCAATGACAAAATCAACGAAAGCATTCCCATAAATGTGCCTGCAACCGTTCCGAACACATAAAAATATTTTCTCGAATTAGAAATTTCAATGTGGTTGCCATTCAGTAAATATAAATTCCAACTTAACCAAAAAGGAATCTGTATAAAATTAAACAAACTCAAATAAATCCCGAGAATAAAAGGTGACGTATCTAAATATATTTCGTCAAACAAAGCAATTGAAGTTGCGCTTTGAGAACTTGCATAAAAAACAAAAGCCAAAACAAACATAAAAAAGACAGAAAAACCTTCAATAAACTTAAGGAGTCTTTTATTTTTCATCAATTTTTTTGCAAAAAGCAACGTGGACAAAATCACCACAAATTCAATCAAAATAACACCGCCTAAATAGTACAGCGTACTCAAAAGACCTACTCTTTGATATATTTCAAAACCCACTACATTCAAATACCCCAGCGGGATGGAGCCCAAAAAACTGACTAGAAAACCAACAAATATGTTTTTGAGTAGTTGCATTACATTTGGATGATTTTTCGAGCGTGCTGTAGGTGCATTTGGTATTCACGCATACCTTCTTTAAACGTCAAGTAAGCACATCCGCGCTCGTGGTTTTGTTTACTAATTTGAAACATATAGGTAATGTGTCGAGCCAGCTCTTTCCAAGCAAAAAACAAAGAATGTTTTGGATCATAAATGTGTGTAGGCTCACTTCCTGCGCCATTTATTTCTACAATAGAAAAATGTTGTCCCATTTCTAGATCGGAAATGGATTGATACATCACATCGAGTCTTCCAAAATAAAACCCGTCAATTTGAGAGCAAATTTCGTTAAACGTAGCTGTTAATTTAGGTGTAATCCAATGGCTTGCGTCTATAAATTTGGCACCTCTAGCGTGGTTACCAAAGGGAACTAAATTTCTTTTTTCATGGGGTTCCAAAACCTCCTCCATTAATATAGTCGTGTCTTTTTTTATGGCTTGTAGCTGAAAAGCGAAACGGGGATTTTTACAAATCAATTGCTCAATGGTTGAAACACCATCCCCCTCTACAATTAAAAATTCCTTGGCTACAATTCCGGTAATACGACCCAAAGTTTCATTGGGAAATCGAACAAAAAAAACACCCATTTCATTTGAGTAGGGAATCAAATTTTGAATTAAATAATTAAAATCTGCCTTGCGATGGTAGTTTTCAAAATCTTGGATAGAATTGATTTTTTTTACACCCGAACCACGAAGACCAATATCTGGCTTTGCGATAAAAGGAAAGTGAATTGAAGCCGTTTCCTGAATGGTTTTTGCTTTTTCAAATGATGTGCTCGTGTCTATCATTTGAGTAACAGGATAATACTTTTGCGGAATTAAATCGTAAATTTTTATTTTTGACTCGTTCATAAATCCCCCGTTTTGAATCGTTGGATTACTTGCATTAAAAAAAAACATAGAACGAACACGAATGGCGTAAAAAATCCATAAAAAATAGATGGGTACGTAGACAACCTGAAAGGGCCAATACTCCCAATGCGTAAGTTTATGAAAGAATAGTTTCAAAATAATTTTGTTACAGATTTATTGTATAGAAAGCAACGTTCGCCAAAGGCAACGCCTATTCAAATGTACATTATTTTATTTGTTGTACGGTCTTTTTTTGAGTTTGGAGATCAAAATAACGCATTTGAATTCCCTCTTCATCAAAAACAGTCTGAGTTACACTGAGGGTTTTAAGAAAATCTCCTCTATTTATGACCAACCCATTTTCTGTGTTTTCCGCTTCCGTTTGGGTGTGAAAGGCAACCATTTTTTCAGGATCTATAGCAACATGAGACGCCATAAAATCTCGAAACCATTCGGATCTTTGGTCCCGTATCTCTTTTGGATATAACGTTGCAGATGACCAAATGTACTGTTGGGTTGGATCTAAAGTAGTAAATGCTTTTTCAACTTCGTCCCATCTAAACTGAAACAAGGTCCCGCTTTGAAAAACGACCAAAGTGAAAGGTTCAATGTCTGTTAAATCAATCTGTTCCAATGCGGTCAAGGGCGAATCGGCTGCTATGACATCCAATACAATCAATCCCCTACTTTTTCTATACTGCTCTTTTGCAACATGTTTCTCCTCGGCACCATTCAGTAATACGATGAGTGTTCCATCCATCGAAACCACATACCAAGTCCCTCCTGCTTGGGGGTCTTTGGGGTAAACTATTTTTTTATCCTTCCATTCATATTCTTGAGGCGGTAAGGCACTTGGACGCACCACTTTTTCATCTCGATTCGAAGTGATGATAGAGGTTCCGTTGCTATAAATATAACTTACTGTGCACATTGCTTTCTATAGGCTAACGTTGAACGTGCAACACCAAAATCAGGATCAATTTCGATGGTATTGGATAAAGTTATGGCTACTTTTATCAATGCTTGATGGTGAACACAATGATCCAAATTATACATCAATTCGCGGTGATAATTGGTTGATATATTTGTTTGAAAATCGTCTGTTGTACTTTCTAAAATCAATGGCTTGTTTGGCTTTTCTATATCCTCCAAAATAAAATCAATGATGTGCAATGCCACATTTGGCTGCGTCTGAAGGGTCGTGTCTCGTTTTCTTTGATCATAATTGATCGTTCCTGAATCGTACTGAGTAAGCAGACATTGAAACATTTCTAATACATGGCGTGTATGCTCACCAATCGTTGCTCCGCTTAATGCAGGACAGGGATTTGAAAAATCTTGAGCAGATAATTTTTGAACTACTTGCGCTAGTTCTTGTAGGCTTTGCTTTGCGGATTGATATATCATACAGGCTTATTTTTCTTCAAATATAAAAGAAAAAACCCTTCAGAAAAATGAAATCTAAAGGGTTTTAACAAATAGTAAGTTCTATTACAAATCTAACAAGCCTCTTGAAATAACAATACGTTGTATTTCTGAAGTTCCTTCATAAATTTGAGTAATTTTTGAATCACGCATCATTCGTTCTACGTGGTACTCGGCTACATAACCATTTCCACCATGAATTTGAACGGCTTCGTTCGCAACTTCTAAAGCAATTTCAGAAGCATACAATTTTGCCATAGCCCCTGAATGCGCAATGTCTTTTCCTTCGTCTTTTTCACAAGCCGCTTTCATGACCAATAATCTAGCAGCAGTTACTTTAACATACATGTCGGCTAATTTGAATGCAATTGCTTGGTGGTTAAAAATTTCTTTACCGAATGCTTTTCTTTCGTGTGCATATTTCAAAGCGATTTCATAAGCCCCTGTTGCAATTCCTAGTGCCTGAGACGCAATACCAATACGACCTCCGTTCAAAACGTTCATCGCAAAAGCAAATCCGAATCCATCCGCACCAATTCTATTTTCTTTAGGAACTTTTACATCGGTAAAAAGTAAAGAATGCGTATCGCTTCCTCTAATTCCCATTTTCTTTTCTTTCGGACCAATTTCAAAACCTGCCCATCCTCTTTCAACGATAAACGCATTGATCCCTTTGTGTTTTTTCTCCACATCGGTTTGTGCGATCACAATATAAGTAGAAGCTGTAGAACCATTGGTAATCCAGTTTTTGGTACCATTCAATAAATAATGATCTCCCATGTCAACTGCGGTCGTTTTTTGCGAAGTTGCATCACTTCCAGCTTCTGGCTCAGAAAGACAGAAAGCACCTATCACATCTCCTTTTGCAAGAGGCACCAAATATTTCATTTTTTGCTCTTCGTTGCAATATTTTTCAATTCCGGCACAAACCAACGAGTTATTTACCGACATGATTACTGCAGCAGACGCATCCACTTTTGCAATTTCGGTCATGGCCAATACATAGGAAATACTATCCAAGCCTGCACCGCCGTACTTCGGATCAACCATCATTCCCATAAAACCTAACTCAGCCATCATTTTGACTTGCTCTGTTGGGAATTTTGAATGCTCATCTCTTTCTATAACTCCCGGCAACAATTCAGTTTGAGCAAAATCTTTTGCTGCTTGTTGAATCATTAAATGTTCTTCGGTAAGATTAAAATCCATATTTTTGTATAATATAAATTAGTAAATGTTTAATTTTAGACTTCAAAAGTAGGATAATTTTATTAAATTCTCAAACGATTTCGTAAATTTAGAAAGATGATCAAAAATTCGTACCAATGTATCGGTGTCATGTCGGGCACTTCACTCGATGGGGTCGACTTAGCACATATTCATTTTACCCTAGTTAATAACAAATGGGAATATACCCTACATGAAGTTGCGACGATTCCTTATCCATCGGAATGGATCGGACTTCTCAAATCAGCCATTGGTTTTTCTGACGAAAAATTAAAAGAACTGAACGAAAAATACACCGATTATCTTGGAGAAATTATCCTTCAATTCATAGAAAAAAATAAGATTCCAGCCATCGATGCGGTT
>JACCDN010507853.1_pt1 | contig 13896 bp, 14 predicted proteins | sample 7441691 | NCBI WGS metagenome assembly JACCDN01 (sample SAMN15323439, study PRJNA562643) | freshwater metagenome | isolation source: river surface water | place: USA:Blue River Watershed | collected 2017-08-16
CACTCCAGCATTTTCTGGATTCTTTGGCACCTTGACCATTCAGATTGCAGACGCACCAAACCTTGCAGGCTTGGTCGTGAACCAAGAAGTCTTCAATGCGGCAGCCTTGTTTAGCTTTGCTTCCCTCATTGTCTTCGCATTCTTCCCTAAGTTCACTCCTCTAGTGCTTATTGGGCTATTGCCGGTAACGATGGTTGGAACTGGCTATCAGATCCAAGACCAGTACCAGGGTTTCCGTGGCGATCTAAACGCTCAGGACAAGGCTGGTCAGTACCTCAGGGCAAACCTCACGCCCGAGCAAGTCGACTCGACTTGGATTGTGGCCACCTCGAGATTCGAGGCAACTAACGTGGCGATCTGGGCAGACTCTGCATCTATCAAATACGACCTTTTCGGGGCGGCCTCCGTCTTGGACGCGTCGCTTGTCCCGGAAGGAACTGCCTACGTACTTGTGACTGGCGACCTTACTTACTCCGGTGCAGTGCTTGAAACGATTCCTGGTGAGGGTTACACGCTTCATCGCATCAAGTAAGCAGGGTTTGTGAGAATTCTCTTTCTGCACGAAGTCAATTACCTCGAAAAACCAATTTTCGAGATGCATGAGTTTCCAGAGCATCTGGCTGCGATGGGTCACCAAGTTGCGTTTGTGCATTTCCCAGAAGGATGGGACAAGGCCAGGATAAATCTTCAGGGCTGGAAGTCGCAAGTCAACGGAAGAGTCTTGAAGGATGTGAAAATCACTTTGTACACCCCGCAGTTTGCGAGTGGAAGTATGATCGGGCGAATTTGCACAGCCATGAACTTTTTCGGTATTTTTCGCAATATCCAAGGTGACTTCAGGCCCGACATCATTGTCTCCTATTCGGTCCCAACTTCAGGCTGGCAAGCCTTATCAATTGCCCGAAAACACCGACTCCCTGTGGTTTTTCGAGCACTTGATGTGAGCCATAGAATTCGACGGTCTGCCTTTTCTTTCTTCATCAAGGCGGCCGAGAGGTATGTTTTTAGAAATGCGACCCATGTTTCGGCAAACAATCCAGAATTGGCAAGATACGCAATAAGCCTTGGAAGTGCTCAGGACAGAACTTCGGTAGAAAAACCTCCTCTCGACTTCGAGCATTTCTCGGCGTCGGTTGAAGCAAGGAATCTTAGGCGCACTCAGTTAGGGATTCCCGATGGCTCACAAGTGGTTTTGTACATGGGGAGCTTCTTTTATTTTTCAGGGCTGCCTGAAGTCATTAGGGATTTTGCAAGAAGTGATTTTTCAAACACTTACCTTGTCTTGATTGGCGGGGGAGAACAAGACGAACTTTTGCGGACCCTCGTGCGGGATCATCAGCTACAAAATCGAGTTCTATTTACTGGCTTCGTAAGCTTCCAGGACTTACCGGAATATCTGTCGATGGCGGATGTTGCTATAAACCCAATGATTCCGTCTCAGGTATCCAACTTGGCACTTCCGAACAAGGTCTTGCAGTATCTCGCATGCGGCCTACCTGTTGTGACTTTTGAGCTGCCCGGACTCGAATCAAGTCTCAAGGGACTATCGGCCCTAAAAATAGCTGAACCGGCGAAAGGGATTTGGTCCAGCGTGGAAGAGATGCTTTCTACTATGCCGCAACCAGGAATAACTCAGGTCGCTTCCGAACAGTTGACTAGAGCATTCTCGGTTGTTTCTACGGTCGGAGCATTTGAGAATCTACTCATGCGGACTTTCAGGAGTGCTCATGAATAAGTTTGTGGTTTTAGGTGCGAGCGGAATGCTCGGTCAGCAAGTCTCGCGGTTGGCGAGAGAGAAAGACCTTGTCGTCGTTGATGTAAGTCGGAATGGCGAGAATTCATTCACATATGAAGGCAGCAATTTGCCTGACCTGGAGAGACATTTGGATTTGGGCCCAGGGGACACCCTCGTTAACTGCATAGGATGGATCCCTCAGAAAAAATCTGGCTCGACGGAGATGGACACCAAACTAGCCTACTTGCTGAACTCCGAGTTGGTTGAGGACCTGAGAGACTGGCGAACTCGCGCTGGCTTTAATTGGGTGCAGATCTTGACTGACTGCGTTTTCTCTGGCTCTGAAGGCTCTTACAACGAATTCCATACCAAAGATGCGACAGATTTATATGGACTCTCCAAAATCAACGGTGAAGGTTTTCTTGATGGAGCTATAGCTATTCGAAGTTCGATCGTTGGCGCAGATCGCAATTCGAAATCAGGTCTTTACAGTTGGTTCAAGTTTCAGTTGGCAGAAGGTGCAAAGGTTAGGGGATACTCAAACAGCCTTTGGAATGGAGTCAGCACAATGGCATTCGCTCGTCTTGCCCTCGGTGTTCATTCGAAGAAGGCTTTTGGGCCAGGAATTTATCATTGGATCCCTAATGACAAGGTTTCCAAGTATGGGCTTTTGACAATCTTTTCTGACTTCTTGGGCACAGACTCTTCCCTGATTGAGAAATGGGACCTCCCGGCCACCGTGGACCGAACCCTAGCCACACTTCACCCGAGCTTGAATAAACAGTTATGGGAAATAGCCGGCTACGAGACGGTGCCTTCGATTGAAGACCTGTGTAGGGAATTCATACTCTCTGACAGGTCAACCGAGTAAACTCAAATAATGAGTGATTTAGAGCACGCAGTTGTAACCATAACTGGTGGCACCGGTTCATTCGGTTCTACAATGCTCAGGAACCTTTTGGCAAAACCTGTTGCCGAGATTCGTGTCTTCAGCCGTGACGAAGCCAAGCAAGATCAACTTCGTCACGTATACAAAGACGCACGCCTGCGTTTCATAATTGGCGACGTTAGGGACCAGGGCTCGGTAGTGAGGGCGATGCGGAATGCAACACATGTTTTTCACGCTGCTGCCCTAAAGCAGGTTCCTTCAGCCGAATTCTTTCCGTGGGAAGCGGTTCGTACGAACATCGACGGCTCCGCTAACGTCATCCGCGCTGCTGTTGGGCAAGGTGTGAAAAAGTTAGTGTGCCTAAGTACCGATAAAGCCGTATACCCTATAAACGCGATGGGCATGACAAAAGCGCTGATGGAGAAAACCGCTCAAGCAATTGCGAGGGAGTTCATTGATTCTCCAACCACCATCGCCGTCACTCGATACGGTAACGTTATGTATTCACGCGGATCTGTCATCCCACTCTTTCTGTCGCAAATTCGAAGCGGCTCAAAGATAACGATCACGGAACCAACAATGACCAGATTCTTGATGACGTTAGATCAATCCGTCAACCTCGTGGAGTACGCCTTCGAGAACGCGGCGCAAGGTGATTTATTTGTCAAGAAGGCGCCAGCAGCAACAATCCAAACTTTGGCCGAAGCTTTGATCGAGCTGTTTGGGGCCAACGGAACTCAAATAGAACGAGTTGGTTTCCGACACGGCGAGAAGCTTTACGAGTCTCTTTTGAGTACAGAGGAGCTAGCCAGAGCTGAAGACCTTGGGGGGTATTACAGGGTGCCCTTGGACGAGCGCGGTTTGAATTACTCTGCCTATTTCAGCGATGGTCAAGATAGGCCGGCAACCACGGAGCCCTACCACTCCCACAACACTGAGCAACTGGATAAGACTGCCGTGATTGAACTGCTCAAAACTGTTCCTGAAATTCGAGAGGAGCTTGGCCTTTGAGTGCTCTTAGGGTCCTTACGATTGCAGGTACCAGGCCCGAACTAATCAGGCTTAGTCGACTGATCCCCCTTCTCGATTCCGTTTCAGAGCACCATTTTGCTTACACTGGCCAGAATTTCAACTCGCAATTACGAGACGTTTTCTTCCAGGATCTGGGGATTCGCGCACCTGACTCCGAGTTCGGAGTCAGCACCGATTCGTTCGGCAGGACCATGTCTGACACGATCTTGAAGTCCGAGACTTTGATTAGGGAATTTAGGCCAGATGCGGTCGTAATTCTTGGGGATACGAATTCTTCTATTGCTGCCCTTCCAGCAGAGCGACTAGGCGTGCCTGTGTTTCACCTTGAAGCCGGCAATAGATCATTTGATGCGAACGTGCCGGAAGAGCTGAATCGTAAACTCATTGATCATATTGCAACTTTCAATCTTCCTTATTCTGAGCACGCTCGCAGAAACTTGCTAGCAGAGGGAATCAACCCCAGACAGATTTTTCTGAGTGGGTCACCCATGGCTGAAATTTTGAACTTTTACGCAGACAAAATCAGCGAGTCCAAGATTCTTGACACACTCGACATCACGAAAAACAACTATTTTCTCGCAAGTATTCATCGTCAAGAGAATGTTGATTCCCAGGAGCGTCTCGAGTCGGTGTTTAGCGCTTTGAGCTATCTTTCAAATCACCATGATCTTCCAGTGATTGTGTCTACTCACCCTAGAACCAAAATGAGATTGGAACAAGTGGACGAATCAGCATTCAAGGGCCTAATTTTTCTCGATCCTTTCGGATATTTCGATTACATGAAGCTACAGATGTCCGCTCGATGCGTGATTTCTGATTCCGGAACAATTAGTGAAGAATCAGCGATTTGCGGTTTCCCGGCAGTGACACTTAGAAACTCAATGGAGAGGCCAGAAGCTTTAGAATCGGGATCAATTTTAATGTCAAGAGCCGATGGAAGGGAACTGAGTAATGTTGTTGAGTTTGCCAGGTCGGCTCCGCTGAGCGTCAACCTGATTTCGGACTATCAAATTACGGACTTTTCTCATCGAGTTGCCTCGCTGATACTGTCCACCGCAAAACTAGCTCCCAATTGGTTGAATCGTCAGAGCTGAATTCTATTCACCGCACAGGTGAATCAAAGCAGCCATAATCCAGGGTCGAACCTGTAGTCGTCTTCTTTGCTTTCGGTCAAGGTTGAGCTGGAAAACACCAATACCGTTGAGCCGCCTTCAAGGCTCAAAATGGCATTTGCATAGCCTGCGGGGAGGTATACAAAATCCATCGAGCCAGCTTCTAGCTCTTCGCTGAAGACGTTGAGTTCAGCACTTGGCTTGGTCCAGTCATCAATTCTCACTCCGCCAATTCGAACTCTGCCTTCGAGGCAAATGAACCCTTTGGCTTCAAATTTATGACCATGCCAACCCCGGAAAGGTTTTTCTGGCGCATTTTCAATTGAATACATTCTTTTGAATTCAGTCAAAACCGCCTGATTGTTGAAAAGTAGTAGGCCGCGGGAGTCGACGTGGCTTGTCCCTGATAACTTGATTGGCTCAACAGCATGCATTTTTACAACGCTAACATCTTCGCGTATTGGCCCACAGCAATTTCCCGCAACTTGTCTGGATCGTATCTCTCGGCGATAACTTTCCTGTTTATAGCTCGCGCGGAAGTTACATCAAATTTACCGCTTACAACTGATTGAATGGCTGCCCGTAGCCCGTCTCTATCGTTGGGCTCAAGTATGAAGCCAGATTTGTTGTGGCTTACCCATTCGTCTGCACACGAAGTGGAGGTTTGAATTGGAATCGCACCGTTTGCCATCGCTTCGATCATGGATGTTGAGATCCCATCGCTCATCGAAAAACCAATGTAAGCGATGGATCTTGAAAAAAGACTCATCATACTTTCGTGACTAAGTGAACCTTTGGCGTGATAAACAATGTCCAAGTCTGTAGTTCGCTGTAAGTCTTTGGCTCTTTTTATGACAGATCTGTTGCAGCTGAATAGCTCAATTCTGAAGTCTTTGAAGCTCTCCCAATCTGCCTCAATAACCTCAAGAACTGTAAGTGCCCGACCCCAATGATTCTGATATCCCTTGATCGCTATGGTTCGGCGCTCGAAAGTCTCGCTGATTGAAAAACGACTTCCACCCGCCACGGGCATGAGTGGCATTTCGAAACCTGCGAAACCCAAGGTGCTAGCTAATCGATAGTCTCTCTGACATTCTGCGGAGAAAGCGGTTGACGCCTCAAGGAGAGCGGCCAGGCGTCTCTTGTGTTTGGAAAACCTTTGGAACCAGACAATTTCACTCCCATAGTTTGTTGAAAAAAGCTTGGGGAAGTTTTTGCCTTTGGCTAGTTGGAGAGCTTTTAGCGATGCATATCCAGCGTTCTGGAGTTCGTTGGCGTGTATAAACGCGGGATTGAGCAGTTTCGTATAAACGAGAATCAACGACCCCCTAAGGATATCGTCCAAGACCCTATCAAGGATCCACATTGGCAAACTCAAGTAGCGCGAAACCAATGGCAACATGTATGTGGACTGACCTGGACTTACTTTTCTCGAGATCAAGTGCTCAATCTTCGGATGCACTTTTCTATGGGGCGACGATGAAATGATTGTGAATTCGTAGCCTTCGGACTCAAATTGCTCGAGCCAGCGGGCTAGGTGGATGGAATCAGCCATGCCGACAATCAATACTCGAGTCAAGGGTGACCCTTCTTATCTAACAGCGCTTACAGAACGACCTGACTCAACTGAGATTTGATCCATTGATAAGTGCGGTTGACGCCATCCTGTAGCGAAACCTCATAATCCCAATTGAGGACTTGTCTTATTAATCGGTTATCCGAATTACGTCCTCGAACCCCGGTAGGTGCGTCAAGTTTGTGACGTTTTTGCACTTTCTTTCCTTCGACGTAGGAAGCCATTTCCACGAGCTGATTGATGGTAACCATTTCCTCTGAACCGATGTTAATGGGGCCTTGGAAATCGGAGGACATTAATCGTCTAGTGGCCTCAATACAGTCGTCGATGTATAGGAAAGATCTAGTTTGATTGCCATCACCCCAAACTTCTATTTCACCGCCATCGTCGGGGAGCATGGCAACTTTCCTGCAGATAGCAGCGGGAGCTTTCTCCCTGCCTCCGTCCCAAGTCCCAAGGGGACCGTAGATGTTGTGGTAGCGGGCCACAGCCACATTTATGCCAAAGTTTCGCGAGTACGCCATGTACAAGCGCTCGGAGAAAAGCTTCTCCCATCCATACTCGCTGTCGGGATTCGCTGGGTAAGCGCTGGACTCTTCCAGATTTGGGTTACTCGGGTCCATTTGATTGTGCTCTGGGTACATGCAGGCAGAGCCTGAGTAGAAGATTTTTGTGGAGAATGCATCCCCGAGAATTGCTTTCTGCTTCTGTAAACTGTCCAGGACGTTGAGATTTATGGTGGCGGAGTTGTGCATTATGTCCGCATCGTGCTCGCCGGTGAACACGAAACCAGCTCCTCCCATATCTGCAGCAAATTGGTAAATCTCGTCAAACGCACTCCCTGGAAGGCTATTGACAATCTCGTCCACAAAGCCTGGGTCTCTGAGATCGCCTTGAGAAAACGAATCGGCTTTCGTTATTGAAAACTCCGGAAGCTTCAAGTCCACCCCGTGAACCTCGTAGCCCTCACTTTTCAATCTTGTAACCATGTGGTTGCCAATAAACCCACCGGCTCCGAGAACTAGAGCACGCATTGCCGCCCTTTCCTTACTGAAGAAACTCTGAAGCTAATCTTACCCAGTGGTGGGGCAGCAGCTCGTTCGGCGCTGGAGTGGATCGAAACCATGGCCAAGGCGCTATGACTTCAATCGCACTTGGATTCTTTGCGGCACCCCAATAGGAAAATGTAGAGTTGCCAATTACTGCAGCGTTTGATCGTGAAAGTAAGCCCAGCGACGCGGCTGGACTCAGAGACTTCGCTGCGATTGAAACGAATTGGCTCATGCCACTCTCCTTTATCAACTCAAAAGCCTCTTCCGGGGAATCGCTAAACAGCACAAAGCGTTCGATCCCCAAATTCTCAACGACTCTTCTCATTGCAGCACGATAGTAATTAGGGGACAATACACCAACACTCCCTGAAAGCAGTTTGAAATCTCCCAAGCGAATGTGTATTGATGCCCAGGAAGATTCGTCAAGCCCAAGCCTGAGGGACTCTTCAGAGGCTTCGAATGTCAATTCGAATGGCCGGCATCCCAAACCCTGAGGGGTAAAGTTTAGGTATCGATAGCTTTGGAAGTACCCCCGAATTCGCCATGGAAACTTGGCTGAAGTAATTCTGAAGTTGGAACGAGGATCAAAACCGGCCTCACTCAATCTCAATTGACCCGTCAAACTTAAATTTCCAAATAATTGGTTGCTGACTGTCTCGACCTTTTCTCTCCCCGACCAGAAAAATGGACCCAGCCGCGAGCGGCTATCAACCTTAGTCAGATGCCGGTGTTCCAGTTGGTGGGCCATGGAGCCGTGTTTCATGAACGGTGGACGAAGCATGGAAACATCAAAGATTGGATTTTCTACGAGCATCTGCGCTGCTTCTATTTGAAAGAGTTGATTTCCAACACCACCCGCAAGCTCGAAAACGTGATTCAAAGAGGACTTTTGCACACGCACTAAGATACCTCACATGACAGTAATGCTAAGGCGAGTTTCTAATCAGGCAAGTCGTGATGTTTGGGTCGAAAAAACACTCCAGAGTTTGGGGCATGAGTTCATTGGGCGCTCCCCCATCTTGCTTGACGCCGGGGCCGGACAGCAGCCTTACAGATCCAAGGCGACGGAAAATGGATTCATTTACAAATCCCATGATTTCAATGCTTATGTCCCCTCCGAGGAAAATCGCGGACTTCATGTCCAGTGGCCTCATCTGGATCATGATTTTGTTTGCGACATTTTGGATATTCCTAGAGGAGAGGGATACCAAGTGATTTTGTGTACCGAAGTTTTTGAGCATGTTCCGGACCCCGTGCGAGCGGTCGAGCACCTGTCGAGTTTGCTTTGTGAGGGTGGGGTGCTCGTGACCACCGCCCCAATCCTTTCATTAGTGCACCAAGCCCCATATCACTTCTCTAGTGGGCTAACGACATACTGGTACGAAAGATGGTTCCCAAAATTCGGCCTAGAGGTTCAAGAAATATATCAACATGGTGACTATGCAGACCTTGCATCTCAAGAGATTCGCCGAATTTTCAGATTACCTGGAGTGCTGCAAAAGCCCCTGTCTTCTATCGTGAGGCCATTTATAAGCAAAGACTTGGCAGATTCCGGTGGTTTTTCCGTGTTTGTCAAATCAAGGAAAATTTCTTGACACGGATTTGCATCATAGGAGGAGCGGGGTTCGTAGGGTCGCACCTCGTTGATTTGGTCTTGAAGGAAGAGTCATCAGAAGTCCTCGTCATCGACAGCTTCCAGATGGGAGATAATCTCGACCAAAGATCTAAGGCCAGTGGGCGACTCACCTTGCTGGAAGCAAATGCAGCTGAATCGTCCGCACTATCGAAGCACTTAAACGATTTCAGGCCTGAGGTTGTTTGGCACTTGGCTGCCAATTCTGACATTAGAGCAGGATCAGCCGATTCAGGCGTGGACCTAATTTCGACATTTGGAACAACCGCCGCACTGGCAATTGCACTAGGCAAAGCCGAGTATCCCAAAGTGAAGTTGATTTTCTCTTCTACATCGGCCATCTATGGTCAGCACAGTGGAAAAATCGAGGAAGGCTCGCAATGTAATCCAGAATCGGCATATGGCTGGATGAAGCTAGCATCCGAACAGATCCTCAAACAGTGCCAGGAATCTGGGCTAATTGACGAGCTTCTAATTCTCCGGTTCCCCAACGTGACAGGATCCCGGCAAACACATGGTGTAGTCAAGGATCTCGTTCGAAAGTATTACACCATGAGTAAAGACTGGGAGATTCTGGGCGACGGGAACCAGACCAAGCCCTACGTTCACGTATCGGAGCTTTGCAGAATCATGCTCGAGCTGTCGAAAAGGCACTTTGCGGGAGGCTTTGGCCAGGTGAATATCGCACCTAGCGATGAAATCTCCGTTAGCCAAATAGTTAGCGAAATTGAATCCCAAGGTGGACTGGGCAGGACTCCAATTTATGGAGAGACCAAAGGTGGCTGGGCTGGAGACATTCCGATGTACGCATATGACACTTCCAGACTAAAAAGTCTGGGGCTCTCCTGTCAAACTTCATTCGAAGCAATCCAGAAGTCAATAAGTGAAGAGATGGAACTCTATAAAAGATGAGTGACTGGTTTGTTCTAGCAGGCGGTTTTGGGACTCGAAGCGCAAATCCCGATCTTCCAAAGATTCTGCAGCAAGTCGGAAAATTTGTGGTTTTGGATTTCTTAATTGATTCACTGAACGCCGCAAAGGCACATAACGTTGTTTTCGTGCTCCACCATGGCAATGAACAGGTGAGGGGCCACCTTGTAGCGGTTTCGAAAAGAATTAACTTTTCGTGGAGTATTTTTCTTGATGAAGGTTTGGGCCCTGTTCAAGCGCTCGTGGCAGCGGTCGAAAGCTCAACGGCTGAGCAGTTTGGTGTGATTCTCGGAGACAGTCTTATTTCAGCACCTTTGGAGAATTTCTTTTCCCGGTTCAAGCAGTCTGGGAAAACAGGGGCTCTTGTTGTGAGGCAGAGCAACCACGTTGGAGACTCTGACGTTTTTGCCCTTTCAAAGTACCCACAAGAGGACATATTCTTTCCGAAGTCCGAGATTCCAAACACTCGTAGTGGATTGCTCTGGAGTGCGTCCGGTATTTTGTTTCTTCATCGCTCTCTCGCACTCACTTTGGATGTCACGCTTCAGGATGTCGCTCTAGCGATTGTCCGATCTGTCCCTTTGTCTGAAATTGAGATAGTTAAGTCATCGTTCTACCACCGTGACACAGGAACGCCAGCGCGATTGCAAAATTCTCAGCTCGACTTTGAGAGCGGAGCGCTCAAAATGGTCGAAACAGGCCCCTTTTCGCGAAAAGCAGTCTTCATGGATCGAGATGGCACGCTAATTCCCGATCTGCCTGAGGGAAGATTGGACGTTAAGCAAAGTGAGTTGAACTCCAGCTGCATAAATTTGCTTCGTTATTGTCGTAGCGTAGGAATTCCAGTTTTTATGGTTACGAACCAACCCCAATGTGCCAAGGGTTTTATTTCCGCTTCAGACGTGTACTTCGTTCACAACAAACTCCAGCAATTGCTGCTTGAATTTGACTGTTGGTTCGACGATATAGAATTTTGCCCACATCATGAACTTTCGGGATTCCCAGGTGAAGTCCGTGAACTTAAGCTCGACTGTGCATGCAGAAAGCCAAAAGCTGGGATGCTTCATTTGTTGGCGAGTAACCACATCATCGATGTTTGTGACTCAATTGTTGTGGGTGACTCGTGGAGGGATTCGATGCTAGCGAAATCCCTAGGGGCTAGGTTTATTCATGTGGACGAACTATCTCTAATGGAACACCCTCGGCAAGTCTTCAGCATCGGGGCGTCCTCTTGATTGTCGTGCGTGCCCCATTTAGGGCGAGCTTTTTAGGTGGCGGAAGTGACATTCCGAACTTCTACGAGAACTATTCTGGGGCGGTTCTTTCTGTTGCTATTGAGCGCCATATGTTTCTAACTGGTCGCGAAATGTTCGACGCGAGTCAGACTCTGGTCAAGTACTCGAAGAGTGAACTCGTAGACAATGTTGAAGACATCAAGCATCCAATTTTCAGAGAGGCATTGAAGCTCTTTCAGCTCTCGGGGTTGGACATTGGAATCTCTTCAGATATTCCCGCAGGAAGTGGCTTGGGGTCTTCATCGACTTTCACCGTTGGCCTCGTTTCACTACTTTCGGAATTAAGCGGCAAGAACTACTCAAGACATGACATCGCAAAAATAGCTTGTCAAATTGAAATCGAGATCCTGGGCGAACCGATAGGGAAGCAGGATCAGTACGCCAGCGCTTTTGGTGGACTCAATCTCTTCATCTTCAAGCCCAATGGCGAGGTGATAGTTGAGCCTCTTTCTCTCTCGGCGGAGGACTATGTAAAGCTCTCGGAATCCATGTTTTTGGTTCAACTTCAGGGTTCGAGCAGGTCTGCTTCAGAGGTTCTGACGGTGGCCAGGGAAAATTTAAATTCCGATTCGAAAGCCATGAATGCAACGAAAGACCTCGCGCAACTCGCGTTGCATGGATTTGAGGCGATCAACAGAGATGGAATCAAGGCCCTTCCGGAGCTACTCAACGAAGCGTGGCAGCTTAAATTGAAAGCCAACCCTAGTCAATCTATGTCTGTAGCTCACGAAACCGTAGACATTGGGATTGAAAGTGGCGCTGCCGCGGCCAAGCTTTTAGGTGCTGGTGGCGGGGGTTTTGTTTTGTTCCTTGTCGATCCAGAAAAGAGGGATAGCTTCTTGAGGAGCATGTCGAATCGCAAAGTTATTCGAGTCGCACCAGACTTTAGCGGCGTCAAGACAATATACAAAGAAAAGAGGTCACAATGAATTGGACTGAGTACGTTTCCACCAACAGCGACGCGGCCCACGCTTTGGACAAAAGCAAGTTGGAGGATGTGGTTCGCGTTCTTACATCAGTTCGCGACGAAGGTTCAAAAGTTTGGATTCTTGGAAATGGTGGATCCGCGTCTACTGCGTCACACGCCGTGGGCGACTTCGCTAAAACCACAAAAACACTCGGGGGTAAACCCTTGTTTGCAATCGCTCCGTCAGAGATGACGGCGCTTCAGACTGCATATGCAAATGACATTGATTTCTCTGAGGGATTTGCGCATACTCTCGAGGATTTTCTCGAGCCAGGGGATGCTGTATGGGTCATTTCCGTGAGTGGGAAGAGCCCAAACTTGCTTCGAGCAGTTGATGTAGCTCGCTCTCGGGAGGCCAGGATCATTGCAACAGTTGGAAATCAAGGCAAGGCCCTCGAAGGCTTGTCATTATGCATAACAATTCCGTCGGACGATTATCAGATTGTTGAAAACATTCAAGTCCAAATTATGCATTGGCTCACCAAGCAGTTAGCCTCCAACTAATTGCTAAGTGTTGTGATTTCGACCCTTGCGAGCGACCCATTACTGCCGCGAGCCATAGAATCCTGCCTAAGTTCTTTAGGTCATAATGATGAATGCGTAGTCCACCTAGACAATTGTGTTGAGGGGCGGAGCTATCTACCCGCCTTCCGGGATCCACGGTTAATCGTTCTAACTACCGAGGAGCGAATTGGGTTCTCGGCCGGCCTCAACCTTGCCGTGAGCCAATCTAAGAGCGACCTTATTTTTAGACTCGATGCCGATGACACTGCGCTTAAGGACAGATGGAAAAGTCAGCAGAGAGCTCTTGAGGACTGTCAAATCGTCTCCGGGCTTGTGGTTCATCGCTATGCCGGAAGCACTTTTCCGAAACTAATCCCCCATTACCCTCTCGCTCTAAACTCCATCGAAGTCTCCTGCCTTCTGCCTTTCTCAAATCCAATGCTTCATCCGGCCGTGGCTTTTAGGAAGGATGTTTTCAAGCAATTGGGCGGTTACGGGCAAGCTGTCGCTGAGGACTATGAGCTATGGCTAAGAGCCGCTATCTCTAATGTTTCCATCAAGCGAACGATGGATTACGTGACTATATATACGCATCATCCAACACAGGCAACTCGCTCAATGGACTGGGCTCGGAAGGTAGCCGACGACCCTCTGATTCTAAACTTAAGAGGCACTCTGAAAAGCAAGTTGGCTGATGAAGGCATTGCTTCAATGGACGTCCTAGAGAGAGCGTTACGCCTGTCACCCTTTTTTAGACTGGAGTTTAGAGATGCTGTTAGGGCAGCTAGGGGCCACGAACCTTCTTGACCCCTTTTCGGAGAACTCGGCTTGCTGTGACTAAGAGCAAAGGTATCAAAGTGCTCACCTCGCCTGAAATCAAGCTAAGGTCCGTTCGCAAGCTATTATTGTCAACATGACCTATGTAATCGCTTTACCATGCGTAGATGTCAAGGACAAAGCATGTATCGATGAGTGCCCAGTTGACTGCATCTACGAGGGCGACCGCATGCTTTATATCCACCCGGATGAGTGCGTGGACTGCGGTGCTTGCGAGCCCGTTTGCCCAGTTGAGGCAATCTATTACGAGGACGATCTTCCTGGCGAGTGGAGCGAGTACTACAAGGCAAACGTTGACTTCTTCTCTGAGATTGGATCCCCGGGAGGCGCTGCC
>JACCDN010200002.1_pt1 | contig 13894 bp, 12 predicted proteins | sample 7441691 | NCBI WGS metagenome assembly JACCDN01 (sample SAMN15323439, study PRJNA562643) | freshwater metagenome | isolation source: river surface water | place: USA:Blue River Watershed | collected 2017-08-16
AACTCTCAAAGCGATCGACATCAGTGGATAGAGAGACAAGAGCTAAGGTGGAGTCTTTAATTCATAGTGGACGTAGAGAATATCGCGAAGGAAATTATTTTAGGGCAATGGAAGAATTTCGTCTTGCTCTGCTCCTTAGTCCAGGCAATGGACAAGCAAGTTTTTATATGTCTAAAGCAAAACAAAGACTTGATGAAGATGTGGTGAAGTATTTTCAAAAAGGCAAGCAGGATCGAGAGGCCAAGAAGTATCAAGCAGCTATCGTTTCTTATTCTAGTATCTTGAGATTATTAAAAAATTATAAAGACGATGCTCGATTTACAGACGCGTATTGTTTAATGATTAATTTAATTAAAAGCGATTTGAACAATGAAAGATATCAGGATGCAGATATAAAAATAGAAGAAATGCACAACGAATTAGGTATTAAGAAAGATGAAATTAACTGTAATCAAAAAGAATAAAATTGAAAAGATCATAGATCTTTCAAAAGAAATAGAGGGTGTTGACAAAGCACAGACAATTTTTATTGTCGGAAGGTCACCTAATGCGCTTATTCATTTAGATGACAAGCAAATATCTAGAGAGCATGCAAAACTGATTCATGATCACGGGATTTGGATATTAGAAAATATTAGCGATAAAGAAATTTTTATTAATTCTGAGCCAGTTATAAAAAAAGAATTGAAATCCGGAGATGTTATCCATGTTGGCACTATTGAAATCGAAATTGAGATTCCCCAAATTGACATTCGTGAATCTCCCGCTAATCAATTTGAATTTTCCAGACCTCAAATTGAAATCACTGGAGAGATTAAAAAAACAGAAGAAGGTTCCTCGGGAGGGAATTATGATTTTGAGTTGGATTCTCAAAATTTAAAAGAAAATTTAGAGGAAGAAAAAGCATTATCTAGTTCCGTCGCGGTAGGTAAGCAGAAACCGACAGAAGTAGATACGCGACAAAGCACGAATGAAAATCCCGCGGATGATTTAGGTGTCAGCGATCTTGAGGGTGGAGATAAAGTATCTTTAACGAGTGCTGAAAGTATACATGAGGAACAAGTTTCAGAAAATGAATTTCAAGATGATTTTATGAATGATGATTTGGATTTAAATCCAATTGCAGGAGAAGTACAAGAATCGACTTCAGTAACCAATAACAGCTTAAAAGGCATTGAAGAAAGTGGATTAGTTGTTACAAGTGATGATCAAAATTACTCGTTGGATAACATTGACGAGTCAAATGCTGATGGCACAAAAGTCATGCAGTCGTTTGCGGTAATTGAACTGGCACTATTTGGTGAGCACGCGCCCTATGACCGTTTTTTTCTAGAAAATGGCGACACTTTTATTGGGCGTGATTCAAAAAAGTGCAAGATAGTTTTAAATGATACAGAGGTTTCTGGGGTTCATGCCGTTATAAGAAGAAATAATATGGTTTGTGTACTAGAGGATTTGGGATCATCAAACGGGACAATTGTTAATGGTGAACGAATTAATAAAATTACGATTAATAACGGGGATGAGTTTTTAATAGGAACAGTTTCCTTCACTGTCAAAGTTAAATCTGATTTTTTAAAACAAGAAAACCAAATGCTCATGCCAATTGATTTTAACGAAACTGTTGAAGTTGAAGAGGTTGTCGAAGTTCCTCTTGCAGAAAATGAATCACTGGATGCCTTTGGACAAGAAATTCAAAAAGGACCGCCAGAGAAATCGATCATTAAACGCATTTGGAAAGATGAACAGCAAAGAAAAAAGTTAATCTATGGCGTAGTTATTTTAGTTGGATTATGGTTCATGTTAGATGAGGATAAACCTAAAAATTCGGTAAAAAAAGACACAGCAATAAAAGAAAAAGAGGGGAAAAAAGAAACAGAGAAAGGATCAGTAACAGTTAAAAAATTGTCTCCTGAAGAAATGGAAAGGCTTTCAAGATACTATCAATTTGGACGTAGTCATTTTACAAACGGACGTTATCGCGAAGCCATTGAGGAATTTAATAAAGTTGTTGCGGTTGACCCAAACTTTAATGACAGCATCCAATCTCAGCTTGCTCTTGCTAAAGATGGATTAAAACGAATTGAAGATCTTGAAAGAGAAAAACAAAAAAAACTGGATGAAGCTGCTAGAAAAGAAAAAGTAGAAGAACTTTTAAAGAATGCTCGTGAATATGTAAAAGATCGTAGAATTGAAATGGCGGATGCTGCTTTCAATGAAATTGCGATGCTTGATCCAGATAACATCGAAGTTCCTCGACTTAAACAAGACCTTGAATCATGGAAAAAAGAGCAAGCAAGAAAAGAACTTGAGGAGGCTCAAAAAAAAGCAGAAAGGCAGGCCAAGGTTCAAAAATTGCAACCAGGGAAATCATTTTATGGACAAAAAGAATGGTTTAAGGCCATTGCGGAATTAGAAAAATTCATGAAGGTTGAAGACATGGATGATGATTTAAGAAAAGAAGGTGAGGAGATGCTTGCGACCTCTAAAAATGAATTGGCATCAGGAGTAAATCCTTTAATTGGAAAAGCCCGTTCGCTCGTAGAGGGACAAGATTTAAAAGGCGCCTATGAAACATATATGCAAGTCTTAAAACTTGATCCATCAAATGTTGAATCGCTCAATCAGACGACAGATATCAAAGATCAACTAACAAATAAAGCGAGAAAAATATTTAGGGAAGCCATTATTTCGGAGTCACTAAGTCTGTTTCAAGATGCAAAAGAAAAATTTCAGGAAGTGCAACAAATTTCACCAGTCGATAGTGAGTACTACAAAAAAGCTACAGATAAACTTAAAAATTACTTGGATTAAATTATGTTAAAGCGAGTTTCATTTTATACTCATGAAGGACCGTATCTAAAGGTTAATGAAGATTTAATTGATGTAGACATTGATCTTAATCTTTATTCAATTATGGACGGTTTTGGAGGTTCTGGGATTGGTGATGTGGCAACACTCGATACAAAAAATTTAATAAAAAAGCATTTCACCAAAATATCTCATGATGAAGATGCCACAATGCCATTTTATTTTTCAGCTAAATACCTTCTAGAAACCAATGCTTTGATTAATGCTTTTTTTCAATGTCATCACTTTTTGCTTAAAACAAACGAAAAAAGAAAAATTGAATACCGGGCAGGTGTATCTTTGTTATCCTTTGCGATGACAGACGACATGGGGGTTTTCGTTGGCTGCGGAAATACAGAAGCACTATTGATTCGTGAACATAAAGTGGCAACTCTCATATCCCCTGACAATTTTGAATATTCCTCAGGGCTACCAAGAAAAGATCGTGTGTATTCAACACTTTCAAATAATGCTTTGGGACTATTTGAAGACTTTACTTATAAAGTTTTAGAGTACAGGCCAAAAATTGGGGACCGAGTTTTACTCGCGACAGATGGTCTCTATTCGTTATTAGAAGAATCTGAAATTTTAGCATGCTTTGAAAATGAAGCTGATGATGTAGCAATTATAAAAAAATTAAACGAAGCAAATAATGTGAATGGAAATTGGGACAATCAATCGGGAATTATTCTGAGATTTTAAGCTTAGTGATTTTATCGGTTATTGTATCCATTGAATTGATTCAGTTGCGTTATAAAAGCAATTGAGCAAGAATAGACTGAAGAGGTTTTTAATGTCATTAAAAGTATTAGTTGCAGACGATAGTTTAACAATTCAAAAAGTTATCGGGATTACTTTGGCAAATGCAGGCTATGAGCTTGTTGAATGTTTAAATAGTGACGATCTTGCAAAAAAAATTCAAGAAACAAATTTTGATTTAGTACTTTTAGATTTCAACTTATCAGATTCAGTTAACGGTTATGAATTAGCGAAATCGATTCGTACAAAACAACCTGAGACTTCTATTCTAATTTTGCTTGGAACTTTTGACAGCATTGATGAGGGAAGATTTTCTGAGTGCGGTATTTCAGATAAGATCGTAAAGCCTTTTGAGTCCACAAAATTTATCAATAAATGTAAAAACCTTCTTGAAAATAAAACACCATTTGTTGCTACATCAAGTGTGCTCTTTGAAGAAAAGAAAGAGACAACTACTGAAGAGCAAACCTTAGATTTAAAATTTGATTCATGGATTGTTGAAGCACCAAAGACAGAAGAAAAAGAGCCTGCAGTTGCAGATAAGGTTAGCGATTTTATTATTGCTCCTACAGATCCATTAGCACATGAAATACAAGGCTGGGGATTTAAAGACTCTGCATCGATAAAGTACGGTTCGATGGTTCCTGCAGTCATTGGTGAAGACGTTGAAATTGAGAAAATTTTGCCAGAAGCTATTGAAGTCGCAAAGTCTGAAAATTTTAATGCTGTGGAAAAACTTGCAGAGGCTTCGCAGTTTTTAGTTTTAGAAAAAGCCGCTGAACTTGCAACTGATTCTTTTGATGAATCAACTCAGCCAATGATTAAGCTTTCAAATTTAACTGGGGAAGATTCTTTACGTGACCCTAACGACCTAACGTTAAAGCTTGGTGCGGAAGAAGATGTGAGTGCGGATAGCTTTTGGGCCGTTGATGACGTAGTACCTGTGCAATCGGAAGAAGTCTTTAAATTGGATGTAAGGCCAGAGCCAAGTAAAACAGCATTTCAAGAAATTAAGCTTGAAGTAAAAGAAGAATCAAAAATTCAAATTCAAGAGAAAGCGACTAACTCATCACAATCATCAATTGATGAAGAAAAAATTATTCGCGAACTGAAAAATCACCTCACACCACTAATTGAAAAATGGGTAAAAGAGGCTTGCAAAGCATCTGTCGAAAAAGTTTCTTGGGAAGTTATCCCTGATCTTGCGGAAAATCTTATTCGCAAAGAAATTAAAGAGCTGTCAGAATCGGTTAGACACTAATCTCGGTCACCTACTGGTCTCATTGTTCCATTGTAAATTTTAAGTAACTCAGTGTTTGTTTGCAAGAGAGCTTCGCCGTGCTCACCGATTCCCTTAAACACGCCATACTTCGTTGGTGTATCAGGTTCTGTAATTAAAACTTCAGAATTTAAATAAAGTGCATGTTGAAAAAAATTCTCGAGCAGTTCATTTTCGGAAAAAGTTCTTCTTAGGAGATAGTGGTAAAATTTTTTAGGAAAATTAAATTTGAATTTATCATCTAATTTTAATTGTAAATCAGTAGCATAATTGTGGCCATCCTTAATTTCTGGGTGCTCTTGCAAATTAAGTCCAATGCCCACAACCACAAATTTATCGTTGTTTTTTTGATTTAAAATCCCACCACATTTTTTACCATTAAAATAAATATCATTCGGCCATTTTATTTTTGTAGCAACTTGAAATTCTTTTTTTAAAAAATCAACCAAACATACGCCGATCCACAAAGGAATGAGGGTGAGTTTATTTTGAACAGGATAAGTAAAAGACATCGCTATTGACCCAGCACCATCAATCCAAGAATTTTGATTACGCCCAACCCCGCTGGTTTGCTTATTGCAAGTCACTAAGATTTCATGATCATCATTTAAAAAGTGAATTAAATTTTCCATCAAGTATTTTTGAGTTGAGTCGAGACTGTCGAAGTGCTTGTGAATCATTGTCAGTAACCTTCTATTCAGTGTAAAATGAATCAATACATTTAACATAGGAAAATTGTAATGTCTCTAATTGCGAGAAACACACCAAGAACGATTAACTATCAAATTAACCCAAGCCCCTACGCACATGGTTCAGTTGTAGCAGTTTGTGGAAATACAAAAGTTTATATTACGGTAACAGTTGAAGATTCAGTACCACCATTTTTAAAAGGTAAAAATCAAGGATGGATTACTGCTGAATATTCGATGCTCCCAGGATCTACTCACCAGCGAATTAAGCGTGAGCGAAATGGAGCAAGTGGAAGAACACAAGAAATTCAACGTCTAATTGGAAGAAGTTTGAGGGCGATTATTGATTTAGAAAAATTAGGCGAGCGAACACTGCAAATCGACTGTGATGTTATTGTTGCTGATGGTGGAACAAGAACAACTTCGATTTCTGGTGCTTATGTTGCAATTGAATTGGCAATTAAAAATCTAATGAGAAATGGTCAGCTTAAAGTAAGTCCAATTAAAGATCAGCTCGCGGCCATTAGCGTAGGAATTAATAAAGAACACAAGGTCATTGCAGATCTCAATTATGAAGAAGACTCAAGCTGCGAAACAGACATGAATATCGTCATGACTAAATCTGGAAAGTTTGTTGAAGTGCAAGGAACTGCAGAAGGCGAACCTTTTAGCACTGATCATTTAAATGCTCTTCTTCAGTGTGCAAAAGATGCGCTACAAGTAGTTTTCCAAAAGCAAACAGAAGCTTTATCTTAAAGAGGATAAAATGGCATCTTATCAATTTATTTTGGCTTCAGGGAATCAGCATAAAGCACAAGAGTTCAATGAACTTTTTGACACTGAATTGGTAAAAGTTGAAAGTGCTAAAGAAAAATTAGAAGTTGTTGAAGACGGTGCAACTTATTTTGAAAATGCGCTTTTAAAAGCTCAAGCCTACTATAATAAATATAAAACACCAGTATTAGCAGATGATTCAGGATTAACTGTTTATGCGCTAATCGGTGAATTAGGAATTCATAGCGCAAGATTTGGTGGCGCGGGACTTTCTGATCGCGACCGTGCTTATTTGCTTCTAGAAAAAATGCAAAACATTAGGCCTGGTGTTGATCGCGACGCTTATTTTACCTGTGTATTATGCTTTTACTTTTCTGCTCTTGAGTACTTCTTTTTTGAAGGACGCATGAGTGGAACGATCAGCATGAGTTATGATGCAGGGGATGCTGGCTTCGGGTACGATCCGGTTTTTATTCCTGAAGCAAGAGCGGAAGAAGGCCTAAGCATTTCGCGCTTAGGTGACTGGAAGAATTCTCACTCGCATCGCGCCCAGGCAGTAAAATTGGCCCAAAATTTTTTCAAATCGAAACTTTAGAGTTTAAAAAATGTTGCCAAAAAGCTCGAGATTCTTTATAAAAGATCCTCATCCAATTTATTTTTGGCTTTTTTCGGAGAGTAGCGCAGTTTGGTAGCGCATCTGCTTTGGGAGCAGAGGGTCGTAGGTTCAAATCCTATCTCTCCGACCATCTTTTAAAATATTATTTAATCTTAAGAAAAATGAATCCAGTGGGGGCGTCCATCTTTGTGATGTTTATTTATTTCTGTCTCACTGGGGTTTGTAGGCGGCCCTTCTGCTGCATGAGCAGTGAGGGATTCGATTAAATTTGTAAAAGAGAGATCGTTTTCCTCTAGTTCGTCAATTTTGGCGATTAACTCTTCGATCTCTTTCGTATTTTTTATACTCATATTCCCTGTCTTATCGATTTCTACCATTTTAAATTAAGCTCTAAAAAATATATAGAAATAAAAAGTATAAAGTGTAATTTATCTGTACTAAGTTTAGAATCTCATTCTATCTAATTGAAAATTGGTAGAAAGTGCAATTACGCTCGCCTTCAAAGTCTAAAATCTAAGATTTTTTAAAAGGCAAGAAATGTTGGCGTGATCTCAATTCAACCAAGAAAGCCGCTAGCGCCTTGTTAGTTAAAAATTAAGAGAAATGAATCCAGCCTGGGCGCCCATCGCGCTTTGAAACTTGCGTATCATTGTTCGAAGCTTCGGCGTGGATATTGGTCATAAGAGTATTTACATCAAGATTATCACCTAAGAGCTCAAGTTGCTCTTTAATGAAGAGGTCGAGTTCTTCCTCATTTATAGCTAAATTTTGCTTATGACTCATTTTGATGGCCCAATAAACGTAGATCGTCTTAAATTAGATTATATGAATAAAATTTATATTGTAAAGCACGGAGTTTTTTCTTGGGGCTCTCACGGTGACATTTATCGTGCCCAAATGAGTACCTTTAAGAAAATTTGGGCCAATAATATCAAATTGGTAACTGTTGATAATTTTCAGCACCTTTCTTTTTCTTGCAATGACGTTGTCATCTTTCCCGTTGGAACCTTTAATGACGAAGTGTTGAGCAAGTTGGCATCTGCAGCTGTATTGCACACAAAAAATCGACCTAGGATGATTTTTTTTCCCACTGCCGAAGGGGCAAAGATCGGATACCATTTTTATAAATACTACAAGTGTTTTACCAATAATGATGTCTTTGTTGTAGCCAGCGATGTTGAGCAGGGTATTTTAAAGACGTATTTAGGGAAAAACGCCAATATTATTCGAATCAATTACCCATTGATGGAAGAGAAAAATATTTTTTCAAAGTCCGAGTGCCGGCGGAAATTAAACCTATCTAGAGATAAGAAATATGTTCTTTATGCTGGAAGATTAAGTTTGCAAAAAAATATTTTATCGTTAATTAGCTTTTTAGAAAAAAACCCAGATTTAAATTTAATTGTATGTGGGAAAAATTGCTCTATTGGAAAAGTTCATTTTAAAAATGATCTCTCGCAAATAAATGTGCACGCAATATTTTCTCTTCTTATAAAAAACCGAAATTTACAAAATCGAATTACGTTTTTGGGATTTGTTTCTCAGAAAAAATTAGCAATGATTTTTAGTGCTGTTGATGGACAAATCTCTTTGAGCACATATTACGGTGAAGAATTTGGATATTCAATTGCTCAGGGAATGCAGCGAGGCTTGCCGACAATTATCTCTAGTTGGGGAGGGCATTTAAATTGGAAAAATTATTCTCGTGTAAAAATGTCAAAGGTGACTTGGAATAAGGCAAAAGACCAGTTTGCCCCAGAAATTCAAAAAATATCTTTGGCAACAATCAAGATGAAAAAAGGAAAAAATTTTAAGAACTATCATGCTGATATTAGTAAATCGTATAATGAGATGCTTTTTTTAAAAAAGCGAGAGCATCGAGTTTTTTCGATTAGAAAAAAAATATTGAATTTTTGGCAAAACCACCATGAGCAATACTTATTTGAAGATGCAAAAAATTCGCATTACCAGTTGGTTGTAAAAAAATATCTTGGAAATTAATATCTCAAAATTTGAAAACCTAGAAAGTCGCGGCTCCAGACGTAGGGATCAATTTCATTTTTTAATTCGCGTGAATCGAAATGATTTTTTTTAGATAAGTAGCTTAAAAATGCATAAGTAAAAGAAAAATTAACTTCAACACCTGAAGTTGATAGAAAATAAAGGTTGTTTTTCGTTGCAAATAATTTGTCGTAATCGAACCCATAATAAGAAAGCCCTTCACAGTTGAATATCCCTAAATATAAAGGTTTTTGCCTTGGGATTATTTTGGCACCTGCATTTGTCTGTTGATCGATCGTTTCCCATTTTAAATTTGCGCCGATCCCAGCATGGCCTGTATAAAAAAGAAAGTCGTCCTCAAGCAGTGACTGGCGCATCTTTTCCCAGTACTTTTTTGGTGCGAGCAAGGGATCATAGAGACTCGTTGGGCCATAGTAAATTTTTGCATGAATAATTTTTTTTGAAATCTTATTTTTCGCTTTTAAGGAAAGTATAAAATAGTTCGATCCGATTTCTGAGGTCTTGATTTCATTAATTGAATTTTCTATTGGGAAGTATTTTAAAAAATTAATAAGATGTTGGGAGCCGATTTCTAAGGGTTTGTTACTTAATTCTTTAATTTTGTTATTCCATTCAGTAAGACACAATGGGACAGTTATATTTTTGCATAAATTAAGTGTATGGGTAATTAATTTTGTTATTGAAGCAGGTGATGGAGTAAAAAAAATTTCTGAATCAACGTTAACAAAGCCAAAAAAAATAGATCCATTTAGCTCAGATCTTGCATCCTCCCAGCTCATTTGAGTATCAATTTTTGTCGGCACATAATTGAAGCGAAACTTCGTTATCAATGGATGATTTTCTGTTTGGCAGCCTTTCGATTTGTAATGTTGAGTCGGGGTCCAAAAAAACCAAGCCTCTTCAGGTCTTCCAAAATTTAAATAATGAAAAGAGAGGCAATATGGTTTTGAAATTGTTTTATTGGACCTTTTTAATTCTTCACGTTCTTCCTTGGTGTTAATCCAAAAACCAATATAAGGATCCTTTGGAACTGTTATCGTATTTAAAACGTTTACAATAGAATCAGGAGTAAGTTTTTTTTTATTACACATAAAAAAATTTATGCGGGTTTTATAACTGAATCGTATGACTTCAGTTTGGCCTACCCCTTGTCCTTGCAAAAACTGAATATATGGATCACTCGAATCACCTCGGCTCTCTGGCCAAAATTTATCTAGCACCGGATAAGTGACTGATGCTACTCCTTGGTTTGATATAATCGGATCTAATTGATAGGCACTAAATGAGATTTTGTCGATTTCTGGTGTATGAAACTCTGTGAATATTCCAACAAAATATTTGAGCTGCAGCTGCACTGATTTTTTAACAAATTTGCTTCTTTCAAAATTATCTTTTAGCTGATCATAATATTTTTTATTCAATTCTATATTAGAAAACACATCAAAAGTATGAGTTTGAGAATTTTGGTTACACCCAATGACTGAATTATGGGCAACCATTGTGGCCATAACACCAGTACTGAAAAATAGAGAAAATAATATTTTTAACATAAAGTAAGGATAAACAATGATAGATTTATTGGCCAAGATAAAATCTCAATATTGCAAATGTATTAAAATATTTTTCTCGATATATGTTGCCTTATAGAGAGGATTAAAGGTTTTCTTGTAGTCACCAATAAAATAGTTGAATTGATTTAAAGGGAGTTCGAAGCCCGAATCAAAGCCAGTGCTTAAAGTTAGTGTTATGATAGGGGATAAAGGCTTAGTATTTGCAAAAATTTCAACAAAGTCTTCGCCAAAGGAGCTATAAGCTTGGCAGTTATAAATTCCAAGCCATAAAGGCTTATTTCTTGAAAGATTTGTTTGCAGAGAATAGTTTGAAAAAAGCTTTTTTAAGTTTTCTAATCTTAAATTTTTTCCAAGTCCAGCATGGCCAACATAAGAGATCGCATCAGCAGCAGCTAATGAATCAATCCAGAGTTTGGCATAAGTTTTTGAAGGAAGTGTCAATAAATCTGTAGATGTGTTGCCGTAATAAATTTTTAAATTTGTGATTTGTTTATTGTTATCAATCCTTAAATTTAGCAATATTTCTTTATCTATGCTTATAACCTCATAACTCATAACCTTATGTTGTTGCTTAATTTTTTCCATGAAATTTAAAAAATGATAAAGGCCAGGTTCAATCGGTTTTTTCTGCTGATAAATTTTTTTCAAAGTCTGAGATGCCTTGCTATTTCTTAGGTATTGCTCAATATTTAATTTTAATTTTTCGTAATTTGTCTCTTGAAAATATTGATCATTTGTCAAAGCGCCAAAAATAGCGGTGAAGAATTTGTCGTTTTTAGGTTCCAAGGTAATTACTTTCTTAGGAGGTGATATTGGCACTTCAGAGAGTAAGCGGACCGATGTCGTCGTCCCATTTATTGTCGAGCATTCTTTGGCACTTGATTTTAATGGCTGCCAAAAATACCATTGGTCATCAACTCCTCCGAACATAGATATTTCGTTGCTAAAGCACGATGGAAAGCTTTTAAGTGAATAGGGACCATATTGTTTCTTTTCATAATCTTTTTCATTCTGAATCCAAAAAGCAAGAAAAGGATCCAAGGGTATGATGATTTTAGAAAGTCCTTTACGCGTTTTATGGCATGAAGATATTTGAATTTGCGTTCTGTATTTTATTAAAATTGCTGAGTCATTTGTTGTGGTAAATGTCCTGGCAAGTGCCTTGTTAAGATAATCCAATTGGCTAGTACGCGATCGATTTTCAGGAAGTATTCTCAGATTAATTTTAAGCTCGGGATAATTGACAGACGTTTTCGATAGGATGGTGAAAGGATGTCGAACTGATCCAACAAAGGTAGGATTGCTTGGAGATCCTGCCATTGATTGATTGATAAATTTTAGTTGGCCCTCAATTGCTTTTTTAAAAACTTGATCTCTTTCCTCGGGGTCTTCGGGGAGAAATTTCTCATTAAGAAGAATTGAGCTCTCGATTTCTGCATTTTTGATAGTGCCTGAGTTTTTAACACATCCAAAAATTGCTCCTGAATATTCAGGAAAAGCAAAAGCTGAAAAAGAGATAAGCAGCAAAATGAAAACAAAAATAGGCATTTTAAAATTATACTGTAAAATCATGAGAAGAGTTCAAGGATAATGGAATAATGTTAAAAAAAGAGTATTCGGCAATTCTTACGGTCATCATGATCTCATTAGTTGTGGGTATTTTTATCCGATTATTTTGTTTTTCTATTTATCGTATTGAAGGAAGCTCAATGAACCCGACGTTGACAGAAGGTTCTTTGGTTTTTTCATTGAAAATGCCTTTGGCGAGGTTAATTAATTATCAGATTAAAACTGGAGATATAATTGTTTTCGAAGTAATAAAAGGTAAAAAACTTATAAAAAGAGCTTATGGCTTTCCTGGTGATAAATTATGGGTTGATAACTTTCAAGTTTTTGTAAACAACAAAAATATTACTCAAGAAAAAAAAATAAAATATTCACTTGGTAACCGAATTGATTGTAAGTATTCTGAGATTTTTGAGGTTGCAAAGGATAGCATTTTTGTACTCGGGGATAATATTTGTTTTTCACAGGATAGTCGATATATTGGAGCGATTTCTGAAAGTAGTATTCAGGCGATTGTTTTAGCACAAATTTCACTGCCAATTTAAAAGATGATTTAAAGAGAAGAGAATGGACTGTTTTATTGTTACGGGCGGATCAAGGGGTTTAGGCAAAAGTTTTGTTGATCTAGTAGGTAGGGGAGATACCTCAGTCTTAAGTATTTCGAGAACGATAGGCGAGAATACTCCACTGAAGAGAAGTGTTTCACTTGATCTAAGTAACACAAATCAAGTATTGGCGATTTTTGAAAGCAATGCTTTGGACGAACTTAAAGAAAAATACCAGCGTTTTCATCTTATTCTTAATGCTGCCCAAATTGAGCCAATTAAACGTATTGATAGAGCAACCAACGAAGAAATAGTAAATCATTTAAACTTGAATTTAGTAAATTCGATTTTGCTAATCAAAAATTTTTTAAGTTTCACTGAAGGAAAGGAACGTACGATTGTAACTGTGGGCAGCAGTGCTGCACAAAAATCCATCCCCGGTTGGTCACTTTATTGTTGCTCTAAGGCAGGTCTTGTGATGTTTACCGAATGCTTGCGAGACGATTTTAAAAGTGATGAGAAGACGCGGATCGCTTTTTTTAATCCAGGGCTTATGGATACTGAAATGCAAAAAACAATTCGGGCCAAGTCTAGTGAAGATTTTCCAAATTTAAACGATTTTGTTGCATATAAAAAAAATAACCAATTATCAAACACAGATGAAGTGGCAATAAAACTTTTGGGTTTAGTCAAATCATTGTGGAATTAATTAGAGGTTTTATGAAAAAGATTTTTTTATTAATAATAGCTTTAATTTTTGTTTCATGTTCATCAATTCCCGGTTTAGAAGAGCAGTCTGATGCTGAAATCAATTTTCAAGCAGGCAAAGCGTACCAAGAAGTAAAAGCTAAATCGGTAATTTCTCAAAATAGGGAATGGGCGGAAATGGTTGAACGAGTTTCAAAAAGGATTGCAGCTGCTTCAGGTGAAAATTTTCAATGGGAATATGTTCTAATTGAAAGCTCTGAAATTAATGCGTGGTGCATGCCTGGTGGAAAGATGGCGGTTTACACCGGCATTATGAAAATTTTAAAAACAGAAGCCGCGCTTGCTGCGGTTATGGGACACGAGGTTGCGCACGCAACTCTTCGTCATGGAAAACAAAGATATTCTAGAGCGATGAAGGGAAATTTAGCAGGATTAGTAATAGGAGGAGCAATGGTAGCAGGAGGTCAACTGCTTTGTAAGACCGACACGTGTCGAGCGCTCACGGGCCTAGGTGG
>JACCDN010045503.1_pt1 | contig 13893 bp, 11 predicted proteins | sample 7441691 | NCBI WGS metagenome assembly JACCDN01 (sample SAMN15323439, study PRJNA562643) | freshwater metagenome | isolation source: river surface water | place: USA:Blue River Watershed | collected 2017-08-16
CACCAGTCCCGCCTGTGGGGCAATCCCTTCGCCATCGCCGTGCTGCGCAACATCACCCACGAGCATGTGGATTACCATCGCGCCCTGAATGAGTGCGCCAAGGCCAAGCAGACTCTCTTCCAAAACGCCGAACGGACCAGCCGGAAAAAAGACCCCACGCTGGCGCCGCACAGGAACGCCTTCGTCATCAATGCAGCCACCCGCTTCTTCTCCCAATTCATGCAGGGGGGCGGTCCGGACAAGATCGTCTACGGGCTGGGCCAAGGCGACCTTCAGGCCCGGGAGATCCGATGCGACCAGGACGGCTGCCGGTTCCTGATGCGGCATTATCGGCAGCAGGCGGAGGTGAAGCTGCCTCTTTTGGGGGAATACAATGTGGAAAACGCCCTGGCGGCGGCCGGAGCCGCCTTGGCCTGCCAAGTGCCCCTGGAGAGAATCGCCGCGGCCCTGCAGGATTTCAGGAGCGTGCCGGGACGAATGGAAAGGATCCCCAGCCCCAAGGGCTTCGAGGTGATCGTGGATTTCGCCCTCACGCCCGACGCCTTGGATCGCCTTTACCAGGGGCTGAGAAGCCTGGATGGAGGACGGCTCATTGGCGTGATCGGAAGCTGCGGAGACCGGGACAGGAAGAAGAGGCCGGACATGGGCCGGGTGGTGGCCGAGCACTGCGATATCACCATTGTGACCGACGAGGAACCCTATTCGGAGGACCCCAAAGCGATCATGGAGGCGGTGCTGGAAGGGGCGAAGAACGTCAAGACCCTGGGCAAAGACCTCTTCCTGATCGAAGACCGCTACCAGGCCATCGAGTTCGCCATCCGCCACGCCAAGCCCGGGGACCGAGTGGTGGTGACCGGCATGGGAAGCTTCACGACCCGAACCATGAACGATGGACCGATGGAATGGGATGAGAGGAATATTGTGCGGAAGATCATAGCGGAGCAGAGCTGAATAGGTGGAGCCACTGTGTGGGGGAAAGGGTTTTTCTGATAGACTCTCCGAGAAAGAAATAAGGAGTAAGGAGCAAGCCAGCTTAGTCCTTAATCCTTATTTCTTACTTCCTATAAAATGCAAGATCAGAAAAAACCTCCGCTCAAAGAGGAAAGGCTTCCGCGACCTCCTCGCAAAGACATCACCGGCCTGATGGTCATCAACAAGCCCAAGGGCTGGACCTCGTTCGATGTGGTCGCCAAGCTGCGCAACAAGCTGGGCGCCAAAAAGGTGGGGCACACCGGAACCCTGGATCCCATGGCCACGGGGGTGCTGGTGCTGTGCCTGGGCCAAGCCACCCGCCTGGCGGAGAAGATGGTCGCCCTGGAGAAGGAATATGTGGGCGAGATCACCCTGGGAGCCGTCAGCAACACCGATGACGCCGACGGGGAGATTGTGCCCAACAAGGAGGCGGGGAAGAAAAGCCGCATCGAGGTGGAGCGTGCCCTGAAGGCCTTCGAGGGGGAGATCGAGCAGATGCCTCCCGATTTTTCGGCCAAGAAGGTGGACGGGAAGAGGGCCTACGCCCTGGCGCGCAAAGGCAAGCCTGTGGAGCTGAAGGCGGCGAAAGTGACGATCTACGAGCTGGAGGTGCTGGGCTATGAATGGCCCCGGGTGACGGTTCGGGTGAAATGCAGCAAGGGCACTTATATTCGTTCCCTGGCTCGCGATCTGGGCCAAGCCTTGGGCGTAGGAGGCTACCTTTCGGCGCTGGAGCGGACCAAGGTGGGGAACTATTCGGTGGAGCAGGCCGTGAGCGTGGAGGAAGCCAGCGAAGAGAAGCTGATCAAAGTGCCCCAGGCCCAGCTGATGAAGCTGAAGCCGACCAATAGCCAAAAACCATTCAGACGCCGATGATAAGCCGAATCAAATCCTTCCTCAAATTCCTGATGCCCCGCTACCAGAAGCTGGCGCTGGACTACAAGGTGGAGATGAAGCCGCGCTACGGCCATGGCAAAAAGGCCCATGGACTGCTCCTGGAGATCATCGAGAAGAACCGGGTCGACTACGAAAGCCTCATCGCCGAAGCCCTGACTCACCAACGCGCCCTTCAGGCGATCCGGCCAGCGAAGGGCAAGGCGGACGATGGGCAGCCCTCGTGGCGCAACGGCTTTTTCCCGGGTCTGGACACGGTGGCGCTCTACACGATGATCGCCCGCCACAAGCCGGCGAAGTACATCGAGATCGGCTCGGGGAATTCGACGAGGATCGCCAAGAAATCGATTGTGGAGAACAAGCTGGCCACCCGAATCACCTCGATCGATCCTTTCCCGCGAGCGGACGTGAGCCGCTTGGCGGATGAGATCATCCGCCAGCCGCTGGAGAAGCTGGAGGACTACCGCTTCATCACCGAGGGGCTGGAGAAGGGGGACATTCTGTTTGTCGACAATTCGCACCGCTGCTTACCGAATTCCGACGCCACGGTGTGCTTTCTGGAGCTGTTCCCTTACCTGAAAAAAGGAGTGATTGTGCATGTCCACGATGTCTACCTTCCCTACGATTACCCCCAGTTCATGTGCGATAGGGCGTACTCGGAGCAGTACGTGCTGGCGGCTTTTATTTTGGCGAATCCGGAAAAATACCGAACGATCTTTCCGGCGTTCTTCGTGAGCGAAGATGCCGCCCTTTCCAAAAAGCTGGAGCCCATTTGGGATCATCCCAACAGCAAGGATGCCGAGCGTCATGGAGGGTCGTTCTGGCTGGAGATTGGGTAGGGGGAATGGGTATAAGCGAAGGAATTTTATTCATGAAAAATATGCAAATCAATCGCAGTAATGATGGCAAATGGATTGTTAAAAAAAGAAAAGACACGCATCCATCGTATCAACCTGCATTAGAGAAATATCTAAATGTAATTGAGCCATTTTTTTCACGAGCAAAGGAAAAAAGCGAATTTGAATTTATACTTACTTTGCTTAGAGTGAAAGGCTCGTCCGGCCCTGGCTGGGATACGTTTGAAACCTTACAGAAAGCGCACAAAGCCTTTTACCAGATTTCCAAAAAATTTAGAAACGATGATTTCATTGAAACGCAATACTCATTGTTACTTTATGGCTTAATAATAGAAGCTTCTGAACCATATGAGATACTTGCCAATTTAATAAATATCATAAAGGGCGATAGGTTTTTGGCGATAACATATTATCCCGATCACCTAGATGGCCATGGCAAGAAACGCAGCCAATCACCGGCAGATAAAATTGAACAAGTGAAAAAAATGGCAAAAAGCGTGAGTTTGAGACTGGATATTTTTGATGAATTTTTCGACAACAAACTTAGAAACTCCATCTTTCACTCAGACTACACTATTGCTGGAAATGAGGTTCGCATTATGAGTCCTAGGAAGACATATTCTAGGAATGAGTGGCACACTCTAATTAATAGCGCATTTGCCTATTTAGAAGCTTTAGAAATTATCCACCAGTTTTATATTTCAGGATATAAAACCCCCGAATTAATTAAACCGCACCCTGAGTTCAGCCATGATCCAAAAGAAATGTGCCTTACAATTGTAAGAAAAGGTCATGGATTAATCGGACTAAAAGATAATTTCACGAAAGAAGAGCTTTCACGAGGTCACATACCACATCAAATCGGGCGTTTTATGCCTTATGAAGAAAGATTAATTAGCAACAAAGGAATCTATTTACTGCCTAGAAATAGAGTGGAGAGGATAAACAAAATTCTGTCAAAATTACCAGCATTTTTTGGCAGATTTATTGTCAAAAAAATTGATAAACACTTTTAAACTTAGCCATCGTATCCTCTAATAATAGTTATTCTCGAGCCCTGTTTTAGAGGATAAACTCGAGCGGTAATCCAAAGCCACACCAGGTTTTCCTGAATCAATTGGCATAACATGGATTCCGGCTCGGACCTGCCTGCCGGTAGGCAGGGGCCGGAATGACACATACGGAAAACAGGAAAAACCCTGCCCGACATGATCGTCGGACAGGGATAGTGGAGCCACCGGGGATCGAACCCGCCCTTTCGCTTAGCAGCCCGGAGTAAACATTGATCTTGAGGACAGTCTTTTCAACCTGCACCGACCTTCTTCCTGGCACCTTTTGATCGCACACACCATCCTATTTGCCAGCAAGACGCTCTTTTTCTGAGCTATCAAGATGTACTTACTCAGCTAACAATTTTCGTCGCCCTTCAGGAGAGCTTCCGAACCTGTTGGGGTAAGCTTTGAAATTCGCTCACCAACTGCCATGCAAACGCTCTCGCCATTGAGAGCTTCTGACCCCATGGAGGTCGAATTTAGCCTTCTTTTTTTGAAAAGTCAAGCAGCTACTATCTAGACGAATTCGAACTCCTTTACAGGTTTTATCACTCTACTATACTATTGCCCCAGTTGAAAATTCATTAAAATTATGAAAACCCCCTCCTTTGCCCTTCTCTCCTCTTTTTTTGCTGCATTCATCGCCTTGCCCGCTCTGGCCTTCGCCCAAGCCTTCCTGGATGTTCCTTCGGACCGATGGTCCTATGAGTTTATAGAAAAGCTGGTCCAGGCCGATGCCGTGGATGAGTCGGATCGCTTTTATCCCGACCGGGAAGCCACCCGAGCCGAGGTGGCAGAAATGCTGGTAAGAGCCACGGTGCCCAAAGAGCGCCTGAACAGCGAAGGCGCCCAGGCCTTTAAGGATGTTCCCCCATCCCACCTCCAGAACAAGTACATCAACACCGCCCATGATCTGGGCTGGGTGAAGGGCTATGCGGATAGCGACACGGGAGAGCCGACCGGCTACTACGGCCCTGAGGATCATTTATTGCGCGCGGAGATCGTCACCCTGATTGTCCGGGCGATCTATTCGACCTTGCCCGAAGCGGACAAGGACGGTGAGGCGGAGAAATCCCCTGAGGCGCCCATGGAATTCAAGGTTCCGGCGGAAAACGCCTTCTCCGACGTGGAGGCCGATTCCTGGTATGAGCCCTATGTCTACAAGGCCCAGGAATTGGGGCTGGTGAATGGCTACAAGGACGAAAGCGGCAACTTGACCGGCGAGTTCGGCCCCGGCGACGAGCTGACCCGCGAGCAATTGGCCAAAATCATCGCCCTGGCCATGGACCTGATCATCAAGAACCTTGAGGAGCAGATGGCCCTTCTGGACCCCTACAAGCTGGATGAGAACTCGCCCATCGGGGTGGAGATCCGCCCCGTCATCGAGAAGGAGACCTTCAGCGGGGGGCAGTATGTCGCCCTTCCCTCGGAAAAAACGTTCGTGGCCGGCTCCAAGAACAATTATCTGGCCTCCTACGACGTCAAATCGATCGCGAACGAAGACCTGGTCGTCGCCAAGCTGACCTTTGATCTGGCCCCCGCTTATGCGGGCGAAGGGATCGCCCCCCTCAGCGACCTGCTCGACTCGGCCACCCTCCGCTACAAGGACAAGAGCGGCCTGGAGCAGAGCCAGGTGGCCTACCTCAAGGGCAGCCAGCTCTCCTTCGAGGGCATGAAGATGCACGCTTCGAGCAGCTTTTCCAAATTCGATCTGCTCTTCAACTTCAAGGATCCCTCCACGGTGAAAGGCGCTTTCTCCGGCAATCCGGTGGCCATCAAATTGCTAAAGGATGCGGATCTGGCCGATGGCTACATTGATTTGGCCGGCTTCTATGCCGAGAACCTGTCGGCCGAGAAAACCTTCGACGGAAAGGCGAAGACGATCCAGGGCCAGTCCACGTCCTTCACCCTTCGCCACGGCAGGCCGATTTTGTCCTCCAACGATGCGATGGAGGCCATCGAGGGCCAGTCGGTGACGGATGGGGAGTTCAAGCTCCTTTCCTTTGACGTAAAGGCCGATCCCCAAGGGGGAGCGGTTGCCTTCGGCAGCTTCGGAATCCAGCTGGTGGCGGTGGATGCCGATCCGAACAACCCCTTGAACCTGGGGGACTTCCGGCTCTACAAGAACGGCAAGCCGACCTTGGACGAAGCGGAGATTGTCGCCGACTTGCCGGAAGTCGGCAACCCGGAAGGCTTCGTTTATTTTGTCTTCAGGCAAAAGCAAGTCATCCAGCCGGGCTCGAGCGCCTCCTATGCCATCAGCACCACGGTGAGCAATTCTGAATCCGGGGATCTTCTGGCGGTGTACTTCAGCCCTCATCTGGAAGCAAGGCTCTCGCTGGCCAACAGCCCGAACCCCTTCAAGACAACGGGGTACCTGGTGGGCAGCCTTGGCGGAAGCAACGGCGTGCTTGCTCCGATGGAGGCGCTGAAGACCGACACCAAAAAATACCTGAGCTGGTCAGACAGCCCTGCGGAAAGCTACAGCATCTTCCCCGGCGCCGGCTCCTATTTTTGGACCAATGGCTTTGGCCTGAGCGGCGCAGTGGAGTTTCTGTATGCCAGCTGGCAGAAGAAATGAGCGTCATTTGAACCCAGGAGAAAATTCACTCAATTGCTTCCCTTGGAGAAAAAGAACTTCGACCTGCTCCGGAAAATCATCGTCCCCGTATGGGGGGCGATGATTTTCCTTTTGCCGATTTTCTTTTACCCTTGGGGAATTGACATGTTTGAGGTGCCTAAAAATGCGCTGCTCAGGCTCCTGATCTCCGTCATTATTGCCGCCTATGCCCTTCATTTTTCCCGGACCGGAAAACTGAAGCTCTTTTACTCCAAAGGAAGCCTCTATTTCACTGCCTTTCTCCTTTTTGCCCTAGCCCTCTCCCTCATCACTTCCGTATGGCCCTCGGTGAGCTTTTGGGGATCGTTCTATAGGCAGGGCGGCGGCGTCAATATGCTGCTCTATATCGCTCTTTTCTGGATTTCTTTCCAGATTTTTCAGCTAAGGCAGGCTGAGCGGAGGTTTTTTGAGATCGTTGCTTTCTCGGGGCTCATCGTGAGTATTTATGCCATTTTCCAGAAAGCCGGCCTGGACTTTTTTCCCGCCTACGCAACAGAGATGTTCGCAGGCAGGAGCTTTTCCGCCATCGGCAATCCGACCTTCCTGGGCGCCTATCTGATTTTCCCTTTTTGGAGCGCCTGGATGCTTTTTTCAGAATCCTCAAAAAAGAAGCGCTGGGCTTATTTTTTCGCTTTGACCCTGATCATTACCGCTCTTTTGACCACGGTGAATCGGGCCACCATGCTGGCGCTCATGCTCACAGGCGCCGTATCGCTCCTGATCCGGTTCAGGAAAAGCAAAAAGGCTGTCGCAGGCCTGCTGGGGGCGGGTGTGATTCTTTCTGCTTCCTTTTTGGCCGTTTACGCCCAGGATCTGAGATCCATCAACGCGCGCCTGAGCATTTGGCAAAGCTCCGTTGAAATGATTCAGGAAAGGCCGATTTTTGGGACGGGCCTGGAATCATTTGCGTGGCGGTTCGAGGAAAAGGCGAAGCCAGGGTTCTTTCAGCATACGGACTACTACAATCTGGCCGACCGGCCTCACAATGAGCCCATGGAAATGTGGATCCACTTGGGGATTCTGGGGCTCATCCTCTATCTGGTCTTTTTCGGCCTTGTTTTAAGGGAGGCCTTTCGGTCCCGAGGCCGGCGGCATTATGCGGCCCTAGCTATTTTGACGCTTTTGGTCAGCAATTTTTTCAGCTTCTCCATGACCATTCACTATTTCTTCCTGGCCCTTTTCGCTTCCTTCCTCTTTTCCGATAAAGCAAAGGCGGCTTCCTTCAAGTTCAACCGGGCCGGGAAGCTGGTTTCGTTGTTGCTTCTGGGGATGGCTGCCTCGACCGTTTTTTGGAGCGCAAGGCTGATGGCTTCAAATCATCAGCTGTCCCAGGCTATTCTGGAAATCAATGAGAATCACCATGAAAAGGCAATGGCCATCATGGAAGCAGCCCTGGAGAATTCGCCTCCGTACGCCGATCTTTATTCTTTTGCGTTTGACCAGCTCTACGCCATCATCCTTCGAACGCATTCGGAAATCGCCTTTGGAAAGGCGGCAGAAATCAACCAAGCCTATTCGGCCCTCAGCCAAAACAACCTCAAATCCCGGCTGAATCTGGCCAAGATTCACATGATCGGAGGGGAAAATGAAAAGGCCGAAGCGGCCTTCAAATCCATCGCCTCGCAAAAAGCCGCCCAGCCCCTGGTCTACGAGTATTGGGCCAATTTCTATCATGGCACTGGGCAGCACAAAAAGGCGGCCCTGGTGTACGACCGCCTTTTGGAATTGATGCCCCGGAGCTGGAAATCAAAGCCCTTTGAGCCCCAAAGCCTGACGGATGCCCAGCGGATTTTCTGGAAGAACCATCCGGAGTTCATGGTAAGCCTGGAGAATGCCGCTGAAAGCTACTCCATGACAGAGCAAGAGGGCAAGGCGCAATTCATCTTGAGCCTTGTTCAATAAAAAAAACGCCCCTCGATTTCGCCTGCCTGCCGGCAGGCAGGCTCGGGGCGTTTTTCTGTTTCTTTACTTGCATTTGTCCTTGACCAGCTTGGCCAAGCTGCCCAGGGTCCAGGTGTCCCGGCCCACCTCGTCCTGCACGCCATTGATGGCCTTGAGCAGATCGCAATTGCTCGTCTGGCAGACGGGAACCTTGTCGCGGCTGAGGTTTCCGACATTTCCTGTGAGGGAGCTGCTTTCGGCGCTCACTGGCTGGGAAAAGTTCAATTGGCTGACAAAGGCGTAGCTCAGGAGGGCTCCTAAAATAAACGCCGTCGCATAGCGCCAAAGGCTTTGGAGGGAAAATTGATCCATTTTATTTTGTTAAAAAATAAATCTCTCCATGTATATCAAAAAAACCGCTGAACGACAAGCGGAGGGGTGGCGAACCGATGCTTCCGCTGGGGTCGGGAGGTAAAAAAAACGCCATCGGCGGCCACCATTTGAGCCACAACCTGAGCCACGATTGGGAATCAGGAAGAAAGCCCCTGAGCCAAACCCCTCAGCGCCCCTTCCGGATCGGCTGCCTTGGTGATGCCGCTGGCCAGCAGCACGCCGCGCGCGCCCAATTCGATGCAGCGCCGCACATCTGCACCATTTTTGACCCCTGCGCCGACCAGCAGCTTCTGGGATCCAATCAGAGCAGCCGCATGGGAGATGATTTCCGGCCGGGCCGAGGAAACGGAAATCTCGCCGCCGATCAGCTCGGGTGGCTCCACGGCAATGAAGTCCGGTTCGAGGGGCAAAAAGGATTTTCCCTCTTCCGGATCCTTGGCGCAGATCACCACAACCAAGCCCAAAGCCTTGGCCCGGGCGACGCAGGCCTGCAGGACGGAGAATTCCAGCCGATGCTCGGAATGGTTCAGAAGCGTGCCTTTGGCACCGGCCGCCAGCACCGATTCGGGCAGGACCTGCCCCGTATGGCCTCCATAGCCAATAGGATCCAGGTGCTGGGCGTAGACGGGAATGGAGATTTGACTTGAGATTCGGTAAAGATCCGCCAGCTGCACAGCAATCCGAATGTCCGCTCCCGTTTCACGGGCGACTTTTTCATGGATCTTGGCCAAGGCCAAAGCAGCCTCGCCCGTGGCCGATTCGTAGGTTTTGAAGTTGGTGAGGATCATAAATACCGATTGTGAAGCCGATAGTGATACCAATTGTGAAAACACTCCACCACTGGCTTCACAATAGGCATCACAATTGGTTTAGGCAAACGCCCACAGCAGGAAAAGCAAAGGCTCCACCACCAGCAGCAGCGCGCTGAGGGAAAGGTAGATCCATTTGGCCATGCGCTCGGCCTGAAGGCTTTTCTGCACGGCCCCAATGGCCTGCTGGGCCTCCACGGCCTTCTGCTCCAGGCTGGTTTGCGTCTGCTGAAGCTCCTTCTCTTTTTGAGAGTATTCCAAAAGCGGAACCATTCCCTTCAGCTGCGTCTCCAGCTGGCCCACGCGGTAGGTGGCCGCCTCCAGGCGCTCCTGCTTGGCCTGCAGGTCCTTCTTGGTTTCCTGGTAAAGGTCCTTGTAGACCTTTTCCTCGACGGAGGAGGCGGGCTTTTGGCGGGTTTCCTCGACCTTCATTTCCGTGAGCTGGATCTGGGATTCCGATGGCTTGAGGGAAGGGGAATTGGAGAAGGAAGGCGCCTCAAGATCGACCAGGTGGCCGATCTGGTCTCGGATGATCCGATCGACGTCCGTGCGGCGGATCAGGAGCAGGCGTCCGTCCTTTTTGGTCTTGAGCTTGTATTTGCGCACATAGCGGTCCACCGTTCGGGTGGAAACTTTCAGCACCTGGCTGGCCTCATCGCGGTCGACATAGACTGTGGACATGCTGGCGAAGATGGTTAAGGGGAAAAGGCGGAAAAGGGCTAGGGGCAAATCAAAAGGAGTATACTCAGCCCTTGGACAAGGCGTCAACCATCGGTCGGCCAATCCTCTTGAAAAAGCCGCCCGGTATGGCCTCATCTTTCGGGTGAAATCGCCAAAAAGCAGGATCTGCCGGGAGCGGAAATAAAAAATGAGCGGCAACCCGTTGGGCTGCCGCTCAGCAGAGTGGAGGCGTCAGCCTCCTGGTCCGCTCAAGGCGGACGGATCATTCACCGCTGCGGCGCGGTGAGGAGAGGGCCGTCGACCACCTCGATGATGAAGACCAGCTCCGTTCCGTCAGCGCGCTCCATCCGGAGCTCGGTGGAGCCGCGGAGGAGCTCCCCGAAAGCCTCCGCCAAGGAATCGAAATCCCCTGGCACTCCTCCCCGGGCGCCGATTCCAACCACGGCATCATCCTCGCCCAGGCCTGCCCACTTGACGACGGAGCTTTCATTGGGGGGGCTGTCGAAGACCAGGTAGCCCGTCGACTCATCGAGCTTGGGAAAGGCCCCGGACGTCAGGGCATTGGGGTGCGTCAGCAGCTCCTTGAACAAGACCTGCGTAACAAAGCACTCGGCCCAAGTGTCCCCCTCCCTGTCCGTGGTGAAATCGCAGTGCACGTTCTTGTTCCAGGGCAGCTCGATGCCATCCAAAGCCAGGATGGTGTCCGGATTCAGGGGCACGGTTTTGCCCAAAGAGACGAGGCCGCAAGCCGCTGGGCTTCCTTGGGAATCCAAAGGAGGAAGGATGCAGTACGCATCCACTTGATTCTCGTCGTAGGCCTGGTCGGCCAACGATTCCAGAGCCCAGCAATCGGCATCCGCGTAGCACGGGAGGGAGCAATTGTTGAGCCTGTTGCACAGCAGCCCTCCGTCCGCATCGCCATTGGTGGGCGAAGTGACCATGACCATGGACTCATCGTTCTCCCCAGGGCAAACGGTGATCAGCTCCCCGCTGGAGAAGATTCCCTCCAGCTTTTCCGGAGGAAGAAACTGCACCAGCCCCGGATAGGCTTCCGTTCCCAGTCGCAATCCGGGCCAAGCACCTTCGACCCGCAAAGTGTCGAAGCAAAGCGTGTGGCGGTTTTCACGGAGGACCGCATGATGGGTGCCAGGATGGCGGTCGGCCACCAGATCCTCAGCCTGAACATGGTCGACCACGCAGGTGTGATCGCCGAATTGCCAGGAGGGAGTTTCCTCTGGCGAAGCCATGCTCACCTTTCCGGGCGTATCCGAATCAACGAGACAGGCGTAGGGCGTTGCGGAATTGTAGACTCCATTCGGATCGGCAGGAGCGCTGGGCCAGAGGTGGCCGTACCAAGTGCCGGGAAAGAGAGCCTGAATGCTCTCATTGGTGTAGTTATGGTCTTCGATCAGCGCATCCGCAGAATGGCTGCAAAGCCGGGACGCATCGAACATAGGAACTTCCCCATCGACGCACTCGGCCGAGGGCTCCTCCTCACCTCCCGTTTCGTCATTGCAGGGCCAAAGATTGGCCTCCTTGGGAACTCCTTCGACGCAAGGGACGTCGTAGATACCGCAGCCAGTGGCCGCAAGAATCCCCAGAAGGGGAAAAATTGGAATGAGCTTTTGGATCGTGGGCATTTCTTTTTCCTTCGTGTCATCTGGTCCCGCTGCGCGGGACGTTCGCAGGTCCGAGGGTCGGACCAGGCAGGGAATCCTGCCGTTTGAGCGTGAAAAGACTCACGCCCCATTTGCCTCAGAGGATTCTGAAGCAAAACAAGGAGCGAGTCGTGGAGAGGGCAAGTGAAGGATCAGGCCGAACTTCTGTCGATCAAAATGCTAAAGGAAAAAGGAGGAATGGGGGGCAGATCGAATCGGTGGGAAGGAGGGCTGGCGGAATTGTCCCTATTTCCTAGCCGCCTGTCAATCAAGGGCTCTTGAACCAAAGTCTTTTCTGGGGATTTTCGGGAAACGTAAAAAATCCGGCGCCGCGGGAGGGCGGAGCCGGAAGGGTGAGGGGAGCCGGAATGGCTCAGGGCTGCCAGCAGCCGTTGGCCTCCACCTGACCGTAGAGGAAGCAGCCGTCCACCGGCGCCTGCGGAACGAAGGCTCCATCGTCGACCAGCGCCGGATAGCAGCCCAATTCGGCTCCGCAGATGGCCGGACCTCCGTACCAGTCCTCCTCCGTCACATCCCAAAAGGGGTTGGGGTGCTCCTTGTGGCACTGCGCCGACCCATCGAAAGAATCGATGAAGGTGCGGACGAATTCGGCTCGCAGGAGGGAGAATTCGGGATTGAAGCCTTGGTTCGGCAGGGGCTGAATCAACCCCCAAAAAACCAGGCATTCGATTTCGGCGTAGTAGTCGGTCTCCAGAGGAAAATCGGCGAAAGTTGGATTCTCCGGAGAGACGAAACCGGCACATTTGTCCACGTAGAATGTGTTGTAGAGCCACAGGAAAATTTCCAGTTTCGTCAGGGGCTCCTCGCAGGGCTGATCCCCATCCCCATCCCCGTCTCCCGTGTCAGTTTCGGTGTCCGACTGAGTGTCGGCCTCTGTGTCCGTGCCGGTTTCCGGATCCCCATCCCCGTCGCCGCTGGTAGCATCGCCTTCGGGGGAAGTCGTCACATTGGCGCTTTCGCCGTCGCTGGCAACATCATCGGTGCAGCCAAGGCCGAGGGCCAGGGCTAAGAGGAATGAATGAGTCGTGAGTTTACTGGAGAACATCTGAATCTTGCTTTCCTGAGGCGTCAGCCTCATCTCAGGCGGCAACGTTATGCGGCCGCGTAGGTCGATTGTAAACTATTTTTTGACTTTCGCCCATCCACAGGCTTCCCACAGGCGAAGCCTAGCGATTCGGGCCAAAATTCGGGCAAGGGAAAACAGCGGAGCGGCACGAGGCGGCTCGGCTGTTTATGGGGGCTGCTAGAACAAGACGACTTCGACGGCCGTGCCGTAGGAAACGCCGAGGAAGAAGAGCTGATCCTCGGAAACTCGGGCAAGGAAAAACAGCGGAGCGGCACGAGGCGGCTCGGCTGTTTTTTGGCGGCGGCGCAAAGCGCGGCTCACTGGGCAAGGAGGAAGAGCCAGACCTCTGCGAGGGTCGCAGACGATGCGGAAAGAGCAGCGAGAGAAGCGGCCACATAAAAGTAGGGCTTCACGATTTTTTCCGCCTCACCCCAATCCACCTCCCCCTTGGGCTCTTCTCCGATTCGCCTGGAGGTCATTTCCACCAAGCCATAGAAGAAAACCATCATCAGAAAAAGATAGATGCCAACCAGGATGGTGGCCAGGAACAATGTGGGGCAGCTTCGCATCACCATGTGCCAAGGGGAAATGAGCCAGACCACTAGACCTGCCAGTGGAGCGGCCAAGAGGCTGCAGCAGACAAGGAAGCTGTAGGCGCAGACAACCGCCCGCACCTTCAGGGCGGCGATGTGGGCAGATTCGAGGAACAATGAACCGTTCTGCATCGGAAAGGAATCCTTCTGGCTGGCAAAGCAGCCGCTGATTTGGAAAGACCTGCCTGCGCGCCTGCCCGGAGGATCCCGGGAAGACGGCAAAGCAAGGGTATTTTAGCTAATTTTAAAAATTTGTCAAATGCTCCAAACGCAAATTCAAATCTGAAACGCATAAAACCGCCTAACGCTTGCGGGCTTCGCTAAAAGTACGGTACGAGGGAGACGCTTTACTTCCTCACCCCATACCGCATGCCCCATCTTACACAATCCCAGCGA